>Ga0315904_10004855_pt1 | contig 18885 bp, 13 predicted proteins | sample LakEriMetagenome_6_FD_203529 | JGI IMG/M metagenome (GOLD analysis project Ga0315904, IMG submission 203529) | Freshwater fungal communities from buoy surface, Lake Erie, Ohio, United States - Buoy 12 MA120 | ecosystem: Environmental > Aquatic > Freshwater > Lake | place: USA: Lake Erie, Ohio...
TGGAGCGCCGCGGGCACGTGCGGGGCCACGACCTCGAGCGGCTGGTTCCACACGCCGCGATCGAGGAGATGCGTCGGGCGATGGTCGCGGGGCTGCCGCTGGGCGGCGTGGAAGATCGTCGTCGGGGCGACGGGCATCCGCGTCCAGATGGCATCGCTCCGCTCCTCGATGGCCGCCAGATCGGGCACCGATCGCCGCCAAGCGGCGAAGATCGCGGCCGCTTCGTCCGCTGTCCGCTTCTCCGGCGGCGTGCGGATCGCGAGCACCGCCCCATGATCGATCGGCGCCGCAGCCGGCTCCGGCGCGGTCGTGAGGCTGAACCGCAGGCACCCCGGTATCTTGCCGCCGGGATTGTCCGGCCCCGGCATGCAGGAGATGGTGAGCCGCAATTTCGTACCGGCGGGGACGTCGAGCGGGTTCTCGAACCGCACGACCGCGACGCTCGGCTGGTGCCGGCGCAGGTGGCCGCGGTCGGGGAACCAACTCGACTGCTTGTCGCCATCGATGAGGTTGGCCGCCGGGCCGATCGACATCGTCTCGGCAAGCTTCAATTCCGCGCGCCGCTGCTCGGGGACTGGCTCACCTTTGTCGTTGGTCCGCGGCTCGAACCGTTCGGGGGCCGAGAAGTCGGCCGTGGCATGCACGAGTTTCACCGGCCGCCACTCCTCGGATTCCGGCGGCTGCACGTCCACGATGATCTCGGCCAGTCCCCAGGCGCCGTCGCGGCCGGGGCCGCGCATGAACAGGTCGCCGTGGAGCAGGCCTTCGACCTGCAGGCCGGTCGCGCCCCGCAGGTCGGGCCGCGCCTCGAAAATGAAACGGGTGTCGCGGTGACCGAGCATCAGAATCGACTTGTCCGCCAGTTGCACCGGGTGGTTCAGCAGTCTGGCGCTGTCCATCCGTTCCATCTCGATGGGCGTCCAGGGCACGAGTCCGCCGGCCACCTGCCGTTCCCAGGCCGCGACTTCCCGCTGCCAGTCCGGGCGTGCCCGCCGCACCGCGTCCTCGGTCGCGGCCAGTTCGGCCTGCAACGCCCGCAGTGTGTCGCGCTGCTCGGGCGTGTAGACGTAGGACCAGGCCTCGTGGGTGTCGTTGAGGAACGCGAACATGCCGTAATACTCGGCGTGCGTCAGCGGGTCGAACTTGTGCGTGTGGCACTGGGCGCACTGCGTGGTGAGGCCGAGCACCGCCTTGCCGACGCAGTCGATGCGATCGAACATTTCCACCATCCGAAACTCTTCGGGGATGATCGCCCCTTCCTCGTTGAGCATGCTGTTGCGGAGGAAGGCCGTGGCCACCACCTGGTCCTGGGTGGCGTTGGGCAGCATGTCTCCGGCAATCTGCTCCAGCACGAACTGGTCGTATGGCATGTCGCGATTGAGGGCGGCGATCACCCAGTCGCGCCAGGCCCACATCTCACGGCGCAGGTCCTTCTCGTACCCGTTGGTGTCGGAGTAGCGGGCGAGGTCGAGCCAGGGCCGCGACCATTTCTCGCCGAATCGCTCGCTGGCGAGCAGCCGGTCGACCGTCTTGTCGTAACCGTCACGGGCGAAAGCCGCGAGGTCCTCCGGCGATGGCGGCAGGCCGACGAGGTCGAGGTACAGCCGCCGACAGAGCGTGGCGTCGTCGGCCGGCGGGGCCGGTTGCAGGGCGGTCGTCGCCAGCCGCGCCCGCACGAAGGCGTCCACGGGATGCGGCGCGGCGGTGGGCACGGGCGGCTGCCGCGGCGCGACGAACGCCCAGTGGGGCTCGTATCGCGCTCCGGCGGCGATCCAGCGGTCGAGCAGGTCGATCTGGTCGGCCGTGAGCGGCTTCTTCTCGTGCGGGGGCGGCATGATCTCGTCGGGGTCGGTCGCCCGCACCCGCCGCATGACCTCGCTCTCGGCCGGCTTGCCGGGCACGATCGCCGGCAGGCCTGAAGCGCCCCCTTCCAAAGCCGCTGACCGCACGTCCAGCCGCAGGTCGCCCTGCCGGGACTTCTCGTCCACGGCATGACAGTGGCCGCAATGCTCGGTCAGGAGCGGCTGGATCTCGCGTTGGAAGTCGGGGGGCGGCGCGGCTGCTGCGGTCGCCATGGCCATGGAGGCAACGGCCACGCTCCAGCCCAGGACAGCGATCGCACGGCTGTGGATGATGATCGGCATGGCGGTCTTATCACGCCAGAGGCGGACGGCCGTAAGTATAGTTCCGGCGCTCGTTCGTGGCAGCACCCTGGCCGACCGTCCGGGCATCGGCGCCCCCGCCCGGGCCGACGCGGGGGAGTCTGGACGTCACGGACCCGGCGGGCATGGCGGCATCTGCCCTTCCTCATAGACGACCGGGGTCGCCATCACCTCGCCGGCGCCGAGCGGCGGGCAGCACTCGACCGCGGCCGATGGCATCGCGGGCACGGTGGCGGGGACTGCCGGCGCGGGCATCACGCCCGGCTGCGTCGGATGCGGAGCGACTGGGGCCGCCACCGGTTGGGGCTGCGGGTAGACCGGCGGTGCGAGCGGCGGCGCGTAGGCGTATTGATTCTGATGATGAGCACAGCCGCCGGCCGCGAGGCACAGACCGATGGCGATCGAGGCACGCATGCACGTCCTCCCGAGGATTGAAAACCGGCGGGAGGCTAGGCGGGGAAAGCCGGGTGGGCAACCCCGTTTCCCACGGACAAACATGACTCAAGTCCGATGCTCGCGACCAGATCGCTTGCGCTGAACCAGCGAGATGGAGGGGTGGCCCATGCCCCGGGGGCCGGCGTGGCTGACCAGCGGAGCCAGGACCAATCCGCCTGCGGCGGATCGGTGCCCGGCGGAGCGCAGGCAGCCTCGAGTGAGCGTAGGCCCGGAAGGCCGGAGCGAACGTCCGGCGATGGGGCATGGGCCACCCCGACCGATGACACGCGCAAGGCTCAAACGTGAGTCGTATCAGCCCGCTCGAAGAGGGCGATGCTCGCGGTGAAGCCGTGCAGGCAGTTGAGCCGGCCGATGGGGCCGATTTCTCCCTGGGCGAAGAATCCGGCTGCCGGCAGCGGCCCGAGGATCTCCTGAACGCAGCGGGCGTCGTGGTGCGGTCCGGCGAAGAGCCGGGTGCCACGGCCATTGCAGGTGAAGACCAGGGCTCCGGCGGGCAGGCCGTCGGCGGCACGGGCGGAGGCGAGCAGCCGCTCCAGGTCGTCATGCGCGCTGGCCGCGTCGCGGACGTGGAACTGCACCGTCTGTCCGGTGCGGACGAGGTCGCCGATCGCGATCACCCCCGACTCGGGATCGGCGCCCACGACGTTCCGCACGAGGAAGTCGCCGGCGCGAAACGCATCCTGATACTCGCTGGCCACGCGTCCCACGTGGAGCGAGGAGCGGACGAGCTCGCGATCCGTGCCATCGAGCCGCGCGTAGATCTCACGCAGCCGTTCGAGCGCGGGGCGGCCGCCGAGCTCGTGGATCACGTTGGCCTCCGCCCGGGTAATGACCAGCGGTGCGCCGATCGGCCGGCAGCCCTGCGAGACGACGGGCCGCACCCGCACCGCGCCGCCGATGACCACGCCCACCGCGCCGGAATCGTACGTGCCCGCATTGCAGACCAGCGTGTTGCTGCCCGGAGCGATGCCGCCGCTGGCCATGCCCCCGATGATCGGCACGCCGGGGCGATCCTCCGCCAGCCGCTGCAGCAGAGCGTCCACGGGAAATGAAAACGGGTCGGCCAGGAGGATGAGGGTCGCGTTGTCCGGCCACACCGCCTCCAGCTCGGGCGGCCAGCCGACGAACATGCCGCCGTCGGGAGTCTGGGCGTATTCGAGCGCCAGCGGCGCCACCATCGCACCCGGCAGACGGGCCAGCCAGAGCGCCACGGCCGGCCCACCCTCGTACTCGGTGGCATCGGCGAGCACGCCCTCCGCGGTCGTGCCGATGACCACCCGCGCGGGCACGAGCTCGGCCAGACCTTCGAGCGCGGGCCGCACGGCGGCCCCATAGGCTCCCGACACGAAGACCACCGCGAGGTCGGCCCGGTCGCCCGGCCCCAAGGCGGCGGTGGCGGCGGCGACCGCCTCGGCGATGGCGGCGTCGAGCGCCGGGCGCATGGAGCAGCCGACGCCGCACTGCGGTCCGGAGGACGCCGGCCCCGTGGTCATGTCACGATCTCGGCAAACGTGGCGACCGCGTCGTGCGCGAGCAGGCCGCCCGGGTCGCGGTTGCCAGGCCGCACGGCCAGCGCCGTGGCCATGCCCGCCTGCCGGGCGGCGTCGAGCTCGCCGCCCACGTCGCTGACGAACAGGATCTGCCGCGGCTCGAGGCCCATGTCGGCCGCGATCGCCGCGTAGCTGGCCGCCTCCCGCTTGGGTCCCGTGGTGGTGTCGTAGTGGCCGCGGAGGTGCGGCGTGAGATCGCCCGCCGCGGTGTGGCCGAAGAACAGCTTCTGGGCCTCGATCGAGCCCGACGAGTAGATGCGCACGTCGAGGCCCGCGTCGGCCCATTGGGCGAGCGCGGGCGGCACGTCGTCGAACACGTGGGCCACGAGCGTGCCCGACTCGAAGCCGCTCCGCCAGATCATTCCCTGCAGCGCCTTGAGCCCGGTGTCCTTGACGTCGCGGTTCATGAGGTCGAGTGCCGCCAGCGTCACCTGGCCGCGGCCCGCCGCCGTGCCGATGTCCACGGCGGGCAGCCCGGAGGTGGCGGCGATTCCCGCGGCCGCCGCACGGACGAGCGGGTCGTCCGCATGGGCTGCCAGAAAATCGCCGACCTGGGCCTTCGCATGGGCGAAGAGCACGTCGTACACGAACGCGATCGAGGACGTCGTCCCCTCGACGTCGAGCAGGATCCCCCGGCCGTCGAATACGATCACTGGCCGGCCTTTCCGCTGCCCGCCACCCACGCGGGACCGAGGCACAGCGGCTCGTACCCGCCATGCACGCCGGCGTCGAGGTAGTGCGGCGTCCAGCCGCTCGTGTCCTGAAACAGGCGGATGGCCCGGATCCGGCGGTCGCTGCACAGGTCGAACCAGTGTCGCGTGCCCAGCGGCACGCTGATCAGGTCGCCGGCCCAGACCTCGATGGCGAACACGGGCCGCTCGACGGGATTGATGTGAAACACCCCCCTGCCCTGGAGGATGAACCGCACCTCGTCTTCGGTGTGGGTGTGCTCCTTGGAGAACTTGGCGAGCATGACGTCGAGGTTCGGCGTGTCGGGATAGACGTCGATCACGTCGGCCGTGACGAAGCCCCCGCGTCGCTTGAGATCCTCGATCTCGGGGGCGTAGGCGGCGAGGATCCGCTCCGCGGGGGCGGCCGGATCGACCCGGTCCTCGAGCGGCCAGATCTCGTAGTGCAGCCCTTGCGAGTTGAGAAACGCCTTGATCTCGGCCGGGTCGGTGATGCGGCGGTTCTCCGCCGGCACGGTGACGATCGCCATGGTGAGCCGCGCTCCTGCTACTGCTGTTGCTGCTGTTGCTGCTGGACGTGGCTGCCGGCGGGCAGCATTCGGCTCCGGGCCACGCACTCGAAGAGAAACTCGAAGATCTCGATGTGCCGCCGGGCCTCGGCGAGGTCGCGACCCCACGTGTAGAGCCCGTGGCGCGACAGCAGGAACCCGTGGCACGGCGGCCGGCCCGGGGCCGACCAGTCGAGGACGGCGAAGTCGGCGCGGATCCGGGCGGCAAGCTCCGTCATGTCCTGCGTGTTGGCGAAGATCGGCACGTCCTCGAAGGTGTCGTGCGTCGCGATCCCGTCGAGGCCCTTGAGCATCTCGAAGCCCTCGATCCGCAGCCGTCCGCGGCCGGCGCCGCGGGGCAAGTCGGCCCCGGAGAGGATCGTTCCCCACACGGAATGCGTATGCAGGACCGCGCCCACATGCGGCACCAGGTCCGCGATCGTGCAGTGCAGCAGCGTCTCCGCCGAGGATTTGCGGCCGCTGCCGTCCACCGGCCGGCCCGCCGCATCGACGCGGACGAAATCGTCGCGGCCGAGGGCCGACTTGTCCTTGCCGCTGACGGTGATCAACAGCTCGAGCGGGTCGCGCGACACGACCACGCTGTAGTTGCTGCTCGTCCCGAGCGACCAGCCGCGGCCATGGAACTCACGGCCGATCGCCCGCAGGCGGTCGATGTCGTCGGTGCTCACGGCGGTCGGTGCGGTGCTCGCGGTCATCGGACGCGGAATGTACGCCAAGCTGGTCCGCGCTGGCAAATAGAGGCCCTACAGGTAGGGGGAGAACAGCCGGGCGATGCCGTCGCGGAGCCGCACGGGGAGGCTCCGGCCATCAACCTCGGCGAGCGTCTTGGGCCGTGAGCGGGAGATGACGTCGGCGATTCGCTGGTCGAGCCGCGTGGCCAGGCCGCGGTCGTAGGTCTCGACGTTGAACTCGAAGTTCAGCCGCATGCTGCGGTCGTCCCAGTTGCCGCTGCCGAACAGGGCCCAGGCCGCGTCCACCGTCATCAGTTTGGAGTGCTCGAAGGGAGGCGGTGACAGCCACACATGGCAGCCCTTGCCGAGCACCTGCCAGAGCAGCGCCGTCGAGGCCCAGCCCACGAGCGCCAGGTTGTTCTCCTCCGGGAGCACGATGTCCACCCGCACGCCCCGCATCGCCGCCACGTCGAGGGCCTGGCAGACGGCGTCGTCGGGCAGGAAATACGGCGTCATGATCCGCACCGACTTCTGGGCGGCGGCCAGTGCCCCCACCAGCACGAGCTTCATGCGGCCGATGTCGGGGTCGTCGGGGCCGAAGCGGATGCCGCGGGCGAGCGCCGTGCCGGCCGCGGCCAACTCAGGCTCCCAGGCCGGACCGGAGAGCGTCTCTTCCGCGGCGAAGGCCCAGTCCTCCGTGAACACCTCGAGCAGCTGGGCCACGATCGGGCCGCGGAGCTCGAAGTGGGTGTCGCGGACCGGATGCTGCGGCTCGTGGGCCAGCCAGCAGCCGTCGCGGATGTTGAGGCCGCCGGTGAAGCCGACGGCGCCGTCCACGACCATGATCTTCCGGTGGTTCCGCAGGTTGGCGTAGGGAAAGTAAAAGGGCACGGTGGTGGGCAGGAACCGCTCCACGCGAACGCCCTTGCGGGCCAGCACGCCGACGATCGACGGAAACGTGTACGAGGAGCCGATGCCGTCGATGAGCACGCGGACCTCGACGCCGCGGGCCACGGCCCGGGCCAGCGCTTCGGCGAAGATCCGGCCCGTGGGATCGTTGTCGAAGATGTACGACGCCAGGCCGATGCTCCGCCGCGCCCGGTCGATCGCCTCCAGCATCCGCGGGTAGGCCTCGTCGCCGCCGGTCAGCGGCTCGATCAGATTGCCGTCGACGAGCGGCCGGTCCGTGACCTCCCCGACGAGCGTGGCCAGCGATCGCAGCGGCGCGTTCTCGTGGCCGATCGCAGCCTCGAGCCGGGCCTTGTCGGGGACGGCGCCGTGCAGCTCGTGCAGGACGCGGGCCTGACCCGACCGCAGTTGCGAGGCCCGGGAGCGGATCCGATTGACGCCGAGCACGGCGTAGGCGATCGCGCCGAACACGGGCGACAGCCAGATCAGCCCCACCCAGCCGATCGTGCTCCGCGTGTCGCGCTTGACGAGAATCGCATGGGCGGAGGCGACGACGTTGATGATGAGCACCGACGCCGTGAGCACGTGCGGCCAGAGCACGCGCCACCATCGCCACGCTTCGGCCAGGAGGGCTTCCATGGTGAGAGCGTAGCACGGGGGGTCTCTGACCGCCGAAATGCCTGGAGCGGTCGGGCACGGCGGTTCGAGGCCTCTGCTCCCCGTAACGCAAGCCTCCAGGCTTGCGAATGCGGGTTGTTGAGTCACGGGCCGGATTCGACGGTCAGAGACCGCCGCTCCAGGGAGGAGGTCATCATTGCTCCGTCGTTCCGCCCCCCTGCCGTTGAAGCCCGAGGCGTGAGCCGAGGGAATGCGGAGCACGGCGGGTGAATGGACGCGTATTCCCTCGGTTCGCTGCGGGCTTCCCGGCAATCGGTCCTGCTCCCGTAGCCGTGGCCTCCGACCACCGCTACGGGCCGCCCTCCGCGGCCTTGATCGACTTCATGCGGGCGGCCTCGGGCTCGAGCCGCTTGTAGAACTCGTCCAGCGGATAGCAGCCGCTCCGCAGGCCGTTCCGCGGGGCGGTCGTGCAGTCGCTGAACGTGCGGCAGATCTTGCCGCGGGCGAGCGCCGTGCCGGCAAGCGAGTCGGCCGGCAGCTCCGGATACGAGAGCACCATCCGGCCGAGGCCCACGATGTCCACCAGCCCGTGCCGCACGGCCGCCTGGGCCGCATGGACGATGTAGTCCTGCAGGTAGGTGTAGCCCGAGCCCACCATCACCAGCCCGGGCACCGCCGCCTTGGCCCGGCCCGCCGCCTCGATCTGCCGCCACACGCCCACCAGCGGGTCCTCGGGCGGCGGATAGCCGTCGGACGGCGGAAACGCCGCCGGCCGCTGGATGTGGGGCACCGTGTACGGCGACCCGGCCGAGAGATTGACCGTCGTCACGCCCTCGTCCCGCAGGATCTCCAGCAGCCGGATCGGCTCGCCGAGATCCATCGTCGTCGGGTCGCTCTCGTTCACGCCAAAGCCGCAGTCGTAGGGCAATGCGTCGGCGAATGGGAACGGCGCGCCGTGATCGCCCACCTTGTGCCAGGGCACGACGTCGAAGAGCGAGAGCCGCACGCACACCGGCAGCTGGGGCAGCTCGCTGCGGACGCGGCCGATGATCGTGCGCAGCAGCCGGGTGCGGCCCGCGAAATCGCCGCCGTATGTTCCGGGCCGCCGCCGCGCCGAGAGAAACTCGTGCAGCAGGTAGCCGTGGCAGGCCTTGATGTCCACCATGTCGAAGCCGGCCGCCGCCGCGTCGTGCGCCGCCGCCAGATAGGCGTCGATCAGCCGCTCCACCTCGGCGTCGGTGAGCACACACGCCGCGTCGTGCGGATCGACCTTGTGCTTGGCGTCGAGGAGCGGATGGTGATAGGCGATCCGCGGGCGGAAGCCGGCGGCGGTGGGCTTGGAGAACCGCCCCGAGTGCGTCAGCTGGAGGGCGATGAGCAGGTCGTCGGTCGTGCCGTGCCGCTCCCGATGGGCGGCCCGGGCGGTGTTCACCAGCGCCGCCAGCCCGTCGCGGCCGCAGGCCGGTGCGCAGAGCTGGTGCGGGTTCGCCCGGCCCTCGGCGAGCACCGCCACGGCCTCGCCGCCCCAGATGAACTTCGCGCCGCTGGTGCCGAAGTTTCGCCACCTGCGCAAGAGGATGTCGGTCGGGCGGCCGTCGGGCGTGGCGTCCCAGCCCTCCATCGGATGGATGCACCAGCGGTTGCCGATCGTCCGGCCGCCGATCGCGATCGGGGCCGCCAGCGGCGAGCCAGCCGCGGCCGACAGCGGCTCGTCGTCGAGCGGGATCGGGGCACCGATCGCCGCACAGTGGTCCCGCAGGTCGGCGACGGTACGGAAGCGGGCGATGCGGGGAACGTGCATGGCGGTGATCAACAGTCAGGCGAAGAACGTCAGGTAAGGGCCGGCTCCGGCGAGCCGCAAGAGATAGAGGGCCAGTTCACGGGCATGGTAGTCGCCCCACATCGCGGCCTCGCCGCACGGCACCTTCCGCCCCGCCGGCACGTGGTCCCAGCCGTTGGGCCGATGGTAGACGGTGTGGAGCAGCAGGCCCTCGTGCCCCGGCTCTGTGCTCAGATATGGCGCGGCGAAGATCGTGCGGGCCACGGTCAGCCCCGCCGCCAAATACTTCCTGCCCGCCGCGGGATCGCCGTGCGTCTCCAGCCAACGGCCCAGCCGCAACAGGCCCTGGGCGGAGATCGCCGCCGCGGAACTGTCCACCGGCTCGTGGTCGTTGAACGGCTCCGCTGGACGGTTGAGGTAGTCGCCCATCCGGGCCAGGCCCGGGGCACCGGTGTCCCAATAGGGCACGCCGTCGATCGGCGTGTGCTCGAGGTAGAAGTCGGCAGCCGCCCGGGCCGTGTCGAGGAACCGCCGCAGCACGGCCTCCTTGCCGCCGTAGGGGGCGAACTCCTCGGCTGCCAGCGTGTCGAGGAACTCGAGCTGCTCCGGATAGCCGCACAGCACCCAGGCGTGGCCCCGGGTCCAGGTAGTGAACGGCGAGTAGCCCTGCTGCGAGCTGGGGCAGCGGTAGTTGCCGTCGTTGGTGTTGAACACCGACTCGTGCACCACGCGGCCGCGGACGTCGTAGATGTCGCGGCCCGTGCCGAAGAAGACGTTATAGCGGGCCGTGGCGTCGGCGTGCTGGATGATCCGGCCGAGCAGCGACACGGCCTTGTCGTTCTCCCCCATCAGTCGATGGCCGAGGAGATGGGCCACGGCCAGGGCCCGCATCGTGCGGATCGTGTCGGAGAACAGCGAATGCGGGCCGTTGAAGGAATAGACGTAGCCGAGGTCGGGTGCGAGCTGCGTCCAGCGGGCGGCCTGCACGGCCCCGCTGGCCTTCAGCGCCAGGTCGTAAAAGTGACCCTCCCAGGCGTCGGCCGGCAGCCGCCCCTCGCGGAGCAGGCGACGGAGGTTGCCGTATGTGCTGACGTTGTTGAAGCCGTGGTCGTGGACGCCGACGTGCGTGACGTGCGGCGCCATGAGCTGCAGGGTGCCTTCGCGGCCGATCCGCAGCATCTCCTCGTCGCCGGTGGCGTCGAACTGCAGGATCGCGCTGCCGAACTGAAAGCCTTGGGTCCATTCGGTCCAGCCCCGCGACGTGTAGCGGCCGGCGACGGTGAACACCGGCGTGCCGTCGGCGTCGCGCCACCGCTTCTGCAGGGCCGCGATCTTCGGGCCGGACGCCGCGAACAGGCGGCGGGCGGCCGGCTCGAGGGCTTGGGGGATGAGGGTCGTGTCGACGTGGATCATGGATGGTTCCTCATGGTTGGCGGGCCGGCGAGTTCGTACTGGATTCGCCCAACCCGGCTCGGGGACGGCATGAGGTGCGTCGCTGGCGAAGGTCCGGTGTCTTGGCCTGGCGTTCCTCGGCCAAGACAGTCCGCATCCTCCCGCCGATCCCCGCGCCTGCCTCGACTGAGATGCGGTGGGAAACGCCCATGGTCGGTGTTCTACAGCCTGCGCAGGTGGAAGCCGCCGTCGACGTCGATCACGGCACCGGTGCTGAAGGGGAAGTCGCCGCGGACGAGCGCGGCCACGGCACGGCCGACGTCGTCGCCGGTGCCCCAGCGGCCCTGGGGCACGAGCCCGCCGGCGATCAGGGCGTCGTATTTGCCGGTCACTGCGGCCGTCATGTCGGTCTTCATGATCCCCGGTCGCACTTCGTAGACGTTGACACCCGCATCCGCCAGCCGCACGGCCCACAGTTCGCGGGCCATCGACAGCCCCGCCTTGGCGATGCAGTAGTCGCCGCGGCCCACGGAAGCCGTATGGGCCGAGATCGAGGTCACGAACACGAGCTTGTAGCCGCCCGGGAGCCGTGCCGCGCCGGGATGTGCGAGCCACCAGCGGGCCGCAAGCTGCGTGAGGAAATGCGGGCCGCGGAGGTTGACGCCGAGCACCTCGTCGAAGCCCGCCTCGTCGGCCTCCGTGATGTCGGCTCGCACCCGCGGGGCGATGCCGGCGTTGTTGACGAGGCCGTCGAGATGGCTGAACTCCGCGAGCACGGCGTCGAGGCAGGCCTGCCGCGCCGAAGCCGAGGAGAGTTCCGCCGCCACGGGCACGAACCGCTGGCCGGAGTCGCGGGCCGCCGCGGCACACAGGCTCACGGTCTCGTCGGCCGCGGCGCGGTTGCTGGCATAGTGGATGGCGACGTCATGGCCGTCCTTCGCCAGGGCCACGGCGATGCCGCGGCCGAGGCCACGGCTGGCGCCGGTGACGAGGATGACGGGTCGAGCCATGCGGCCAAGATAGCGGCCCCGGAAGCGGGCGACCATGGCGTGCGTCGGCGCAGCAAGACTGCCCATGCCCTGAGAGCCGGCGCAGGCGGCCAGCGGAGCCACGGATGGCGGATCGCAGACGCCTCCGCGTGAGCGCAGGCCCGGAGGGGACGTCCGGCGACGGGACACGGGCACTCCCGACCGACGCGCAGGGCAACTTCTCAGGCCTCCGAAAATGCAAAAGTCGAAGCGAGCGTCCTTGCCCGCCGTCCTGGGCCCGCTTGCGCACCTGCCGCTCTTTCAGCCAGTCCGGGATCACGAAGTCTTCGGTGCGGCTGCCATCGGGTTCCTGAATCGGTTCCATCGTTTCGATGAGCGGGATCTCGACGTCGCGTTTCTCGATCAGCGCAGCGAGCGTCCTGGGGAGATTCTCCGGAGGTTGGCGAGGCGGAGCGGGCCCGTGCGGGACGCGAGGGCGCGGGCGACGGCAGGCGAATCGGAAGCGTCGAAGGCGGTGAGCCGCGGGAGCTGGCCATCCCAACCTCGGCCGCGGCGATTGCCTGGGCGGCCTCTTCGGAGAGCGTCGTCAGGCCCCTGAGGCTCAGGGTTATGCCGTCGTATCCGGCCAGCGCCCGGGCTGCCTCGGCGGAGAGGGTCGTCAGGCCGTGGAGCGTCATATCGTTGACCAGTCATCCGTCACGCTGTCGTCGTCCGCTCGCTGACCGGCAGCATGCGGGGCTCGAGGGTCTCGACGTCCGGCAGCCTGTGCTTCTCGAATACAGTGCCGGCGGTCAGATGGCGATCGCGATGCGGCAGCAACGGCCGGACGCCTTCGCCGGGCTCGTCCTGGCTGCGGCGTACCCCTTGGCCGGAACCGACCCCGAGAGCCGGCCGGTGACCCTGACGGTGCCTGAAGACGAGTCGTTCAAGGGAGTACCGCTTTTGGTGTTCGTCGGGGAGCGGGACGGCGGGATCACGGCCCGTCCCGCTCGGCTTTCTGCTTCAATTCCAACCAGGGCGGGATGACGAAGTCCTCGGTCACACTCCCGTCCGGCTCCTGAATGAACTCCAGTTTCTCGAGCAAGGGAATCACCACGCCTTCCTTCCGGACGAGGGCGGTGAGTGCCTTGGGGGATATCCTCTCGAGCCTGGGGAGGGCCAGTTCGCCCTTGTGGGTCGCGAGGATCTCCGCGATGCGGACGGAATCGGGCGAGTCGAGCCTGGTCAGGCCCGGCAGGCTGAGGTCCTCCTGCTCGAGGGCCACCAGTGCCGTGGCTGCTTCGACCGAGAGCCTGGTCACAGCCTGCAGGGATTCGGGACCCGTCACGTAGGCAAGGAACATCTCGAGCGCCAATTCCCCGGAAGCAGGGACCAGTCGATCGAGGAACACTTCTCTCGATTCCCCTTTGGCCCGCATCATCTCCCTGGCCGCCTCGTCGGACAGCGTGGTCACCCCCCTGAGGTTCAGTGCGGAGCATTTGCAGCGGGCCAGCGCCTTGGCGGTTTCCGCGGAGAACGTCGTCAGTCCCTCGAGACACAATTCGCGGCCTGCGTACTCGGCGAGCGCGGCGGCCACGTCGGCCTCGAGGGTGGTGAGGCCGCCGAGGTGCAGGTTTCCTTTGAACTTCGCGAGCGCCCTGGCCGTGTCGGCGTCGAGGGTGGTGAGGCCCGGCAGCATGCCGTCCCAAGGGGCCTGGACGAGCGCCGCGGCCGATTCGGCATCGATCGTGGTCAGACCGCGAAGGAACATCCCAATGCCCTTGAACTGTCCGAGCGCCTTGGCGGCATCGGCCTCGAGTCTGGTCAGGCCGGAGAGCGACAATTGATGCCTGTGCTGTGCCAACGCCTTGGCCGTTTCGCCGGAGAGCGAGGTCAGCCCGTCGAGCAACAGAAGGCCGTTGCGCCGCGTGAGCGCCGCTGCGGTTTCCGCATCGAGAGACTTCAGCCCGTTGAGGGAGAGGCCATGTCCAAGCGCGAATACGCCGCCCCCCCGCAGTTCGACCGTTTCCGCGCTGGCTGGAAACTCCTGCACCAGCCTGCCGGCCTGCCGGGGCGTGAGACTCTCGATCGTGTTCGTATCCCCGGGAAGGGGATCAACGGCGACGTCATCCTCGGTCCGCGCGGGAGCGGGGCCTGCGGCGAGACCGAACACGAGCAGGACTGAGGCAATCATCGAGAGCCGGGAGGGTTTCATGGAAGGCCTTGGCCCGGAGGACCGGAATGAGTCGACGGAAAGGTGAATCGCCCCACCGAAAAGTCTACTACGCGTCGCCAGCGGACGTGGCTCGAGAAACCGTCAGCACCCAGGGCCTTATACGCTTCACACTTGAACCTCGCGCGTGACGCTGGTCGGGACTGCCCACGCCCCATCGCCGGTCGTTCGTTTCGGCCTTCCAGGCCGCCACGCTCTCGAGGCTGCCTGCGCTCCGCCATCCCTGGCTACGCTGGTCAGCCACGCCGGCTCCTGGGGCATAAACAATCCCTCCCGCGCCGTTGTTGCCCAGGAGAGGTTCGTGCGCGAGGCTCAAGTGTGAGCCGTATCACACCGCCGGGTTGCGCGCCTTGGGCTAGCCTGGCAGACTGTGGGGCAAGTCGGCTCGAGCAGGATGCGAGGAGTGCCGACCGGGGAGCCCCGCGGCGTTTCCACCGGTCGGCCAAGTGGACGAAGGCCATCGATGGCCGTCGTCCACGGACAGTTAGCGCCGGAACTTCGCGGGCAGCGAGATTCGGAGATTCGCCCGCAGCGCGCCGGCCGCCTCGTCGGAAAGCGTCGTCAGCCCGTGGAGGGAGAGCAGTCCTTCATGCTTCGCCAATACCTTCGCCGACTCGTCCGACAGCGTCGTCAGGCCGTCGAGGTACAGCCAGCCCGTGTGTGCCGCGAACGCCTTGGCGGCCTCGTCGGAAAGCGTCGTCAGGCCGCCGAGCGACAAGGCGCCTCTGCGCTGGGCCAGTGCCGCGGCAGCGTCCTTGGAGAGCGTTGTCACGCCGCGCAGCATCAGCCCGCCCTGTACGTCGCCCGTCAGCACCTTTCCGCCCTGCTTGAACGCCAACGCCTTGGCCGTCTCGTCAGGCAGCGTCGTGAGGCCGTCCAGGCACAACCACCCGTTATGGTTGGCAAGCAACTTCGCCTGCTCATCCGGAAGCGTGGTCAGGCCGTTGAGGTACAGCCAGCCCTGGTGCAGCGCCAGCGTCTTGGCCGTCGCGTCCGGGAGTGTGGTCAGGCCGTTGAGCGACAGCGTGATCTGCCGGTTCTGCACGATCTGCTGTGCCGCCTCGTCCGACAGCGTCGTCAGGCCGTCGAGAGACAGCGTCCGCTTGTTCGGCCACAGTGCCTTCGCCAGCGTATCCGAGAGCGTGGTCAAGCCGTCGAGGGACAATCCGCCCTTGAACTGGCCCAGAGCCTTGGCCGCCTCGTCGGAGAGCGTGGTCAGGCCGTCGAGATGCAGGTCGCCCGCCCGCTGCCCCAGAGCCTTCGCCGCCTCATCCGACAGGGTGGTCAGGCCGTTGAGGGACAAGCTGACAATCTCGGGCCGCCGCGCCAGAGCTTCGGCCACTTCGGGCGCGAGCGTGGTCAAGCCGTCGAGGGTCACTGTCGCCACAGGGGTGTTTGTCCTGCTCGGCGGCAGGGCCTTGGCCTGCTCCACCGTGAGTGTCTTGATCTGGTTCGTGTTCTCGGGCAGATGGTCTGCTGCGGACACGACCCCGCACAGCACCACCGCCACGATCCACCGTGCGCACTTCATGGTCATCTCCTTCCGTGTGGAAAAGAAGATGGTATCGCCGCAGACCGGGAAAAGTCACCCCATCACGATCGTGATCGATGACGGGCCACGAAGCCGCTGACCACCCGCCGGCTGCGCGCCTGGATGGCGAGCCCTCGAGACCTGGCCGCAGTGGCTACGATGGCATCGCGGGTCAGGCCGGAGGACGTGGGCAGGAACGCCCAATTTCGTCGAGGAATGTATCCGTGAGGGCTGCGACGGCCTGGAGCCGGTCGGCGAGCACGCCACGCAACCGCCACCGCAGGGGGCAAGGCAGGCGTCCCGGGAACCGACTTTGGTGTCCGGGACACGGGAGCGCGCGGCTCATGAGTCGCTCGATGAGCTCGGAAATGGTTGCGGAGGTTCCATTGACCGGGTTATCTTCCGCCCAGAAGAATCGTGGTCACGGGCCGCGATGCCAGCGTGGTGGGCTTGAAGAGACAGACTGCGGCCGCGCGTTGAACGGACAGTCCTCCAATCGCGGAAGATCGCGGGCGATCTTGGCGTGGACAAGGTGATGAAGGTGCAGCCGGTGGAATAAGCTGACCGATGCTGCCTTGTTATGACGGAGTGACACCATGAAACCGCCGAAAACGGCCTGCTGGTTGACGGCACTGTTGCTTACCAGCCTGGCGCACGCGGCCGAACTGCCAAGTGCGGCCGAGGTGCTCAAGGAGACCGGCGTATCGGCCGGGCTGGCCGTGGTCGTCGGCACGACCGACGGCAAGCTGGAGGCGGATCTGGCTCGAACCGAACGGTTCGTGGTCCACGGACTGGCCCTCGACGACGCCCGGCGCGACCGCGGGCGGGCGACGATTCAGAACAGCGGACTGTACGGCCTGGCCAGCGTCGAGACCTGGCGCGGGGCCGCGGAACTGCCCTACGGCGACCGGCTGGTGAACCTCATCGTGGCCGATGCCGACGCACTCCTCCCTAAAGCGATGCCGGCCGAGACCGAGTGGCGCCGCGTGCTGGCCCCGTCCGGGGTGATTTACGTCCGCCGCGACGGTAAGTGGACCCGCACTGTGCAACCGCGGCCGGCGGAGATGGACGATTGGACGCACGAGATGCACGGTCCGGAGTCGAACGAGGTTTCGCACGACACGCTGGTCGGGCCGCAGACCGCCTTGAAATGGATCAACTGGTATGAAAAGCAATCCTTGAGCCACCAGGGGGAGTTCCGCTCGGCGGACGGGCTGGTGTTTCACCACGAGATGTTCGTGGGAAAGGAAGGGAAGAACCGGCCGGTCTGCTTCCTCGTGGCCCGCGACGCCTTCAACGGCGTGGTGCGCTGGCGCATGCCGCTGGACTTCCACGTGCGTGCCCAAGCGATGGTCGCCCACAACCGTAAGCTGTTCACGCTGTTGACGCCGCAGGAAACAGGCAAGCCTTTGACCTACGTGGCCCTCGACGCCCAGACCGGTAAGCTGCTGAAAAGTTACGACCAGTTGAACCTCGGCGTGTACGACCCGGGCGCCGCCCGATCTGGCCTGCTGAACGATTGGCGGGCATACAAAGCACTGCACGTGGAGGACCGGTTCTACTGGTTCGGCGGCAAGCAGGTGGTCGGCGTGGACGAGGCCGGCGGCAACGTGCTCTGGCGCGTTGAGACCGACAAGCCGGTTGCCTTCCCGGCCTTTGATAAGGCCACCGGACGCCTGTTCGTCGTACTCGCCGGCAACCAGGGCCGCTGGACCCGCTGGCCGGGCCTCACGGCCGAAGCGGTGCTCTGCCTGGACGCGAAGACCGGCCGCGAATTGTGGCGCTGCGCCGAGGCCTGCGACCGCGGCATCGGGCAACTGACCGTCGACGGCGACCGTCTCATGTTCTTCAATGGCTGTATGAACCTTTCCTACCATCCGGACAAACCCGACAGCGTCGATTTTCAGTCAAATGCCTCGGCGATCCTGGGCACGATCCGCATCGCCGATGGCAAGCTGCTCTGGGCCCGAAAGTTCATCGTCGAGGACAAGCTCGCTTTCGACACGCATAGGCACTGGGTCTCCAACGCCGCCGCGCGGGACGGTCTCTATTGGGCCATGGGGAAGAACTGCCTGTTCGCCTACGACCGCGACGGACGCCTGGTCCACAGCATCAGGCCAGACACGCCGAACAGCCGCTGCGTCCGCGGTCGCGCGACCGACCGATTCTTCCTGTTCGGTTTCGGCGGCTTCGTCGGCGAGGAGGGTTGGACTTTCCAAAACGTCTCGCGCGGGAGCTGCGCCGTGGGGATGACACCGGCCAACGGCATGACGTACCAGATCCCCGGCGTTTGCCACTGTTTCGCCTCCGTGCGCGGCTACGCGGGTTTTGCCAGCGATCCGCCTCCGCAGGTCGCCGATGCGACCCGGCTCCAGGAGGGCGGGCCGGCCGAGCCGGTCTATGCCCGAACCACCCCCGCGCCGCCCGAGCCCGAGATAGTGCCTGCCAAGGGCCCCAAGCTTCCGTATCGCAACCTGACCATCAGCCCGCAACCGCTCCGTGACGAGTGGGTGAACAACGATCTGCCGGTGTTCTGGGAAACAAAGTCGGTGCGGGCCGGCGACCTGGACCTGGTGGTCGTGGCACACGAGCATCGCCTGGAAGCGCGACGGGGCGATAAAGTCGCGTGGAGCTTCACGGCCGACGGCCGGATCACCGCCCCGCCGCTGGTCCACGGCGACGCGGTCTTTGTCGCCTCACACGACGGCTTCCTCTGCGCCCTGGACGCCGCGACGGGCAAGCGGCTGTGGCGGTTTCTGGCCGGCTCGCCGCGGAGGATGCTGGCCTACGGGCAGCTCGAGTCCGCCCAGCCGGTCACCAACGCGGTGCTCTACGAGGGAGCGGTCTGTTGCGCTGCGGGCCGGCATCCCGAAATCGACGGCGGCATCCTGGTCTGGGCTCTGGAGCCAAAGACCGGGGCCGTGCGCTGGAAGGTCGCCATCCAGCGCGACCTCACGTGGGCGAAGCAGCCCGGGGAGAAAACCTTTGCCCGCTACCAGAACGTGGTCCTCAACCGCGGCCTTTTGTTCGAGGACGGGCAGTTGAAGCTGGTGTCCGATCCGCCGCACTACGGGCCGCTGGTGATTGATCCGACCAAGCCGCCATCCGGGCCCGCCTTTCGTCCGCCTGGGTAAACCGAGTTGCGCAAACCAGCGCCGCCGAAGACCGGCCCTCCAGTGGCTCCGTGAAGGAGGTTGGACGAAAACGGAATGAGGCCGATGATGTTCGGCTTGTTGTTGTGACGGGGCGGAAGAAAGCAGGAGGAATGGTCTGACCGGAGCGATCGAGTTGTCGCAGAAGTGAACCCAACGGTCTGGCTCTGAAGCAGTTCATACCCGACCGTCGGCCAGTTCAGTC
>Ga0315904_10004856_pt1 | contig 18885 bp, 18 predicted proteins | sample LakEriMetagenome_6_FD_203529 | JGI IMG/M metagenome (GOLD analysis project Ga0315904, IMG submission 203529) | Freshwater fungal communities from buoy surface, Lake Erie, Ohio, United States - Buoy 12 MA120 | ecosystem: Environmental > Aquatic > Freshwater > Lake | place: USA: Lake Erie, Ohio...
GATAGACGTGTCGTACCGCGAGGCTGCGCTGTCAATAAAGAGGTAGGGCAATGAAGTCTCTAGTCGCATCAAATCGGGTCATCGTTGCGCAGCTCCTCGGGGCTCTCGATCGCTCTGATGAAAAACCAGAGAACGGCGAAATGAGCCAGCCAGCACGGCTGCTAACACCTGGAATGCGATTGCTGCGGCACACGACACCGCGTGCTCTCAGAAATACAGCAGTTGTTTTTCTGACCCTAGCAGGAGTGCTTGCTGGAAGTGTTTCAATATGGGCTGGGCTAACTGCGATAGTCATTGGAGCCCTTTTCGTGTGGTTTAAACTTAAGATGCAAGAGGGGCGTAGGAAGAGTATCGTTGAGCGCGATCTGCCTGCTCTTGTTACGTCAGTGGCCTCATCGGTCAGAGCTGGTGTTGATCCGTTGCGCGCCATCTGTGATGCCGAGGAGTATTTCTCAGCAGGGTCGCTGTTTGTCGACGAGGTGCGTTTATTTAAGCAGCGACTCGCGGCTGGTGATGATGAGTTCGATGTTATCGAGGATTTTCTAATTAACGATGGCAATAGCGAGGTGGAGCTGTTTAAGCAGTGTCTGCTGCTCTCGCGTCGTCACGGTAGCTCGCTTGCGGAGCCGCTCCACCGTGTAGTGCGAACGATCCGTCAGCGGCAGTCATTTAAGAGGAAAACTCGGGCTGCGATGGCGATGCACCGCATGTCAGCTATAGGAATTGCAGGATGCGCGATTGTGATTACAGGAATGCAATTAGTGATGAACGTCTCAGGGGTAAAAACAGCCTGGGAGAGTCCGGTGGGAAAGATCCTGATCGGTGTAGGAGCAAGCTTAATCGCTCTTGGTGTCTTGTGGATGTTGCGCATGGGTAAGGAGGAGAAGTTGTAGCTATGTCTATAACGGTCAGCGCCATCATTGCAGCACTGGGGTGTCTGCTCCTTTTTATCTCGTCTCGTTGGGGTGCGGGTCAGAGTAGCTTTGTAGCTGCTGCGCTACTGTCAGACGGAGAGGAGCCGACGATTAAGCCGGCTGAGTCGCCGTTTCAAGAAAACCTTATCCTTGCAGCGCAGAAGCGGCGCAAGTGTTGGATCATCGGAGCCTTTGTCGCAGCGCTCTTAAGGGCTACCTTCTTTGGGTTCTCGCCGGTAGGAGTCGTGGTGGCAGGTGGAATCGGTGCTTTGGCTGGGGAGCTCTTCTTTAGTCGCAGAAGAGAGAATCGCAAAGCATATCGATTGCGACAGATGGAGTTTTACCTTCCGACCGCCATGGAGCGGATCGTGATGGGAGTGGGTTCAGGATTGGATATCGTACCTGCGCTACTGGAAGCGTCGCGCAAGGGTACAGATCCTATCTCTAAGCTGCTTGATTGGGTGGTGAAGCTGTCCGAGAGTGGTATCCCAGTCGAGACTGCTTTTCAGTTGGCATCGAAGGAGGCGGCGTGTCCTTCAGTCAAGCACGCCTTTATCCACTTAAGTTTGGCGTACAAGCAGGGTGGTGAGATAGTTCGTCCGTTAAAAGAACTAAGCGATGCAACTCAGCTTGCGTACCAAGAGACGATTGAAGAGCAGATCGCAAAGCTTCCGGTAAAAGCGGTTTTGCCACTCGTGCTTACTTTTACTGGATTGATTGTTTGTTTCCTCACCGTCCCACTGATGCAGCTGGGATCTATTACTGATAAGGCGTTAGATGTGGCACAAGAGTAAGACATATCAGCGACCGCGGTCGATATTGAAGCGCCACCATCCTCAGAGCGGGATGGTGTCACTTCTATTCGTGGCAATACTCCTTCCGCTTGTGTTGGTGATGTTTACCGTTACCATAGAGTTTGCGAATTTCTTCGGTGTTCGTGATGAATTGCAGAGGGTGGTGGATAGAGAGGCTCACGATGCGCTTGTTCGGGGGCGCACAGCGCAACAGGTTGAGCGTTTTCTGCGGAACCGTGTGAGAAATGTGGCTGGTATGGCCAATGTTACCGAGGTCACAATGGACAGGGCTCCCGCCCAGGTCAGTTTGTCGGCAACGGCTGAATTTCAAGGGCCGTTTTTTCAGTTTATTCAGCGATTCACCGGGCGAGAAGAGACGGTGATGGCGATGCGACTTGATTCCCAGGTACGGATCCTCCCAGCAGCAACTCTGATCGTTTTTGACAGGGGAGTGACAGGTGTTGCAGTTGAGTGTTCAGATCCTAAGCTGCAAGCAATCACCTCATTTGTCGATCGTCTGGCTGATACTTGGTCAGCGGTGGGAAATGCGGAGGTTACTGTGGCAGTGACCCCCGGAGATGGAGAGCCGCTGCGCCAGGTCTCTCCCTTGGCAGACGATTTCTTGCCGCGCTGTCGGAGGCGCTCAGCAGGGCCTCTCGTGGATGCTTCTGCTATCCGAGGGAGTGCGGTGCCACTGGGGTACTCAGCGTACAGCTTTGGGCTCGAGGTGGTTGAGTTAGCTTCAACAACTGTGCTGAACCGCCCCGTATTTAAACGCACGATTGTGCTAGTGGTTGATAAGAATCGATACGATCTTAGCTATTCATCGATTCTATTTTCACTTCTGCGTGAGGCTACTCAGGCAAGCGGTGTAAGTGTGGATCTCTATACAGCAGCTGTTGTGGACACAGACACATTTGATCTTCGTCCGGTTGAGTCTGGGATAAATGGGGGGGCGTTTAGAGAGGTGGGAGTTTTCAGTAGCCAACTAAATGAGACTGGTCTGCTGAGTGCATTAACTAGAAGTGTTACTGATTATGTTGTCTTAGAGAGATAGGCCGCAAGGTGAAGAGCGCAGAGAGTAATCAGCATATTGTTCCGAAAGCCGACCAGAGAGTGGAGCAGCGTAGCGCTATGTCCGGAAGCCTGGAGCGGGGCTTGGCGTGTCTTGAGGCAGCTGTATGGTTTATGGTGCTGCTGCCAGTGGTATTTCTGGGATTCGCACTGTATGGCTACACGTATGATATGAACGTAGTTCAGATGATTCCAGAGTCGATTATGCGCGAGGCCAGCGGTAGGTTAATCACATGGAGTCCGAATCAAGCTGGGGCTGGTTTTGTGGTAGATATCGATCGACTCAATAGGACGATTAATCAATTGGCCGATCGTGCTTTAGAAGAGGTAGGTCGGCAGACCGATAGGATTGAGCAGGGCTCGGCGCGCGCGTGTTACTGGGTTATTAATGTTAGCCCGAGTAATGGACGAATCTCTCCTGTGCCGGTCGCCAGCAACTGCGCTAATCGCGGCACCTTGGCGGGCAATCTCAATTTGGAGCGACTCAGGGTGCGCAGGATGCGGCAGGGGATCGGAGAACCAGTTCTTACCACGACGGGAGCGATTCAAGGGTTTGTTCCGCGGGCGGTGCTTTTGGGGGTTGCCGTAGGAGGCCAATTCACTGGTCTTGCAGAGGCGTTTCGTTTGCAAAATATTCAACATGGAACCGTCTGGGTTCCTAGAGAGGATGTGTATCTATGAAACACGTGATGAATAAAGTACTGGTTCGATTCTCTCGACGGAGAGATCTAAACGAGGATACAAGACGTCTTCCATCGCTTGTGCGTGCGATGAAGGTGCTAGTTCCCAAGTCGGTTATGAAGGAGGTTGTGGCCTCGTCGCATGATCGCAGGCAATGGGGGGTGTTGGCAGCCGCGTGGGTGGGAGTGAGCGAGAGAGAGTTCGTCAACGCTGCGGCCGCTGAGTTGCGGATGCCTTACCAAGACCATGTTGCAGTTCCTGATATGACGATCTTTGGAGCTAAGGCGCGTCCGATGCTAGCGGCTTTGCGCAAGGTGGGGGCAGCGGTTCAGCTCCAGGGAGACAGAATCGTTGGTTTTGTGGCAACCGATCCGGCTGAGATTCGGGGGCTTGAATTTTTTGATGGCACTCAAATGATCTCTATGGCCCCTTGGACCGAGATAGCCAAAGCGCTCGATATGGCTGACCGTATGGTGGCTGAATCAGAGGCTAACATCGATCGAAGTGAGGCGCTGCGGCGCAGAGACCTGTGCGATAAAGTTATTGGTATTATTATCTCTGAGGCTTTGCAGCACGGGGCATCGAGCCTTGAGATCTTGTCTTCAGAGGGAGCAAACCGCTATCAGTTTACCACAGCTGAAGGAAAAACAGCCGTTGGAACTATTCAGCCTCAGGCGCTTGAGAGTGTGTTGCTGCACCTTAATACATTAGATGGCGATGCTTTTAACCATCAAAGCGCTGGTAAGATTCTTGTGCGAGCGCTGGGTAGCGCCGCGAATATACGCCTTTCCTGGAACGTTCAAGACTCGCCCAAAGGGATCGCATGGAGCCCGGTTGAGAGGTTAGCAGCACCACCTGCAGCACCTCAGGCAGCAACTCCAAGTGTCGCTGAGTCGTTTACACCGGCAAATTCTCCATCAAAAGATGAGCAGGCCGTTCCAGTGTTAGTTATTGATGACAATCCGATGTTCTGTCGAATCCTTGAGCGTTTATTAAAGCGCGAGAATTTCGATGTGTCGTTTGCTGATAATGGCGAAGAGGCCTTAAAGAAATTGGCGGGTCTCTTAAGCTTCCTTCCGAAGGTGATTATTTGCGACCTGCACATGCCTAAAATGAATGGCAAAGAGTTTATCGAGCGTCTCAAGAGCGACCCGCGCCTACGTTCTATTCCTGTGATTATGTTGACTTCAGATGATGGAGTAGAGGCTGAGGTTGCAGCGCTTGAGATCGGAGCAGATGCGCTGATTAGTAAGACCAAAGACCCGCGCGTGCTGTGTGCGCAGGTGCTACGGCTGTCTAAGAGTAATTCGATGCAAGAGGCGGCGTGAACGAGCGGTACGTGGCTGCGCTGGGCAGGGCGCTCGCATATTGCAGCGGTCTTGGCGATGGCTCTCTACAGGGGTTTGCGGATAGAGCAGCCTGGGAGCTACACCACGAATGTGCGCAGGAGTTCGCCTCTCTTGCTTTTATCGTGCGTCGTAGGGATGGGAGCTGTTTTGTTGGTCGTCCGCGCGAATTAGCGGCTTTGCCGGTAGAGACGCTCCTTGGCCTATTAGTCGAAGAGAATGGCACACAGGTCTCGTGCCGCGTGCGCGACCATGCGCTTGATACGGTGCGTTTTATCGATGCTAGATTTCGTACCTCTATAGTTGTGCGAATCAGCTTTCCGAAGATACTGCTTCCCGATGGTGAGGCAGCTTTGTGGTTTGGGCTGCAAGGGTCAGCGACTCCACGACGTGTTGAAGAAGCTCAGAATGTTGCGCAAACAGTCGTGCAGTGGTTTTCTATTTATGCCCCTGTGCTGCAAGCTATCCAGCTCTTTGGTGAGCGTATAGCGGCATTACGAGTTCAGCTACGTGAGATGACGGCCATAGCTCACGACGCTAAGGCTCCCATCGGTGCCTTACAGTACTTAATCAGTGACGTGGCAGCTGATCATCCTGAGATCCTCGCTGAGTCTGAGCGTCTTGAGCGTGAACTAAAGTATGTGGAGCAATTGCTCTCTAAATTTTCGCCTTCAGCTCCGGTGCCTGCGGTGGCAGATGAGAGGGCGGCGATCTGCGAAGTGATTAAGCGGGTGTGTAGTCGGTTCACACCTGAATCAATAGAGCGCGGGAGTGAGTTTGTCCTCGCGTTACCCTCTGAGAACGGTCCGTATGCAGGGATCTCCGAGCTCACCTTAGAGCGAGTGCTTTCAAACGTTATCGGAAATTCTGTGCGCTACGCCGGAAAAAGTCAGATTCGGGTTGAGGTGTTGCGAGACTCCTTAAAGCGAGTAGCTATTAGGGTGAGTGACTCCGGCCCAGGAATTCCAATCAATGTTGTGGATCGCGTAAACCATGCAGAGGCTCATCCTGACAGGTTAGTGGGCTCTTCGGGGTGGGGAGTTGGGCTAGTTTCGTGTAAAGCTAAACTTGTCGCTGCTGGAGGAGATTTAAAGATCTCCTCGTCAATAGAGGGGGCGGTTGTTGATATCATTGTGCCTGAGCTATTGGGAGTTGGCGGCGGCCAATCTTTGCTCACAGCAAAGGTACATATCGATGCATCTGAGAGCGCTCGCAATGCCGTGGTAACTAAGCGAACAGAGCAGACAGCATCTGAGCTTAGCGACGAGAGCTCAGGGAATGATTACTTGACTCTGTTTATTATTGACGATGATACAGAGCACAGCGCGTCGCTAGAGCGGCTTCTGACCAGGGCTGGGTTGAGCACTAGGATTTTTTCAACCATCGATGCAGCCGTTAGTCAGATGGCTGAGGGGATGCCGCGCTGGATTTTGTGCGATGCACATATGCCAGATGGTGGCGCTGAGAAGCTTCTACAGATCCTTGCCACAACAAAGCGCGCGGATCGATGCGCTGTGATGAGTGGCGAGACCAATGATGATCTCCTGTACCGCTGTGCGGCGTTGGGCGCGCGAGAATTCTTTCAAAAGCCACTTGCTGTTGAGAAGGTGATCGCTTGGGCCTCGCAAGATGTTGTGGTGCCCGGGCAAGTGGCGTCTGGTGGGCGCTAAGTTTCTCTAGCCCGCATTTTTCATGAAACTGCGTCGCGAGAGTGCCGAGAATGGTGATTTTTCGGGCCCGAAGGGCGAATTCAAAAAACTATTTTCAGGGCGGAATCGTATCGAGATACCTTCCGGTCTGAAAATAGTTTTTTGGACCGAAAAAGCGCCATTATCGGCGCTCGCAGTAGCAGGCTTCATGAAATATGCGGGCTAGCGGGGGCTTCTAGCGTCGCCTTAAGCAACCGAATCGTTTCATCAGAGAGTGTGTGTTTCTCTTCTGCAATAGAGAGCGCGCCTAGGGCTAAAGTGCGATAGAGTTCTGGCAGATGAGTCAGTTTTTTATCGTAGGTAGATCTAAGCGCTGCGAGCTGCTCACGAATAAGCGCACTTTCGCCGCGGATAACGGGGCCGGTGAGGGCGTTTGTGGTTCCAAGTGCGTAAGAGTTTTTGATAGTTCCATCGATAATTGAGCGCATAAACTGCTCTGTGATGGTGTCTGGAATGCCAGCCTCTTTATACAGTTTAAGAGCGCAGTCAATCAGAACTACAAGGTAGTTACTCGCAAATACGTGTCCGATATGGCACAGCATTTTTGATTCAGGTGCAATCTCAAAAACCTGCGCGCCAATTGCGGTAAAGATCTTTTGTAAAGAGCTTAGTGCCGCGGCGCTTCCTTCAATCCCACAGAATGTCCCTGAAAATGAGTGGATAGCGTGGGTAGGTTCAGCAAAGCTTCGTATCAGATGTAGGCTAGCAATGTTTGATGTTTTTACGGTGATGGGTGAGAGGATGCTTGAATCTGTCGAGCCGGAACAGTGAAAAATAGTGGCGCTTGAATCAAGCGCCGGTGCACTAGCGAGCTGCTGTGCGACCGAAGCCAGCTGCGCATCCGGGGTTGCAATCATCCAGAGTGAGGCTGGGGGGAGTTCATTTATGTGCCGCGCGACTTTTGCGTCTTTAAGAAACTCTGCCGCGCGTACTGAAGATTCGTGCGTTTGATTAATTAGGGTAATTGAGGATGTAAGGTTATGAGCACGTAAAAGATATGCGATAGTTTTGCCGACTTTGCCGCAGCCAATAACGTTGAGTGAGCGCGTAAGCAAAAGAGTGCTCTAGACTGGTTTTGAAAGACGCGTGTCGATCGGCTCGCCTAATAATGGGGGAAGCTCTGGGTGATACTGTCTTCCGCCGTGAGAGGGCACCACCTGTTGCTTCGATGATTGGATATTTTGTTGTAGGTGCATAAGAGCGTCGAGAACGGTCTCAGGTCTGGGTGGGCAGCCAGGGATGTACATATCAACCGGAATAATCTTGTCGATGCCAGCAACAGTTGTGTAGTTATCGTAAAAACCTCCGCTGGAGGCGCAGGCTCCAAAGGCAACTACCCATTTAGGCTCTGCCATCTGCTCGTACACTCGTAGCAACACTGGGGCGAGTTTGTGATTCACTGTTCCCACTACCCACAGAAGATCGGCCTGTCTGGGGGTGAAGCGCGGAAGTGCGGCGCCGAATCTATCGGTATCGTAGTGCGAGCAATTCACCGACATAAACTCCATGCCGCAGCAGGCAGTCACAAAGGGATACGAAAACAGAGAATACTTGCGAGCCCACGCCAGGGCGCTTTCGAGAGTGGTGGTGAGGAAGCCAGACTGGTCGGGTGTCGAAAACATGGGTAATTATAATCTCCTAGGGGGGTCACCTAAAGGTTAATCTCGCTTCTTTTTGCTAGTCTACCTTACTATGGGGTAGACTGCCAACCAACTCCCGTCTTCGTGGCGTAAACGCGATATTTACAGGAGTTTTTGCTTTGGTAACGTACTGATAACTCTCTGGTGCAAGCTTATGACTAGCCCTTCTCCAGCCATGACTCCTCAGCAGGCTGCTCTCTCTGATGTGCGGGCCTCGGGGCTCTCTGCGTACCGCGAGCTGAGCGTTGGGGCAGGTGGCTGGGTGGCTTTTTTGCGCAACGAGCTGATCCAGGGTCTCTGTTCGGGTCTATCAGGAGTAGTGGGTTTTGGTCTTCGGGCTCTTTTGTATCCGAGCCTTTTTAAAAAGTGCGGTCGCAGACCAGCGATAGGCCGGGGTGGTTTGCTTAGAGTGCCAGGGCAGATCTCACTTGGTTCAGGAGTGTTGCTTGATGATTACGTTACGCTTGATGTCAGAGGCGCAGAGTCTGCGATCACAGTAGGAGACCGAGTCAGCATCGGGCGCTTCTCAACTGTAGCGGCGAAGCATGGCTCAATCGAGCTTTCAAATGGCTGTAATATTGGCTCGTACTGCAGAGTCGCCACTAACTCAAAGATAGTGATTGGAGAAAGTGTGTTGATCGGTGCATACGCCTACATCGGCCCCGGGAATCACACTGAAGGATCAGACGATGAGCCTTTAATTTCTCGCCCGATGGATATTAGAGGTGGTGTGGAGATCGGAGCACACACATGGTTAGGAGCGCGCGTGACTGTGCTCGACGGTGTAAAGATCGGTAAGCACGCTATTATTGGTGCGCACTCGCTTGTCACCGAAGATGTGCCTGATTGGGCGGTGGCCGTGGGTACACCGGCGCGGGTGATTAAAATTCGAAAAGATAATGATCAAGAGTGCGCTCAGGGTGACGCCGGTCACCCGTGTTAGTGTAGCGTAGACATCGTTCTGTTAATTTTGCTCCTTTGCTGACCTATTCCAACCGACCAGCACAGACACAGGAAGCCTGAGGTAAGCTTCTGTTTTGTTTGTGATTAATGGATGTTATAGAGGGTTGCTACAACCTAGAATGAGGTCGGATCTAAAAGAACGGCGTTTTGCAAGGCATAAGACTTCACTTTCCATTTTGACACCCTTCGACTGGGTGTGTGAGAGGTAGAGCAGAGTTCTGTGGCAACAGATGTTGTGTACAGCGCATTTGACGAACAGATGCGGACTTTATTCATCTGGTGCTAAAGAAATGTTTGGGAGTTTAGAATCTCTGCACTGCCCAAACGAAAAAAGTAGTAGACGTTAACCAATTAGGGAGGCTAGAGGCTCATGCGAAAGGCAACATTAGTGGCAGCCTTATTGCTTTTAACCCCAGCTGTTTCACAAGCTAAGACGCTTGAGGAACTGTTGGTCGAGAAAGGCGTAATCACCAAGGGTGAGGCTGCAGGCGCATCGGATTCAAGCGCTTCAAAGTTGTATTGGAACCAGGGAACTCGAGTTGAGTTTCCAGATAATGGATTCACAACTTCGATAGCAACGATGTTACAGACTCGTTATTCATTCAACGATCGAGACGAAGATGCAGGCTTAACAAATAGTTCAAGCTTTGACGTGAATCGTGCTCGATTGATCGTGTCAGGAACTGCGCTAAACCGCGAGTTCTCATACATGTTGTCAACCGACTTCATTGCGGCGCCAGATTCGGATGCAAACTTCGATCAGTCACCATCAGTTCGTGATGCGTACATCGATTGGAGGCCATGCAACGATGATATGGGTATCCGAATGGGAGCATTCAAGACCCAGGTCAGCCGACAGTTCAACACAAACCAACAGTCTATGCAGTTCGTAGACCGTTCAAACGTATCTGAGTACTTCACCATCGGTCGAGAGAACGGTGCTATGGCATACGGCAGCTTTGCTGAGGGTATGATCAGTGCAAGTGCTGGTATTTTTAACGGTGAGAGCACCAACGAGGGACCAAATACCTCTGGTTTAGATACTCGCCATACCGGTGTTGCATCTCTCCGGATCAATCCAACCGGCAGGATGGATGTATCTGAGGAAGGTGATATCGATTGGACTGAGGAGCTCGCAACGTCTATCGGAGCTGTATATGCATATTCAGACTATGCACAAACTAGCGACGCAGGAACTACAACTGATGACGCGAACCTCGTCAATATCGATGCCAACTTGAAGTATATGGGCTTCTCGCTACACGGCGAGTACTTCGTGGGCAACTCTGACCTGAACGGAGACCCAAGTGGTTTCTATGTACAGGGCGGCTACTTCTTCGTGCCGAAGAGGTGGGAAATTGCTGGTCGTTACAGCCAAACAAACTGTGACGATGGTCTCGCAAGTGGCCAATGCGTCGGTTTAGACAGCATCAGCGAGACAGCGGCATCACTTAACTATCACTTCTGGCGTCACAACCTGAAGGCTCAGTTAGGCTATGCCCATGTTAACAGCGACGCTACTGGTGCTAAGGACGACATACGCGAAAACCGCTACGTCTTCCAGCTCAGCAGCTACTTCTAAGCCTGTAAGGGACAGAGGTTTGTTTCTGTAAAACTGGAAAGCCGCTCCTGTAAAAGGGAGCGGCTTTTTATTTTGTTCTAAAGTTAAAGCTGCTCGTTACATAGCGATTGACACTGGATAAACGGCAAAAGCCTTTAGGCTTTTTCAAGAAAGATCCTAGCTAGGTGGAATAATTCGCCACCCTTGGACCGTGGCATTTCGCTCCGATTTTCTTTTAATCGATATAGATTATTACTTAGCTATGCTGTTTCACACAGCCGCGAGCGCTTTGACCGCCAGAATCCGTTCCCACTATCTTTACCTCAGAAGAGCAGTACAGCTGCTATTTGGTTTTGCACTGGGCGTAATGGCGTTATACTCAAGAGTGTATGCGGCGGACTTTAATCGTAGCTCTGGGATTGTGTGGGGTGGTGCTTATAGGCGGCCTGGCGGTCTTTAGGCGCTATACAGCAGTGTTTCCCGACCTGGACCCCGGAGTCTACGTTGGAACGATAGAGAAGGACCAAGATGGGCTTAAGGTGCCTTGGTGTGTCGTTAAGCACCAGGGGGAGCACAGCCTTGCTGTGGGTGTGGGCGATGTCAGGGTAGCAGCTCAGAGGGTAGCGCCTGTCGATCCATCTGGTACTACAAGGCTCCCGCTGACTATTGGGGATTCAACTACCCGACTTAAATTTACGGGCAATCAGGCCGAGCAGCCTCACAGATACGAGGGACGATACTATAATCCGATCTCAAATGAGAAGGGCGAATGGAAGCTTGCAAGGGTGTCGGCCGAGAGTGTTCCTATAAAAACCGACCATGAACTTGTGCGCTGGTTTTCGCTGTGGCAAGAGGTTGAGCGGCTTGAAGAGCAAATCCTTGTCTCGCAGCGTAGTGCTGACGAGCAGCGTTCAAAGATTGAAAATCTTCACAGGTATGTGGCTGATGAAGATGTGCTGCGAAAGACGGCTGATGTTCGTCTTGGTAGAACTGATTCGGCCTTAAGCGCCGCTCGCGATGAATTAGCTCTTCGACAATCTCAGCTCGACCGTGGCTTAAGTGACTTTGATCTCTCTCAACGTATTTCGCAGGAAGGGAAGCTTGTGTTCTTAAGCCGCGAAACATTACAGCGAGAGTCGCGTTGGATCGAGCTTACCTTAAAGCTTCTTGCTCCAGAGACCTCTATCGGATTTGAGCAGGCTTTTGAACGAGCGGAACGGGTAAGGTCGCTTAAGGCCTCTATTGCTCAGGAGCGCAAAGCTATGATCCAGAAGGCTGCTGACGAGCGCCCCCGTAATGACGGGTCTGAGACACGCGCAGAAGAGGAGTTCTATGAACACTTACAGCAATAGGCGCTGGAGAAGCAGGCATATAGGACAATTATGTTGTACAGGTGTATGTGTCTCGCTTGTTTTGTTGCTGCTGCTAGGGGCTTTGGGACCCCTAGCAATCGCTCAGACTGGGTCGACGCGTTTTCTTACGCTTAGCGAGCGAGTCTCTTTCCCTGGTGATGTACAAGCAGTGTACGTGATTGTAAGCGGCAAAAAAGGCCTGCTCCACTCTGGTCCTGCCTCGTGGGTTCAATCAACGCAAGCAGAGGAGATCTCGTGTATTGGTCGTTTCCCTGTATCCCTTGATGAGGAGATGCTAGGAATTCTGTTTATTGTACTTGGGACAAAGAGCGAGGTGCGCTCGGTTTTTCGGTCGCTCTCAACGAGCGAGATAGCTCCGACAGCTTACCTCACTATCGATGAACTACGTGAGCGCTTGGTTGAGCGGCGCAGCATGCTGCGACAGCTCGACGGCGAGGTGCGGGTACAAGAAGAGCGCATTGAAACTCTCCAAGAGGATGCTGATGCCATTGCAAATGTGGCAAAGATAGTAAACATAGAGGATGAGCTTGAAGATGTTAAGCGTAAAATTCAGGCGCTTGATATGGCTGCTAAAGATATTCAGCAGCGTAAGTCTCAGATGAAGAGTAGGCCTGCTCCGCTTAATGCTCAAACTAGAGAGGCCGAATTGGTCAAGCAGCTCTCTGAACTCTCCGCGGCGCTTTCAGCTACTGAGACGAGTGCGTTGCAACGTATATCGAGCGCATCTGGTGAGCTCCAAGGGAAGCTACAGCTCATAGAAGACACTCGCGATGATCATGTTACGCTGCTAGAAGAGGAGTTAGCTGAGCTACAGCGGCGGGGGAAGCGCTAATCTAGAGCTATAAGCGGCGTAGTCCTTTGTGAGCAAGCGGTGTACTGGCGTAAGCTTTTACCTAAAAACTCCCTTTTCCTTGTGGTTGATTTCTACTACCGTCTTTCTATGACGTTGGGCGAGCAACTTGAAACAATTGAGCAACTTGCCGAGGCAGTTCGTCGTAGACGAATGGTTGCGCCGGCTATCTTTATGCTCGAGTTGTGTAAGCCATTTACCGGCTGCCTACGGGAGCTTCATGCTACAACAGAGTCTCTCCAGTCGTTACTGTTTGGGCGAGAGCTTCTCCCAGCACTAAAAACGTTGCTTCTTTCGGTTGAGAATGTTGAGCGTCTCATTTGTCTTCTTGAGTACGACCCGGCTAAGGGGATCAAAGCGCTATGAACGGTTTTGATCATGTTACTCCAGGAGTACTGCTCTTGCTCGCCCTGGCGCTATGGATGCTTTATCGCGAGTTCTCCCGAATCTCTCGTGGCTATCAACACAGCATCCGTCGCATCCCTGGGGTGGACGCTATCGAGGGTGCTGTGGGAAGGTGCGCGGAGCAGGGTAGGGCGGTGTCGTTTACGACAGCGTTGACCGATGTTGGGCCGACGCTTATTGCGTGTATCGGTGTGTTGCAAGCAGTTGCAAAAAAAATCGCTCAGTACAAGCTAAAGCTCTTTGTTCCACAGTATTCACCCGAGGCAATGGCAGTTGTTGAGGATAGTGTGCGGGCCGCTTACAACGAGGTCGGTCGAGCAGCTCAGTTTGATCCGAATAGTATAGTGTTTCTATCGAGTGAGCAGTTTGCATTTGCATCAGGATACATGGGGCTTCTACATCGAGAGAAGCCAGGAGCTGCATTTTTGTTCGGTGCGTTTGCAGCCGAATCACTTGTATTAGCCGAAGCTGGCCAGCAGGTTGGAGCCAGGCAGGTCGCAGCGAGTGTTAGCCCTGAGCAGGTGGCGTTTTTTATCTGCACGTGTGACTACACTCTAATTGGCGAGGAGCTTTTCGGAGCATCGGCGTACCTGGGGCGCGATCCTGTTCAGGTTGCTACGGTGGCAGCGCAGGACCGTTTTAAGCTGGTTCTGTGTGTGATTGTAGTGTTCGGTGTAGCGTGCGCTACGATCGCTTCAGTCTGGCCTGAGATGCACTGGTCACCGATAGAGCTTCTAGCGGCGGGTTGGGAGGTTTTTGCGCGATGAGTAGCGAACCACGATCTCCTCGCGATACACGCAGCACTATTATTCGCGTGGTAACATTCCTCGGGGGTATCTACTTTTTTTTATACTTCCTTGCGCCGGAATCTTTTCTTAACAGGATAGGGGTTACAAACGCACACGAGTCGATCTCAAACGGATTTATTGCCATCGGTGCGATGGCGATAGGTCTGGGGATTATCAATATCGTGATGTCTCACGGTGCAAGGGTCATCTTTGTGAAGCAGGGATGGTTTTTTAGTGCAGCTTTGTTGTGTGGGATGTGTGCCATGATCGGGGTGACCCTTGGGCATTGGTTCTCGTCCAGGACCACATCAGCAGAGATACGCCAAGTGCAGATAGCTGGCGAGTTTGCAGGTCGAATCATAGAGGATGCAAAAGCTGGCAAAGGAAATGAGAAGAGCGTTGTCTCGCACGGCGTAGTGCCGCCGCTGGAAAAACGAGTGCAGGCCTTAACGCGTTACACCCGCGACACCATTGCTCGCACCAGGCAAGACCTTGACAGAGTACGCCCGTACGCTGCGGGAGACGAAGGCTTTCAGGCTCTCGTATCTGAGGTACAGCAAGCCTCGCTAGAGGTTGAGAAGGTACTGGATGGCGCTCCATCTGAGGGTTGGGCTGAGCTTAATCCGCAAGCCGAAGCGATCCTAACTCAGATTAACCAAAGCGCTGCACGCCTCGCTTCAACGTATGCGATTGTAAAGCGTAAGGTCTCTTCTCAATCACTCATAAGCCGGTTGTACGATTTTCTCTACAACGGCGTGTTTAATCAGCTCGGTTCGGCGATGTTTGCGCTGCTTGGGGTGTATATTGCAGCAGCCGCCTACAGAGCTTTTAGAATTCGTAGTGTTGAGTCGGCGTTGATGATGACCGCTGCGCTGATCGTGATGCTTGGACAGATCTCATTCGGTAGACTTCTGTACGAAGATATGCCGGCTATCCGTCAATGGTTACTGGAAGTCCCCAACAGCGCCGCATTCCGTGCGATTCGCCTGGGCGCAGGCGTTGCCGGACTGCTGCTCGCTATTAGGATGTGGCTCTCGATCGAATCGTCAGCTGGCTCCAAAGGGGGTAAGCAATGATACTTCCTCGCAGGCTAATCTATGTTTTGATGATCGTAGCAGTAGCAGCGCCTGTTTTATTTGGCATCTCTGAGAAGCCATCACGGCTTGTTTCTGCAGAGCGTATGTACTCAGTGATTGAGTCACTTGAAGTCAAACCAGGCGAAGTAGCGATGGTGTGGCTTGACTTTGGGCCCAACACGATTGCAGAGAATGAACCTCAAGCAACAGTTATCATCGAGCATCTCTTTCGCCGCAGGATACCGGTCATTCTACTCTCGCAGTATCAGCAGTCTGAGGGATTCCTTAGACGAATACCGCTTGAAGTCGCTAAACGGCTTGAAGTCGAGCGACCTGGCGAGACGTGGCGCTACGGAGAAGCATGGATTAACGCGGGGTACAAACCAGGAGCGGCGATTTACATCCAGGCGCTTGTGAACTCACCGGATATTTCCAAATTTCTCGGGCGAGATATTACCGGCATGCCGATTACTCACTTCCCGGCGTTCGCCTCTATTCGCGCGATTGAGCAGGTAAAGCTCGTGGCTGAGGTGACTGGCTTGACGGGAGTTTTTGATACAATTGTGCAGTTCTTTCAGAAAAACGGTTATCGCCCAACGCTTGTACATGGCTGCACCTCAATTACAATTCCTGAAGCTTATATCTTTCTGGACTCAGGACAGCTTCAGGGGTTGCTTGAGGGCATAGCTGGAGCGGCGTGGTACTCAGAGGTTCTTAAAAAACACTTTCCGCACAGCGATAACTCTAAGCTGCTTGTTACCAATACGGCACTCAGTGCAGCGCACATTATGATTATTGCTCTGATCGTTTTGGGTAATCTGGCTCCACTCATAGCAGGGGTGGTAACGAGAGGAGGTCAGCGTGGACGTTAGTTCATCGTGGTCAGTAATGGCTGTTGTCACGGGCGGAGTTGCGACTCTAGCGATCTTTAGCTTTCTGATTAAGGAGAACTCATTCTACCGTTTCTTTGAGCATCTGTTTATCGGAATCGCTGCTGGTCTGGCCCCGATTGTTACGCTACGCGACTTTTTGTGGCCACAGATTATCGATCCAATGCTCGGGAATACAATCACATACTATCCTGATGGTACTCAGTCTGAGCCGTATCAGCCGCTGTATCTCTTGTATGCGGTGCCGATGCTTTTTGGATTGCTGTATTACTTTCTGTACTCAAAACGTCATGCGTGGCTTGCAAAAGTTGTGATCGGTTTTACCCTTGGAGCCAGTGGCGCTGTGGCGATTAGGGGGTTTTTCGCGGAAGTAATCCCACAGCTTGCCAGTAGCGCTAAGCCGTTACTTGTATTTAGTGATGGTGGAGTACTATGGGGACAGAGCGTTAGTAATACGCTTTTTGTGGTAATCCTCCTGCTTGTGCTCAATTATTTTTTCTTTACTTTTGGGCGCGAAGGCTCACTTCAGAATCGCTCAGCTCAGTGGGGTCGGCCACTTTTGATGGTTTGCTTCGGGGCATTTTTTGGCTCGACGGTGATGGCGCGATTGGCATTATTAGTAGAACGAGTGCAGTTTATTGTGCGTGACTGGATAGCGGCAGTAGGCTCGCTGGTTGGGGTGGGATAATGCGCACACGTCCAGACGATCTCCGTACAGTGCTTGTGACTGATTGTGGTTCAACCACGACTAAGGCGCTGCTGTTTGAGAAGTGCGCTGATGGATGGCGCCAGACATTTCGTGGAGAGGCTCCGACAACAGTTGAGGAGCCTGTGGCTGATGTAACAGTTGGCGCTCGCAACTCATTTTTAGAGATTCAGGAGTTAAGTGGGCGCTCAATCCTTGATGCAGCTGGTAATTTCATACTTACTGCTGAGCAACGCGAGCACGGTATTGATCTGTACCTGTCAACGAGCTCAGCTGGTGGGGGTTTGCAGATGCTTGTTGCTGGGGTTGTGCGGTCTATCACGACTGCATCGGCTGAGCGAGCTGCTCTTGGTGCAGGGGCTATCGTGATGGAAGCCGTATCGGCGGACGATGGTCGCGAGGACCATGAGCGGATAGAGAGGATTCGACACGTGAAGCCTGACATCGTCCTCATTACAGGTGGTATCGATGGCGGATCTACCGTGCATGTCGTTGAGATGGCCGAGACCCTTGTTGCAGCCGCACCGCGTCCACGCTTCGGGGAGACCCTTAGGCTGCCAGTAATTTACGCGGGAAATAGGGATGCGGCTACTGAGGTCACTAAGATCCTCTCAAAGCTAGCAGAGGTCGTGGTGGTCGATAATGTTCGCCCAACACTTGACTTAGAGAATATCGGTCCGGCGCGAGAAGCGATCCATGAGTTCTTTCTATCGCACGTGATGAGTCACTCACCGGGGTATGGGACCCTGCTTTCATGGACTCCGGTGCCAGTGATGCCTACGCCGGCAGCAGTGGGTGATATGGTGACTACCTACGCTACTCGCACGGCACAGAGTGTAATGTGCGTAGATATCGGTGGTGCTACCACGGATGTATTTTCGGTCTTTCCTGATCAGCTCAAGAAACTGATTAGCAACCGCACAGTAAGTGCTAATCTGGGAATGAGTTATTCAATTGCGAATGTGCTCGTTGAGGCTGGAACCCAAGCTATCGGTCGATGGTTACCATTTGAACTGCCTGAGCACGAGCTACGCGATCGGCTGCGTAACAAGATGATCCGCCCTACTTCGATTCCCCAAACACTTGAAGATCTGTGGGTAGAGCAGGCGGTGTGTCGTGAGGCACTAAGGCTTTCCTTACAACACCATCGTGTGCTTGCTGTTGGAGTCTCAGCCGGCCCAAGGGAGCGTGGGATCGCCGATGTCTTTAAACAGTCATCAGAGCGATATGAGTTGGTCAACATGATGCAACTCGATGTCGTCATCGGTTCAGGTGGGGTTTTGAGCCATGCGCCAGAGCGAATACAGGCTGCGTTGATGATGATCGATGGATTTGGCCTGGAGGGGATTACTCAGCTTGCAGTTGATTCGATCTTTATGTTGCCGCACCTAGGAGTTTTTGCATCAGTTCACCCCCAGGGCGCACAGCAGATCTTTGAGAAAGACTGTTTGGTTCATATTGGTGTGGCGATAGTGCCGAAGTATCCAATCAATCTGGCAAGTGGGGCTACACTCGCCAAAGTCTCAGTTAACGGGGCTGCATGCGGAGAGATCTGCGTTGGGGCTGTGCAGCGTGTGGCGGTGTCGGGACACGAAAGAGCTGTAGTACGAGTCGAGCCGCAACACCGGCTCGTTGATGTAGGCGCAGGGCCTGGAGTAGCTCTTGAGCGTGAAGTGATTCTTGGTGAGTGTGGAATTATCTGTGATGGGAGAAATCGACCTCATAGGCCCGATTCCTTCTCAGCACTCAAGCAGCACACGGTGTATAAAAACCTTGGATTGATACGGTAGGGTAAGGATATGACGAATCTGTTTACCCCAGGGCTGCAAGCATCTCCGCGATACATGCTGCGAAAGCGCCGCGAGTTGCCACTTGCGGGTCGGGTTTTAGTTGCCCTAGGCGATGTAGTTAAAAGTGAAACCGTTGTAGCCGAGGCGCAGCGAGAGGGTGAGCTGCGCGTTGTGCGGGTTTCAGAGCAGCTAAGTGTATCGCCCAAGGAAGCTCTTAGTCGCATCACGATAGGTGTAGGAGACGTAGTCAATACTGGACAGGTTATCGCTGAAGTGCGGGGATTATGGGGTTTGTTCCGCTCAACTGTCGAGGCGCCACTCTCAG
>Ga0315904_10004858_pt1 | contig 18875 bp, 11 predicted proteins | sample LakEriMetagenome_6_FD_203529 | JGI IMG/M metagenome (GOLD analysis project Ga0315904, IMG submission 203529) | Freshwater fungal communities from buoy surface, Lake Erie, Ohio, United States - Buoy 12 MA120 | ecosystem: Environmental > Aquatic > Freshwater > Lake | place: USA: Lake Erie, Ohio...
AAAGCGCCCCTGCCACCGGCTCCCGGCAAGCCCGCAAGTTGGGCGAGCGGCGTCCGGTCCTGGCCCGCAAGCAACAGCGCCAACTCGGTTTTGAACCAGGCGAGAGCGAATAGACGGCTCGCCCAACGGAAGCTGTTGCAAAACGGAAGCTGTTGCAAAATCGCCGCGCCGCTTGTGCGCGCTGGGCTGCCCGCTGAAACGAGCCAACCCTCGCCGCGCGGCCGGGCGACTTGACGGGGTGACGGGGCGACGGGGTGACGGGGCGACGCTGCGGAGCGGCTCACGGCCGGACGAACAGGACCGCGCGCATTTGCCCAAGCTGGTCGAATGAAGCCTGCCGGGGCTGCCTCAATGCTTCACTCGCCAGATCAATTGGTCGATGCAGGCGTCGGAGCTGAATCGCGTGCGCACGCCGATATACGTCAATCGCGTCCGCATCAATCCGTTGTCCGGGTTGACGAATCGGCTGGGGTCACCAGTGAATGTGACCGTGACACTATTGTCGACGTTGTTGCCGGCTTGGCGGGAGTCGACTAACTCGAAGGCATTGGTGCGAAAGTTATAGGCTTCCATCTGCTGCCGCACATTTCCGACTTGATTCACGCGGGCCTCCAGGACCATTTGAATCTGAGCGGGCTGGATGGTGGGAGCGGTTGTCTCAAAGTCAATTCGCGCGGAAATCCCCTGAAACTGTACTCGGCCGGACCGGAAGCAGAGATATTGATCATCCGAGGCGTCAGCGTTTTCAATCGTTCCGGCCGTCTTTGTTCCGCTGATGATGTTGAACGACTCGGAGACGAGTTCCTGGTTTCTTTGACAGCGAAGGATCTTGAACTCGACGCCGTCCACTGCGGCTTCGACTACTGAACCCGGGTCGACATCCGCGGCGATGAAACGAACCCGCATCTGGCTGCTCGGGGTGAACATGTCGAGTTTGGCCACGCGGCGGTACCAACCGCCCTGAACCTCAATTCCACCCGGACCGACGGTTTCCAAATCAACCCACGAAGTGCCGTTGTTGTTGCTGACTTGAACGACAAAGGTATCCTGGTTGGGCGAGTCGCCCGCCACATTGGAATACCAGCGCCAGTAGGAGAGCACCAAAAAGCCCGGCTCTGCCGTGATTCCATTGATTGCTGGCGATGTCAGGACTGTGTTGCCGGAATCGACATCCGAGTTCCCATCGACATTGTCGGTGAGAAAACAGGCGCCCGACCCGTCGGCATCCGTCGGCGGATCGCCGCGATCTCCCCCGCCGACCGGCACTCCCCGTGACCACTGGCCATCCGTCGCGGTGCTTGAGACTGACCAGCCGCGATCGGTCTCAAAGTCGTCGGCAAAAAGGATTTGCTGCTCTCCGGCGCTGATTGCTGTGTGGTAGGCCTCGGGGCCGGTTGCCGGATCGGCTTGCAACACCCCGTTGGTGGCTTCGGCAGTCACATAGTACTTCAGCACTTGCCCGCAGGTCGACGAAGGAAAGCCCGCCGCGTAGACATTCGGCTCGAGCTCTTCCATTACAAACGCCTCAAATCCGTTGCCGCGATCGACATGCAGGATTCCGGTTCCCGGTGCCGGTTCGCCATTAGTTCCGACTACCTCTACCACAAAGCCGACTTCGCCATTGGGATGCACGATCTCGGGACGGCCCTGCGGGTAATTGAAGTCGAGCAGGTCGAGGGGTGGCGGATCCATGTTGTGCAGGCTGAATGCGGTGGCGATTTCCTGATAGTGCGGCGTGCCGTTGTTGATGTTGGCATCGTCATCATCGAGCTGGAGGTAAATCGTGGTGATCAGCGGGTCAATCGTGGTATTCCCGGGTCGCATTTGGCCACGCACGATCAGCATGCCGAAGAACAGGGCAGCTGAAATGTCCCGATACGCTTGCGGCTCGCTCGCGATTAATTGGTTGCGCAGGTCCCAGACGCAACCAGAGAGCAATTGTCCGGCCTGATGAATCGCGCCGGACTGGGGATACTGCAGACTGTTGGCAGCCGTGCGAATGCCCGCACCGCAGTTTCCGGTAAAGCCATGACCGAGAATCGGCTCATCCTGAATCAGAACGCCAACGCAATCGCCCGAGCCCTCGCCCAGCTGCCCCTGCCCGTTCCCTGTGACCGAGACCAGGTGATGGCCATACTCGTGATAGACGACATCCGAGAAGGAGGTGTTGCTGCAGCCTCCGCCAGCGCGATAGAAATTGATCGACGTGCCATCGTAGTAGGCGTTACAGGTCGAATTGATGTTGGTGTTGACATCAAAGAAAGTCTGCGTGGCAATCGTGGGAAATGTCGGTTCGTAGCGGAGGACGAAGTCGCGGACCACGTTGGATTCGTAGTAGGCGTTGACATTGGCGTTGGCAAACTGCTGGCCGTCGGTCGGGTTGTGGAGAAAATTCGCCGGTCCCGGAGGAGTCACCTGCAGATCGATCTGGGGGAAGGCATTGCCGGCGGCCTGGTCGCGGACCTCAAAATACTGCCCCCGCAACAGCGAGCGGACGGTCACTGCGGCAGTCCCGCTGTGAGGGATCAGAAACTGCCCATTGGAATTGGCAAACACCGAACTTCCCCCGACAATCTGCACTTGGGCATAGGGCAGTCCAACCGCCGCCTCCGGATCGCACTCGGCAGCTTTCACCCCACTGGTCTCCCGGCCACTGACCGTCCCGCCGACATCGCCGAAATAGACGATTTGATCCTCTGAATAAAGAATCTGGCCCGTCGCTACCGAGGCAATCACCAGGTACTTCTGATAATTCGGCAACGTGCGCACCGAACCTCGCTGGGCGATGAACGCCAAGGCAACTTGAGGAGCAGCCGGCTGGCCATCAACGCCAGCAAAAATCACAAGCTCCGGGCCGCTGGTTTGAATCCGCCGGGGGAGCTGAATCCCCAACAGCTCGCGATGCAACTGCTCATCCTCGTTGCCATCCATCAACTGCTGGACGCTGGCCAGCATCGCTGCCGTGACCGCGGGCTTCGCCTCGGCACCCGCGCCGAGTTCAAACCCGGCCAATTCCTTGACGTTGAACCCGGCAAGGACCACCGGATGCTGGGCTTCATTGCGAATCAGCAAGCCGACTCCCGAGCGAAACACGGGCAACTCGCCAAAATACTGCTGATACCGAACCGCATGAAATTTGGGCTGGCCGGTCTCCGGCTGAAACATCACGTCCTGCAACAACTGCTGGGCTCCCGTTGGACGAGGGAGCAGGACACCAATCTCCTCACCGAAAAAGCGATCGCAAGTTGCGAGGTACTGCTGAGCACTTGCCAGCGGTGTCGCCCCCGTCGCCAGCGTCGTTCCAAACATGGCAACCGGGCGACCATTCTCAACATGAAAGTGCACACCGGGGAGCGACTCTCGCAGCGCAACGAGACTGGGCAAGGGCCGCTCCAGCGATTGCTCATCCCGACTTGGTTCCTGAGCACCAAGCGCGATCCCCCCGAAAAGAACCAACACCGAGACGGCACCTACTGCCCAACTTCGAATCATGGCACAGCCCTTGTCGAATTTCAGTCGTTGAAAAGCGGAGAACGGGTCGGAAAAACCAAGCTGGGTCCAAAGCCCCCAAGTCAGCGGTGGGCCTGCACGGATCGTGGAGCCCAAACCACGCTGGAGTGCGCGTCTGAAATTTCCCTCGCCGATGGCGATTGGTCCGCCTGTGCAACCGCTCGAGTCAAGCCGAGTCGCGGTGCAACTTTGGTTTCGTCGATTACCCAGCTCTCGAGGTGGTGGACGGCGAACACCCTTCGCGCGGACGACCGCTTGGTTTCCGAGGCTGATTCTAAACGGAACGGGAATTGAAAGAAAAGAAAATTCTGCCGACTTCGGCTTTCTGGCGGCTCTGCCGGGCTGATCTTCCCTGGCCAGACCCTGTAGCAGCCGGTGACTCCGCCGGCCAGCTTGCCGGCCAGCTTGCCGGCGAGATTGGAAGTGAAGCAACCACGAAAAACCCCGGGCAGGAACCTTGGCCGAGAGGGTGGGGAGCTTCAAGGCGGCCAGACCTGCCCGGGATTAGGAAACGAATCCGGGAGCTGCTTGTTTGAAAGTCAACTTTGAAAGTCAACGCGTTGGGCGGGTTACTTTTAACCTCCGCAAAAAGTGGCCGAAATTGTCCTTGAATCGCGACACAACCTGCCCCATGCTCGGACTCTTCTCCGGCTCGCTGTCTTCCCGCATCAGCTCCTGATTTGCCGCCGCAGCCACACTCGGGACCTCCGACATTTTGGTCGCATAACGATCGACTTCCCAGATTGCGGCAGCCAAAAGCTGCTCGAGTTCGTTGCGGTCGAGCCAGACGCCCTGACAGAGCGGACAGACATCGACTTCGATTTCCTGTTCCATCCGCGGGACGAGTTGGCTCTGGCAGCGCGGGCAGTTCAGCGGCTCGCTGCTGAGCGCTCGTCGGGACCGGACGTGTTTGGCTGTGGAATTCATGTCACCCGAAGGCCGCGGTTGGAGCGGCCTCGATCATTGCTGTCGGGACTTGAGTTCGCTGCAAGACGGCAGGGAACTATCGGTGGCGAGCCTTCCCCTATCGAGCTCTTACTCGCTGGGACGAGCAAAGACAGTTCTGTTTACACCTCGCCGCGCGGTGTGCGGTTTCGATCCAATAGCCGGGTCGCCGTCTGGCCTACCCGATCGATGATCCGATCAATGAGGTGGCTCAGCTCGCTGTCGCGGTCCTCGATCACCAGCGATGGCTGGCGCTTGAGATGAACCACTACGCGACAGAGTTTGTCGATGCCGCCTTTGGGCCCATTGAGATCGCTGAAGAAGGCGTTTACTTTCTGGATTCGGCGACCCAGGCAACGCAACGCCTGCTCCAGACGAAGCTCCATTGATTCGCGTGTTTCGGCTGTCAATTCAACGCCAATTTGGCGAATGGTGACCATCGTTTCTCTCTCCGTTGCGGTTAAGTCTGGCTCCCCACTGCGTCTTATTACCCGTGAATTGGCATTCGAGTTTGCTTGAAATGTCAGCAACGACACTCAAGTTTTTTCAAACAATCAGAGGCCTGCCGTGGATTGGCTGAATTACCACCATTTGCTTTATTTCTGGGTCGTCGCACACGAGGGAAGCGTCAGCCGGGCTGGGGAAGTTCTGCATGTGACCCCGGCCACTGTCAGCATCCAGATTCGCGAACTGGAGCGTTCGCTCGGCGTCCAGCTCTTTCGCAAGTCGGGACGCGGACTGGCGCTGACGGACATGGGCGAGGAAGTCTATCGCTATGCCAACGACATCTTTGCCCTCGGGCGCGAACTGGTCGACATGGTCAAGGGTCGACCGATCGGCCGGCCGCTGCTGTTTCGCGTCGGCGTGAAAGATGCACTTTCCAAACTCGTCGTCTTCAAACTGCTCGAGCCCCACTTCAAGATGACCGAAAAGACCCGCCTGGTGGTGATCGAAAGTGACATGTCGAGGCTGGTCGCCAATCTCAGCGTGCACAAACTGGACGTGGTGCTCTCGGACACCCAGCTTGATCCGTCCTTCAAGGTACGGGCCTGGTCGCATCTGCTGGGCGAGTCGCCCGTGATCGTGATGGGTACGAAAAAGCTGGTTGAAAAATATCGCGAAGGATTTCCGGGCTCGCTCAATCGGGCTCCTTTCCTGTTTCCGACAGAACAGTCTGTCCTGCGGCGATCGCTCGATGTCTGGTTCGAAGACAACGATTGGGCTCCGGATATACGCGGCGAATTCGACGACAGTGCCATGCTCAAAATCGCCGCCCGCGCCGGCGCCGGACTGTTTGCTGCTCCGGCCGTCATTCGCAATGAAATCCAGGCGATGTACGGCGTCGAGCCGCTGGGGATTTTGCCTGGTGTCCTGGAACGTTACTACGCGCTCTCGGTGGAGCGGAAACTGAAGCACCCGGCAGTGGTGGCGATCTCCGAGTCTGCCCGCAAACTGAAAGAGTCCTGAAACTCGATGCCAGCTCCCGGCCCGGATGGCTGCCCGCAGGGATCAGACTTGGGCCAGGGGCAACTGCAGCAACATCGTCAGGCAATCGAGCGCGGCATCCCGCCGACAGATGGTGGTCCATTCAAGCCGATCCGCGTTGGTGGAAACCGGGGGGAGCAGGCTCCCGTCCAGGTGAGTATCCGCGAAGTAACTGAAGCGCACCAAGTCCAGACCGTTGGCGACGCAAAACCCTAAAATCGCCGGGGTCATGGCGGCCAGAGAAGCATTTCCCCGCTGGTTGAGAAACTTGCAGACGGCGGCCGCCTGCTCTTCCTCGGAAACCAATTCCGTATCAATCAGCGCATGATAGGCCTTGCGGACGAGGCTCCGCAGCGCCTGAAGCGTGTTCGGGAAGTGATCCAGATCCTTCTTCAGTTGCCGGAGCATGAGGAGCGGATCTTTTTGAGCGGTTGTCCAGAAGGGCACCAACTCCTTAACGACCAGCGACAGGTGCCGGGTATACGAATGCGGTATCAGCCGCCAACTGAACGCCAGGAGTGAGTTCTCCTTCCCCACCAATTCGGCTTGAATTGCCTGCAACTCATCGAGGACCAGCAAAACCCGCTCCTGAAGTTGATAGGGCACACTCTGCAACTCTTCCTGAAAGCGTTCGATGAACGCCTTGGCCCGGGGCGAATGCTGGTGCCAGCCAGCAAACTTCAGGACTTCAGCGCCGAGCCAGACCCACTGCTCCTGAAAATCGAAAGACCATGATCGCTGGCCTTCGAAATCATCCAAGACTGTCTCCCAGTCTTCGGTCTCGAGGCAACCCCACCGGAGCATCAGTAGCTCAGCCTTGTGTCTGGGGTCTGCCAGTCGCTCGAGGTGCTTTGCAACTTGGGGCTCCCGGGCCAATTGCGGGGAGGCCCGCCATCGTTCGCGGAGCAGATTCAGGCCCACAGCAGGACTCCGTTTGAGCAACTCGCCAAGGAGCTGATCGAGCGGGGGCGACGAGGGATGCGGAGCGTTGAGCTCAGCGAAAGCCGGAGCCGCCATCTGCAACAGCGTGCCGATCAGGAGTTGTTCGACATTCGTCGCCCCGGGCGTCAATTTGGTTTGGACCGTTTCCCTGACGCGGGAAAACTCCCCGGCTTTGATCAGCTGCCGCAGTTTCCTGGTCTCATCCTGCTGCTGATTCCTCAATTTGACATCGTCAGCAGCGGGCTCGGCCTGCGAGGTCGCCAACGGATTGAGCGGCTGCTCCGCATCAGATCGGACCGGAGCCTCGGAATGGACTCGCGGGGCGCTTGGCGGAGCCACGGACGCGGCGCGGGCCAACAACGTCTCATAGGCCTGCCGAATCAACTGAAACTGCTGCGGATGGGTATCCGGCTTGAAACGCCGCACCAGCTTCAGGTAGGCGCGCCGAATCGTCGCTTCCTCAGCCCTCGGCTCAATCCCAAACAGGGTCGCCGGGTCGTGAGGCCAGTCGTCGGGATCAGTCGGCAAGGAGTCCGGCTCGCGCATGAAGTCCGTTCTTGATTGTCATCCCGCCGGAAAAATCGCGGCGAAACGGGGTGAAGTTGTTTCCATTTCACTTGGGTAGTTCATCATTCCTCGCCGGGAAGCCTTTCCCGGGCAACGGCTGGGGAATTCGAACCTTGCTGCGGATTCGTTCCTTGGCCTCGGGAGACAATGGAAGTCTTTCGAGCCACCGCTCCAACTTTTGCTGGGGCAGGCCGTTACCTGACGGTTGCCCATAGCCTGGGAAACGTGTGTCGGAATTTCTCAACGCGGTGCGATAGCCCCCCACCTTCGCTCTTTCCGGAGAATTGCCGAACACCAAATCATCCAGCTTCGCTTCGGCTGCGCCATCTCCATCAGCCCATTTCATGAGCATCTCATCCGGCAGACGACCAAGGGCCTCCAAGACGCGATCGATCGGCAGGGCTCGCCCGCGCGCAGCCACTTCCGCCTGCCAGACTGGCCAAGTCTCCCGAAACCAGACCACTCCCAAACGGTTGCCGCTGAGCGGATTGATGTTGCCCGCTTGCAGATTCCGCTGATGCGCTTCCCGCTTTGCCCGAATCGCCTCTTGCGAGCGTGGTCCTGGAAGAATGAAGGTGTCGAAGGCCGTCATCTGCTGGGACTCATATCCGGTCAACCGCAGCCAACGCTGAAAACTCTGCAGATAATCGAGCTGCGCCTGCGCCGTGGGGCTGAGTTCCCGGAAAATCTTCAGGGCCTGTTCCGGTTTGCGCATGGCGGGCTCGAACACTGGAACCTGATCGAATGCTTGCTGCGCTGGAAATCGGACCGCGGGGGGAGGAGCATCGAGCTGGCTGCTGCGGCTGGTTTGAGCAGAGAAGCGAATGATGGAAAACACCACCACAAAGCCAGCCCAGGCCAACAAGGTCCAAGCACCCTTTCCGTTTTTGCCGTTGGCTGAGGTAGGCGGTGCTGGGGGACGAAACTGGACGGACGACTCATTTGCACCGGCTTGCGCGGCCGCCACGGCCCGCTCAAATTCATCCCGTTGCCCCGAAGGCAGTTTCCGGGCCAGCCGCTTGGAAGCCTGGAGACACTCCGTCCCGGAATAGGATTCAAGCGCCGGAGCCCCCTTTGTCCCGCGGTGAAATGAAGTGCGGACGAGAGGATGGGTCGCCCGCCATTCCAGCCAGTTTGCAAACAAGGCCCGCTCCACTTCCGCCCGGGGCTTGGTCAGCACCGGCAGGACGACCTCTGGAAACGGATCTGCCTCGGACTCGCCGGGTGGAACCTGCTGCAGCGAAAGTGGTCGCGGAAAGCGGTGCCTCCAGCCTTCCTGGGCTTCACCGGCCAAAGCCGTCGCGGTGGGGACTCGCTGCTGATGAATCGCGACTTCTGCACTCAGCAATTGGGCCGTCCGCGGCAGGCTGCGGGGGGTGGCCGGGTCGTCGAGCGCCGCCAACGTCTCCAGCCAATAGGCGAAATTAAAATGCTCGCGGCTGCCGGGGTGCAATGCAGCCAGCAGCACCTTCTGGAGCAATTCCTGCTTGAGCCGCGCCGAGTCCCCGCCACGGTCGCCGCCCAGCAGACGCCGGGCCCGGGCCAATTCAAGCTCCCGACAATAGCGCATCCACTCGTTGTCGCTGGACTGCATCCTCACAGCTCCTCAGATTGATCATCCAGAAACGAGAGGAACTGCTCCAATTGCTGGCGATGGATCTCGACCAGTTCCTGTTCCTGCGACTGCAGGGCCGCCTCAAAGGCATCGAGCAGCAGGGTCAGCTGAGCGCGGGCCGGAGGAGGCAACTCCTGATAAAGTCGCTCAGCCCGATGCAGCAGCGCCTGGTTGACCAGTTCATCCCGAGGATGAGTTTTGAGATCCTGCATCCGCTTGAGCGCCTCAGCCAGCTCGAGGTCTGTCAGATTCGCGGCGTATCGGGTAATCACCGTCTGAAACCTTTCGCCCGTCGCGAGCACCGTTGACTCAACTTCCAGAATCCCATTGGTGTCATAGGTAAATCGCACGAGCACCTGCTGACCGGCGGGACCTCGCGGGATTCCTTTGACCTTCAGATTGCCGATCTGCAGATTGTCCTCCACCCGGCGACTTTCTCCCTGAAAGATCTTCAACTCGATCTCGGTTTGGTTGGGATTTACCGTGGAGAACGACTCGGCCCGCGAGACCGGGATCACCGAGTTGCGATGAATGATCGGACTGAAGTAGCCGGTGCGCATTTCCTCACCCAGCTGTTTGGCGACTTCCACACCGAGGGTAAACGGAGCGACATCCACGACAACGAGGTCTTCAAGTTCGGCATGGGAGTCGAGCAGCCCCGCCTGGACCGCAGCCCCCAGCGCCACGACCTCATCCGGATTAAGCTCTGCTGAGGGTGGTTGCCGAAACATCTCCTCTGCCAGAGACTGCACGAAGCCGGACCGGGTAGCCCCGCCGACCAGAAGAACCTTGTTCAAGCGGTCTCGGGTCAGTCCGGCATCTCCCAATGCCCGCCGCACCGGTGTCTCCAGCAATCCCATCAGCGGCGCGCACGCGCGACGCACAAACTCGCGGTCAATCAGCAGGCGGGGCGCATTCGGATCGAGCCCGCCATCTTCGCCCGGAAACATCAGCTCAGCCGATTCCTGACGGCTCAATGCCCGCTTGGCCAACTCGCACTGCTGCAGCAAACGGGCCAGACGCCGCGGCTGGCGATTCTCCACGGATTCAAACAACAGCTGCTGGTCGCGAAGAATTTCGCGGGCAATCGCCCGAGTAAAATCTTCGCCACCCAACATGGCCTCTCCGGCTGATGACTTGACTTCAATCGAACCTTCAAAGAACTCGACAATCGAAATGTCGAAGGTTCCTCCACCCAAATCGAAAACGGCCACCAGCTGCGGATCGCCCGACTCATGAACGCCATAGGCCAACGCCGCAGCAGTCGGCTCGTTGATAATCCGCTCTACCTTCAGCCCGGCCAGCCGACCGGCCATCACCGTCGCTTGACGCTGTTCGTTGTTGAAATACGCCGGCACGGTAATCACCGCTCGATCGACCGGCTCTCCGAGAAACGCCTCGGCATCCCGCTTCAGGCTCCGCAGGACCTGTGACGACAACTCGACCGCATCCATCTGCCGGCCCGCCAACGTCGTCTTCCAGTCGGAACCCATCCAGCGTTTGAAAACCGAGGCGCAGCGGTCAGGCGAAATCACCTGCAGGTCTCTGGCCGGTTGGCCAACCAGCAGCGTCATGTTGGAGTCGAAGCCAACCACACTGGGAGTCAAGTATCCGCCCAAGGCGTTGGGGAGCAATTTCGGTTTGGCCCCTTCCAGAGCGGCCACAGCTGAGTTCGTCGTGCCCAAATCAATTCCAACAATCATCGTCCGCCTCGATTTGCCCTGGCTTGCTCCTCGACACTCCCCAGCCTCTCATTATGGCCAGAGGAAGCGAGCCTTTGTAGTTATGTCGCAGGTGGCTGGCTGATTATTACGCTTGCCCTCCCGCCAGCAGGTTCCCCTAACATCCACCTTGCCTGCCATCCACCTTGCCTGCCGCTGACTCTAGTCCTCACCACTCGGTCGCCACTCCGGAATCCCCTCACTAGCCTGCTGGGCGTAAAAAAGCTCATGGAAGGGGCGGACCTTCGAGGATGGAACCTGTTCGTTGACCAGCAAAGGAAGAGTCTCCACCCACCAGGCGTCGTACTCGCTCCGCAGGCGGGCGACGAGTTCCGGGTGGCGGTCAATCACGTTGGTCTGCTGACTCGGATCGGCCTGCAGATCGTAAAGCGCTTCATTGTTCACCAGACGGAAGCGTTGGGTCCGAAGCGAGGCACTTTTCCACTGGTAGTCAGCCGGGTCGGCGAACTGCGGCCAGCGGCCGGTGTGAGTCACCAGTGTGCGGTCAGACCATTCCGCCGCCGGATTCTCGATGAGCGGTAACAAGCTCCGGCCTTCTACCTGCTTGCCCGGTAACTTCGCCCCGGCCAGAGCAGCCAACGTCGGGAGGAGGTCAATGTGCGCGGCGACCTGACCGACCTCACGGCCCGCGGAAACGTGGCCCTGCCACTGAAAGAAAAACGGGACCCGCACGCCTCCCTCGTCGACACTTCCCTTCAGCCCCTTCATTCCAGCATTAAAAGTGAGTAGTGGGGTCCCATCGGCAGCCTGCCCAAGTGGCTGATCGGGGGGCGACCATCCACCCTGCGACATTCCACCCTGCGACATTCCACCCTGCGACATTCCACCCTGCGACATTCCATTGTCGGAAAGAAAAATCACAACCGTATTCTCCAGCAGTTCCCACTGCCGGAGTTTCTCTTGCAGCTTTCCCAGATTCCAATCGATATTCTCGATCATCCCCAAGAACCCCGCCCGCTCGTCACTCAAACCGAGTTCCCTGAATCGTCGTTTCGCAGCTTCCGGTGCGACAAACGGATCGTGGGGAGCGTTGGTTGCGAGATAGGCAAAGAAGGGTTGACCAGAGCGACTCGCTTTCCGAATCCAATCGAGCGCGGCGGAGAAAAACACGTCTGTACAAAAGCCGCGCGTCTGCACGAACTTGCCATTGTGGCGGACAATCGGGTCGAAGTAGCGGTTGCCGGGGACATCCGCACAGCTGCAATCGAAAGCCTGCCCAATTCCCCCCGCCCCGTGAATGAAGGCTTCCGAAAACCCGCGCTGGTGAGGCTGGTAAGGCTCCTCATCTCCCAGATGCCATTTCCCGAAAATTCCAGTCTGGTACCCGGCCTCGCTTAAGACCTGCGGCAAGGTGACCGCATCGAGCGTCAACCGCTCGCGCTCGATCACCGTGTGCGTGACGCCATTGCGGAGCGGATGGCGTCCGGTCATCAAGGCACTGCGGGTCGGTGAACAAGTCGGACAGACGAAGAATCTCGTGAACCGCACGCTGTCGTCGTGCATTTGATCCAGATGCGGTGTACGGATTAACGGATGTCCATGCCGGCCGATCGGTGGATAGCCTTGGTCATCGGTAATGATCACGATGAGATTGGGACGCGTGCCCGCCAATTGTTGGCCCAGAGCCGTCGCGCTCAGAGCCGTCGCGATTAGAGCCGTCGCGCTCACCACAAAGCCAAACAGCGCGGCCAAACCCCCCATCCAGCAACCGGCAACCCGCATCCAGCACCTCTCTCTCAATGACCTGCCCCTTTTTTATCAGCGCCAAGGGAGATTTTCGAGTCGCGCGCTCCCCGTCAGCGGACAGGTCCGGCGGACAGGTCCGGCGACGGGGCTGGCGACTCTACCAGTAAATGAATTGGAGGAATTTCTGGCGGTCACCACGGGGCAAGGCCTCGACATCCGGCACGACGAAGCGGTTGTCTTCCGTGTCACTAATCATCTTTCCGCGACCCCCGAAATCCTGAGCCTGGCTCTGACTCCAGCGCATCGCAAACTTTTCGCGCCCCTTTTGAGTCGTGACGTCGAACTCCAGGTAGCCATGTGCGGAATCGATCGCATGGATCCGCTCGATTGTTTTGAGCAGATAACGCCGAGCCAAACTGCGGCGGACGGCGGCTTGGGCATCGGCCGGCCAATCGCCCAGGTCGCGAATCAAGCCGAACTCCGTCTCGTCCCCCTTCTCGTCCCAGCCCCGAATGCTGAGGTAACGCTCGGGATGGGAAGCCGGAAGACAGGCGATGACAAAGGCAATCTGCGGCGCGAGCTGCTCGGCCGATTCGGCTCCACTCTCCTGCAACAGCAATTCACCGTGGGGCCCGGAGATCAGGTTGTGACTGGCTGGAACAAGCCAGCGGATCGCGTGGGCCGGCTTTTCTGTCGCTGAATCCTGCGCCGCCGAGGTCGTCGCTACGGGCGGACTTAACTCGGGATCGGCCGACTCGGCGACAGCTTCCGCCTGCTCGCTTTGGGGCTCAGTTGCCGCTTCGGCCTGGAGCGCGGTCAGTTTGTCGACACTCGGGTTCTTGGTGACTTGGGTTTGGATCCGAACCAGCCGCGCGTAGACGCCATCGGAAGCCAGTAACTCGGCATGACTCCCCTGCTCTACCAGTCGCCCGCGATCGAACACGATAATCCGGTCGGCATTGCGGAGGGTCGAGAGCCGATGCGCAATGGCAATCGTCGTCCGGCCGCGAACGAGCACCTCCAGAGCTTGCTGAATCGAACGCTCGGCTTCGGCGTCGATGTTGCTGGTAGCTTCGTCGAGGACCAGAATCTTCGGGTCGTACAGCAGCGTGCGGGCGATCGACAACCGCTGCTTCTCACCACCCGAGAGGCCCGCTCCCTGCTCGCCGAGCGGAGTTTCGTAGGCGAGTTGAGCCCGGCAGATGAAGTCGTGGGCTCCGGCGGCCCGGGCTGCGGCAATTCCCTCCTCGATTGTCGTCTGCGGACGACCATAGGAAAGATTGTCCCAGATCGTGCCGCGAAACATGAAGGAGTCCTGGAAGACAATCCCGAGGTTGCGGCGCAGGTCGGCGAGCGAAAGATTGCGGATATCGTGGCCATCGATCTTGATCGCGCCTTCCTGGACGTCGTAAAACCGTCCCAGCAGGTTGACCATCGTCGTCTTGCCCGAGCCACTGCGGCCAACAATTCCCACCATCTCGCCCGGCCGCACATCAAAGCTCACATTCTGCAACACAGGCTGATGCCGGTCGTACCCAAACGTCACCCCTTCAAAGCGAATCTCGCCGCGGACCTCGGGCCAAGCCTCGGGCTCAGCCTTTTCGGCAACTGTGATCGGCGTATCGAGCAACTCCAGTACCCGCTTGCTGCCGGTGAGGAAACTGGTCAGCCAACTGGTGAAGTTTGAGAGGGCTCCAAGCGGCGCATAGAACATCGCCAGGTAAGCCAGAAAAGCGATCAGCGCACCGAGCGACATCTCCTGTCCAATTACATCCCGGCCGCCGACGTACCAGACGATCAAGCCACCGAGGCTGAACACCAGAGTCATCGCCGCCGAGTAGATGCTCGTCGCGTTTTCGACCCACAGCCGGGAGTCGCGGAGGTAGGTGCTGGCGTGTTGAAACCGTTGATACTCGCGGTCCTCCTGGCCAAACGCCTTGACGACCCGAATTCCCGAAAGCATGCCGCTGAGTGCCGCAATCTGCTTGGAGGAACTGTCCCAGAGTCGGTAGTACCGCGGGTAAACATACTGCCAGAAGAACCAGGTGCCGGCAAAGACCAAGGGGACCGGAATCAAGGTGTAAAAGGCGAGCTTGGGGTTCAACCAGACCAGCATCGCGCCCACGCCGATCAGTTGGAGAATCTGCAACAGAAATCCGCCGGTCAACTGGTGAACCAGCCCATGCAGGACTTCGCTGTCGTACGCCACTCGGCTCATCAACGAACCCGCCTGATGCCTGTCGTAGTAGGCGACGGCGAGCTTCTGCAGCCGCTCAACCATGTCGCCCCGCAAGCGATGGGTCAGGTTGGATCCGATTTTGGTAGCCAGTCGGCCTTTGAAGACACCGACGATTGATAGCAGCAACCGCGAGAGGGCCAGGGCAACCACCACGACCAGCAGGGCGGTAAAAAACTGGCTTTGCGGTGAGTCATCCGCCATCCGCGGAGCAAGAATGTCGTCGACCAGGTATTGCTGCAGTTTCGGCGGAACCAGCTCGGCGACAACGCTGACGATGGTCAACAGGCAGAGCAGCACAGCCCCCGTCATTTGCGGACGCAGCAGGGACCAAACGCGAGCCAGAACCTGACTGCGGTGGATGCAGCGGGGGCAATTTTCTTCGGCGGTCGAAAGCCGCAGGCCGCAGCTCTCGCAGCGGTGCGGATCGAGCCGCTCATCTTCGGCCAGCTGCCACTCGCCCTCACTCCGCAGCAAGTCGAGCTTGCGGGACACTTTGTGAAACCGGTCGGCGTGAGCATTCGAAAACCGGATCAGGTCGCGCCAGCGGTCGTCAATCTTGACTTGGAGCGTGCCCGAACCAAGTCCGGCCCAGGTCCGTACCGCCTGAATCTCCTTGACCGGAACCGTTTGCAGCAAGCGCGCGGCCGATCCCGACTCCGTCGGCTGCGCCGAGCCCAGGACCGAAAGCTGTTCCTTGGTCACGACCAGCCATTCGCTGGCCTGATCGCCGGCGAGCGAGATATCCGTCTCGGTGGCAAGCAGGACGGAGCATTGGCTGAGTTGATGAGCAGTCAGGCCGGCGAGAATCTCCGGCGGGAGTTTGAAGTCAGACATTCCAGACAGTCATCCGCGAGGCTAACGGATGACCTCCAAAAAGTGGCGAGGTGAAAACAATGACAATCGGTGCCATTATTCCCACCCCGCGACCCGGGAACAGGTTTTTCCAGACAAAAAACCAAAATTCGGTCTCACCACTCCACAGCGGCTGCGTTCAGCCGCAACTTCCTCAGCGGCACGCCGCCCGGTCGGTCAGGAGGCCGGCTCGGCGGCGGGGTCAGACAACTCCCCTTCCCATTTGCTGACCACGCTCGTCGCCAGAGCGTTACCAACCACATTGGTCATGCTTCGGAACATGTCGCAGAAATGGTCAATCGGGAGAATGAGCGCAACACCTTCCGGCGGAATCTTGAACATCGCGCACGTTGCCAGCACCACCACCAGCGACGCCCGGGGAACGCCGGCAATTCCCTTGCTGGTCAACATCAGAACCAGCAACATGACCAGCTGAGTGGGAATCGACTCCGTCACGCTGGTCACACCATAAGCCTGAGCAATCGCCAGGCTGGCAAAGGTCATGTACATCATGCTGCCGTCGAGGTTAAACGAGTAACCGAGCGGCAGAACAAATGAAACGACCCGGTCTTTGCAGCCAAACTTCTCCAGTTCCTCGGTCAGCTTGGGGAACACTGCCTCGCTGCTGGTGGTGCTGAAGGCGATTAGCAGGGGATTCCCGATTCGGCGCAGCAACGCCGTCATTCGCGTGCCGAGAATCAGATAGCCAGCCAGCAACAAAATCGCCCAGAGGATCGCGATCCCCAGCAGGAAGTAGGCAAAGTAGATCAGGTAGAACTTGAAAATCCCCAGCCCTCTGGTCGCGACCACTGCGGAAATGGCCCCGAAGACCCCGAAAGGGGCGAAGGCCATGACGTAGTTGACCATTTTCAGAATCGCCTCCGCGGCCAGCTCGAGCAGATCGATCACATGATTGGCGCGGTGCCCAATCGAGGTCAGGGCCACGCCAAAGAAAATGGAAAACACGACCAATTGGAGAATCTCGTTGGTCGCCATCGCCTCGACCACGCTTTTGGGAATCACGTGCTCGACGAATTTCTCGATCGTAAAAGCCTCTCGCTTGGTCAGCAGGTCCTGAACCCCAGCCGTATCAGCTTGGGACAGGTCGATGTACTTGCCCGGCTGGAACAGGTTTACCAGAACCATGCCCAGCAGGAGCGAAACCAGCGACGCCGAGATAAACCAGAGCATCGCCTTGCCGCCCACCCGCCCGACGGCTTGGAGGTCTCCCAGCTTGGCGATTCCAACGACGAGCGTGGAGAAGACCAGCGGCGCAATCACCATTTGAACGAGGCGAATGAAAATGGAGCTGAGCAGCTTGGCGTACCGGGCGTATGCCTTGGCGGCCTCGGGGGTCGCGTAGAGGTGAATCAGGTAGCCGACCAAGATCCCGAGGATCATCGAGGCCACGATGTACCAGGTGAGACGGTTGGATTTCATCGCGCGACTTTCATGGATGACCAGAAAAATGGGGGCAGCCTGAGCAACCCTAGCGGCGGGCATTTTCGCCCTTTGGATGAGGTGCAGTTTTACTCTGAGCATTTCCGGCTGCAAAGAACGGCTGTGACTGGAGCGTCCGGAACCTGGGCGAAAGCTCTGGCTGAAATCGCCCCGAACGCCCCGCCTGCCCAGGATGGACGAAAGCCCGCGAACCGGCTCCCAGGGTTCTGGCCGGCTGTCGGACCTCTTCGCGGACCGGTCCCTGCGGCGAGCGATTGCCCTAAATCTGCCTGACTCAATGACTTGTGAAAGAAGCCCCCCGGCCTGTGAAGATAAACCGGTTTTGTCGGTGTTATCAGTCATTCCAGATTGTTGGATTGATTCCGGCAGGCTGAAAACGCCGGCCGGATGAGTCGAATTACTCAGATAAAGTTTCGGGCTGGCGCTTGCCTCCAAGAGGGCAATTGCTGCACTGCCCGTTGTTCGCTGTTTGAACTACCTCATGCAGTCGCCGCGCCAAGGACGCTCGACTCGGTGGTTTAACCCTCGGGAGCAAAAACGATGTCTGCCCACTCCACTCGCCTCGCCGTCGCCCCTCAGACCAACCAGACCACGGACAATGCGGCTGCCCGTCAACCAAGTAATCAGCCTTCGCAAGGCGGCAACTCGCGCCGCGACAATCCGCTGAAAACCGCTCGGGCCGAGGTTGCCGACTTGTTTACCGTGCGGCCATGGATCTACTGGACCGATTTTCTGGTCAACCTGGTGATCGGTTTCTCCGCCTGCAGTGTGTTGCTGAAGATGCCCTCCGCGAGTTGGGAATGGAAAGCGGCGGCTTGGGTCGTCGCGGCGATCACCCTCTATCGCGTCAGCCTGTTCATGCATGAAGTTTGCCATTTTGGCAAAAACGAGATGCGAGGCTTTAAGATTGCGTGGAACGTTCTGGCCGGAATTCCGATGATGCTCCCCTCGTTTTTTTACGAGACCCATCGCGAGCACCACAACACGCATCACTACGGGACAGAAGAGGACGGGGAATATCTGCCCTTGGCGAGCGGCCGGTTCAGGGACCTGTTCGCGTTTTTTGCGCAGGTGCTCTACCTTCCGCTGATCACCTACTTCAGGCACCTCATCATTACACCGCTTTCGTTCCTTATCCCGTCCCTGCGAACGTGGGTCCTGGAGCACTGGTCCAGCTTTGTGATCAATCTATCGTACAAGCGGACCATTCGGGCGCACGATCCGGTCCGCTGGTGGGCTGCCATGGAAGTCGCCTGCCATCTGCGGGCAGCAACGCTGGCTTACATGATCCTTTCCGGTATCGATCCTTGGTACAACGCACTGCTGATCTGGAGCATGGCATCAGCCATCCTGCTGATGAATCACGTGCGAACGCTGGCGGCCCACCGTTATCAAAGCGGCGGGAACGCGATGACATTGGAGGGGCAACTGCTCGACTCCATCGACATTTCAGCCCGCGATCCGCTGACGCTCATCCTCTGCCCGGTTGGCTTGAGATACCACGCACTGCATCATATATTTCCGGGGATGCCCTACCATAATTTGGGAGCCGCTCATCGACGGCTGGTAGCACGTCTGCCCGCAGACCATCCCTACCACAGTTCGGTCTATCCTTCGATTTGGACTGCGCTCGGGGAGTTGGTCAGCGAAATCAAGCGGAACCGGCAACAACTGGCCGAGCAGCCACGGCAGAAACTGAGTGCTGACCAGTGTCGGGCTGCCTGAGTTGCCGACCCGGCAGTCCACCGAGTGGAATTGCCCGGCAACTGACAACGGTTGAGATGAATAGGCCAGGCAGGACTCGAACCCGCGACCAAGGGATTATGAGTCC
>Ga0315904_10004859_pt1 | contig 18875 bp, 17 predicted proteins | sample LakEriMetagenome_6_FD_203529 | JGI IMG/M metagenome (GOLD analysis project Ga0315904, IMG submission 203529) | Freshwater fungal communities from buoy surface, Lake Erie, Ohio, United States - Buoy 12 MA120 | ecosystem: Environmental > Aquatic > Freshwater > Lake | place: USA: Lake Erie, Ohio...
GGCTCATATCCAAGTATGCTTGCCTTGAGCGAATAACTGCCAATAGCAGCTCTCAATTGAAATTCTCCATCACTATCGGTGGCAGTGTGTGCATCGCCTTCTCCCAATACTACCTGCACAAACTCAAGTGGCTCATGGGTGTTAGCATCGCGGCACTGACCAACCACCACACAGGTTTGTTGAGCATAAGTCAACAAACCATTTAAGGAAATGACAAGAAAGAGCCAAGCCTTCATCAATAATCCAGGTTTATCTCGATGCTAGTAGCATTACCATTGTGTGAGAACGCACATTCCTTGAAAGCTGGAGGACCAAACATGCTCAGTGCATCGTTGGAAACACCTATGCCTTCCTCCGGTATTCCAAACATGTTTGTGTCGAGCGTGTTGTTTTTGTTTTCGTCGTGCATCACCGTAACCGCATAAGTACCGGCAGGCAAATCAGAAAACGTATACACTACCGTGCTTCCTGTAATCGGCACCATGGCTTGCTTCATGGCTTTTGTATGATCGGAGGGAAAGCCGGTTCCACCATTGAAAATAAGCAATGCCAATTGGCCTTTGTTCCCTTCAATTCCTTTGATTTTAATAGAAACACCACCTGCAGGCGGGGTTCGGAATCCGAGTAAAATCGGAGAAAGGATTGCTATGAAATAGAGTGTTTTCTTCATGATTCAATTTTGATGTATAAAAGTTCCGTGATATCCAAATAGAATGCTGTGAGGTAATGTTGCTTTCGCGACCTGACCAAGGGTTGAAGCATTCAGGATTAATAAATACGATGTGTTCGAATGAGTATCCAAAACGACAGAAAGAAGCAATCCATCATCCTCTGCTTTTGAATCCGGCGACGGCACAAATACGGGTTCACCGGGATAATGGCCCTCATTATACCAGCTCACACAATGGCCGGTTGATACATCAATCTTAACCATCTGATTGTAGAACTCATGCTGATGCAAGGAGTTAACACCGCAACCATATACAAATCGATAGGTTGAATTCGCATGAGCAAATTCCCGATTGATGACCGGTAGTTCCAGACAGGTGTCTGCCAACTCTGTTTTGGCAATGCATTTCTTACCTTCAACATCCAATGTATATCGCCACATTGAACCCTTCGGCAGCGGTTCCACCTGATTAGCTAGTCTCTCTTTATAGTAATGCTGAATGATGTCCGCGTTGTAGTAAGCACATAAATCAACCTCGAGAAGCCCGTCTTTTTCTTTAGCAAACACATGGTGGAAAGCAAAAAAAGCAGGCACCTTAATGGTAGATACGCGCTTACCTGTTTTGCGATCGATGATAATAAAACGACTTCCCATTCTCTGTTTCCAATGGAAATTTTCGATGAAGGGTTTGGCCCTAAACAGCAGCGTTATAGACTGAACCACCAGCGGAAATTCAGCAATGATGAAGTAGTTATCACTCATGCCAAAGCTGTGCATATACCCGGGCATTTGCACCGGTACCGAGGCTATTTCACGTGCTTCACCACTTATTTCATAAATCTTATAGAAGTTTATTGGGCCATATTGCACAACCAGGTTGTAAGCCCCCGTTTCGTCGACAATTGGGTGGGCCGTGGTCATGCGATTGCCGCCGTACTTGCCATAGTTATAGACTCCAACTGACTCGAGCGTTTCAGGGTCAACTTGAATCTGCATGAGCGGCTCGCCCCATGCAAAGGTCTTCTCTCCTATTTGCCCAACGTTTACTTTGGCGCTGTCTGTAATTTTCGGATCCGGATTAAAAATCGTCTGCAACTGCTGGAATAACGTCCGACAAGGATCCGTGGCAAAATCGGAATACGTTATTCGGCCTTCCTTTTGAGTGGACCGATACGCTGCACAATCAATAAATCGACTGCGGTACGACACGTTGCCATTATCGATATGAAAACGATGAAGCATGGCCAAACCGTCAAACCAATGCTTCATGGGTTTATCTACCATCACTTGTCCGGGACCATTGCGAATGAGTTCGCCTTTCAACCAATGAGGTATAGATCCCTCTACATCGAGTTGTTCGATGTCGCACTCCTTGCTATTTCGCAAAAAACCACCCTCCATATAGGATGGAGTTATGTGCGTGCTAACAGGCATGTCAATTATAATATGGCGGCTGCTCTTGAGGTTGTTTTAGCTTGTTGTCCCAATACAGGTGTCTCCATGCGCGTCCATGACTTTGCTGCCTCCGGATCAATAAGCTCAGCGGCGATTTTACCACTGGCAATTACCGCTGGAACCCCTGCTCCGGGATGTGTACCTGCACCTGCGAAGTAGAGATCTTCAAAGAACGAGGATTTGTTATGAGGACGCATCCATCCCGATTGCGTGAGCGAAGGTTTCACCGAAAAAGCAGCACCCTTATGGCTGTTGAGATCCTTATTGAAGTGCACCGGATCAATGGAGTGCATGGCAACGATGTTTTCACGAAGGTCAGGCAGGTAGTTCTCTTCCAGGAATTGAAGCACTCGCTCGTTATACTTCGGGCCAATCGTTTTCCAGTCAATATTCGCATCCAGGTGCGGCACGAGACTTAACACGTAGAATGACTCACAACCCTCCGGTGCTATGCTTTCGTCTGTAATCGTAGGCATATGGAGGTAAAGCGAGAAATCTTCCGGCAATTTCTTGGCATTGAAAATATCCTTCAGAAGTCCCTTGTATCGTTGACCGAGTATAATATTGTGGTGCGCCAGTTTGCTGTCGAGATAGCGCTTTTTCGTTCCGAAATAAATAACCACCAGCGAGTTACTGTACTGCAAATTATCGAAGTACAAATCGACCTTTTTCGGACGGTTTTGTTTCTTGATGAGGTTCTTGTATGTAAAGGCCACATCTGAATTGGAAACAAGCACATCCGTTTTGTGAATGGTACCATCCATCAACTTCACACCTGCAGCGCGTCCATCTTCAATCAAAATTTCTTCCACCTCGGTACTAAGTTTGAGTTTGCCGCCTAACTCGACGAATAATTTGCCGAGGGCCGCCACAGCAGCACCTGTTCCTCCTCGAGCGTAATGTACTCCCCACTCCTTTTCAAATTGAATGATGAGTGCCATAATGGACGGAGTGTCAAATGGGTTTCCTCCTACCAAAAGCGGGTGGAAAGAACATATCCGTCGTATAAACTCGTCTTTCACATAGCGCGCTGCGTAGTGATACATCGGCAAGTACGTGTTTGTCTTGATGATGTCGGGCATAATGCGCATCATATCACCCACTTTCAAGAATGGCTTCTCGGTGTGCGGATGAAAGCGCTTGAAAACTTCCTCCGTGCTTTTGACGAATCGCTCAAAACCTTCTACATCACCCGGACTAAACTTGGCCACCTCTTTCTTGGCCATTTCAAGATCTCGGTAATAGTTGTAGGGTTCGCCCTTTTCATTAAAGATTCTATAAAAAGGATCAAGGGCAATCAAATCAAAATAGTCTTCGCGCTTCTTTCCGGCAAGTGCGAACAGCTCGTCAAACATATAAGGTGCAGTCATCACGGTTGGACCGCCATCGAACTTGAAACCATTGATTTCATATTGATAGCCGCGACCGCCCACTTTGTCTCGCTTGTCATATAATGTTACATCGTGTCCTGCAGCCGCCAGACGAATACCGGCTGAAAGTCCACCGAATCCGGCGCCAATGACAACAATTTCTTTCTTTCCTTTCTTCATATTTTAAATGGAATTGGGAGTAATCATACTAAGGTCAGGAGCCAAATTGCATTGGTACCAGATGGAGGGAATTTGCTTCAGCTTTCCCCACTTAGTAACACAAGCTCTTCCCGAGAAAACATCATATCCGCGTTTTTCGATATCAGTTAGAATACCCTTGTAGAAGGTGGCCGCCGCGGCTATGGCCATTCGACCATCAGCGTTGAGCATCGTAATACCCGGCCACGACTCTTCATAGATAGATCGCGTGCGCGCTATCTGGAATTTCATCATCGCAATCCACGAATCATCTACGATTCCCTTCTGAAAATGCTCCTCGGTAATTCCAAAGCGGTCCAGCTCATCTTGTGGAAGGTATATGCGTCCTCTATGATAGTCTTCAGCTATATCGCGCAGTATATTGGTAAGTTGCAGGGCTACGCCAAGCTTTACAGCATACCGTATCGCCTTCTCATGGGAATAACCAATGATGTGCATGCTCATGAGACCAACTGTTGAGGCGACGCCATAACAATAATCAGCAAGCCCCTCAAAATGGGCATAGCGATGGGTATGCATATCGCGCGAAACACCATCGATAAGCTGTAATGCATAGCATGCAGGAATTCGATATTGCTGACGGGTATTCGCCCATGCAATGGAAACAGGATCATTGAATCGTGGACAAATGCCGAGACTTTGATCGCGCCATGCTCTCAAATCAATGTCATTAACGCTCGAGGCGTTATCAACTATATCGTCAGTGGTGCGACAAAACGCATAAAGTGATCTCACTGCATTGCGCTTCTCCGGACTCAGCAAGGCAGAAGCCATATAAAAAGACTTACTATGGATAGCTGTGATGTTCTTGCAATATGAATATGCAACTTGGAGCGAATCGCCCAAATGATAGTGCGGCAGCGCATGACCTGCATCGTGAGGCTTGGCGCTTAGCGCGCGTTCGAAGAGGTTTTGGTCCCAATTAACTGCCAACATATCCCGTAGTGAAGGGTTTAATTAGTTTATATAACAACGAGTTGGGGTTAATTGTTCAGATTTAGGGTTTTTCCTTTGTAAACGATATATAGCAGCATGAAATCTTTTTTTTCAAGAACTGACAATCCTTTTGATTGTTTATGCACGGCGGCTAACTATCTTGCGGCCGCTAATTTTGAAACTACCCCACTTACGTTATGAGCGAAAAGGCAAAATTGATTCTGGAAGGCAAAGAGTACGAACTTCCTGTGGTGATCGGCACTGAAAACGAAAAGGCCATCGACATCAGCAAACTGCTGGAAACAACCGGATATATCACCCTTGATACCGGATTTAAAAATACCGGATCAACCAAGAGCGCTATCACCTTTTTGGATGGCGACAACGGTATTCTCTGGTATCGCGGATATCCAATCGAACAACTCTCCGAATACGCATCTTTCTTGGAAGTTGCGTATTTAGTTATTTACGGTGAGCTACCAACTCAAAAAGAGTTGGATTACTTCCAGCGCAGCATCAGTCACCATACGTTGGTGCACGAAGACATGAAGCGCTTTTATGAAGCATATCCGACAGGCGCACACCCGATGGGCGTTTTGTCATCGATGATTGCGAGCATGTCGACCTTCTATCCGGAGTCGCAAAACCCGAATCGTCCGTTCAAAGACATCGAGTTGACCATGCACCGTCTCATCGCGAAAATGGCAACCTTGGCAGCACAGGCCAACAAGGTGAGCGTAGGTCACCCAATCATGTATCCTAAAAACAGCTATAGTTATACGCAGAACTTCCTGCATATGATGTTCGCGTTGCCAACTGCCGATTATGAAATTGATCCGGTTGTTGACGATGCGTTGAACAAGCTTTTGATATTGCACGCCGACCACGAGCAAAACTGCTCTACGTCTACCGTGCGTATTGTAGGTTCATCACAATCGAACCTCTACTCTTCTATTTCAGCCGGTATTGCAGCCTTGTGGGGACCTCTTCACGGCGGTGCCAACCAAGCAGTAATCGAAATGCTTGAGCGTATTAAGAATGATGGTGGAGATGTTCAGAAGTGGGTTGATAAAGCCAAAGACAAAAACGATTCATTCCGTTTGATGGGCTTTGGTCACCGTGTTTACAAGAATTTTGATCCACGCGCGAAAATCATCAAGAAGGCTTGTGACGACGTATTGAACCGCTTGGGTATTCACGACCCAGTGCTCGATATCGCTAAGCAGCTGGAAGAAGTGGCTCTGAAAGATCCATACTTCATCGAGCGTAAGCTGTATCCGAACGTTGACTTCTACTCTGGTATCATCTATCGTGCTATCGGTATTCCAACCGAAATGTTTACGGTAATGTTCGCATTGGGTCGTCTACCAGGCTGGATCGCTCAGTGGAAAGAAATGATTGAGCACGGAGAGCCAATTGGTCGTCCACGTCAGGTGTACACCGGCTCTACCAAGCGCGATTATGTGCCTATTCCAAAGCGAGGTTAATCTCACTATTCCTTATGGACAACGGTAAAGTAAGCGTAACGGCCCAAGGTGGCATTGCAACTATTTCCTTCTTTCACCCACAAAGTAATTCATTGCCAGGCGCATTGCTTCGTGAATTGGGTGATACTATCACACAGGTAAGTTCCAATCCGGAAACGATTGTAATTGTTCTTCGTAGTGAAGGTGAAAAGGCATTCTGTGCCGGAGCGAGTTTCGATGAGCTAATTGCCATTGAAGATCTAGAGGGAGGCACCCGTTTTTTCAGCGGATTTGCTCACGTCATTAATGCCATGCGCAAGAGCAACAAGCTCATCATTGGCCGTATTCACAACAAAGCAGTAGGCGGTGGTGTGGGTTTGGCCTCGAGTGTTGACTATTGTTTTGCGACAGCTCAAGCATCTGTAAAACTGAGCGAATTGGCGGTCGGTATCGGCCCCTTTGTAGTTGGGCCTGCGGTTCAGCGTAAGATGGGACTTTCAGCCATGTCGCAACTTGCTATCAATGCCACCGAATGGCAATCGGCTCAGTGGGCCAAAGAGAAAGGACTTTACAACGAGGTTTTCGACACAGTTGAAGCCATGGATCAAGCCATCGATGCGCTCGCACAGCGATTGGTTAGCTCTAATCCAGAGGCCATGTTCGAATTGAAGAAGATATTTTGGCAAGGAACCGAAAACTGGGATATGCTTCTGGTGGAGCGCGCCGGCATCAGCGGTCGTCTTGTTCTGTCCGACTTCACCCGAAATGCGATTTCGAAGTTTAAGGGCAAGTAGGTTTCCGCTAAATTTCTTACATTCGCAGCAAAGAGTAGTGAACTTTTTAGTGACTAGTGACTAGTGACTAGTGTCCAGTTACTATTCACCAATTACTATTCACCATTAACCTGTAAACAGCAACTTTCCTCTTGCCACCAATCCTCCATAGAAAACTCGTAGAAGTCTGCTATTCCCCCGGACAGTACCACCTGTATCAGGAGGATTTTGATATTGTAGTAGTCATTGATGTTCTGAGGGCTACTAGTGCAATAACCACTGGGTTACACTGTGGGATTGATAGAATAATTCCGGTTTCTAGTGTCGATGAAGCTGTTGAATACAAGAAGAAAGGCTATATCGTAGGCGCCGAACGCGACGGGCGTGTAGTGGAAGGGTTTGACTTTGGCAACAGCCCCTATGCTTATATGGATCCGACGATGCAAGGGAAAACGGTTGTACTCACCACCACCAACGGAACCAAGGCCATACAAATAGCTTCGGAACGCAAAACAGTGGTGATTGGTTGCCTCAACAATCTGGATATCCTTTGTTCGTGGTTAGCCGAACAGCATAAGAACACACTCATTTTGGCTTCCGGCTGGAAGGACAAAGTGAATCTGGAAGACACAATTTGTGGCGGAGCAATTGCCGATATTCTTATCGAGTCGCGCAAGTTTCAATGTGTAGAAGACAGCACCGTTGCCGCTAAGTTCATGTATCGTTCGGCAAGAGAGCATCTTTGGAGTTTTCTTAGAGCCTCTTCACACCGCCGCAGGCTCATCAAGTTGAACATTCAGCGCGACGTCAAATACTGTCTCACAGCCAACACAGTGCCTTGCATACCTATCCTGGAAAATGGGGCGCTTGTTAAATTGCAGTATGAGCCAAAGGAATGGCTCACAGCCGAGTCATTAGCGCATTAACTTAGCGGCATGCGCAATTGCTTACTCCCTTTTTCTTTAGTAATCATCGCATTGCTGGCCAGTGCCTACAAGCCTCATGTATGTGTGCTCGACACCAATACCTGGGGGTTTTTCGGCCATAAGAAAATCAATGAGCTGGCGATTTATACCTTACCCGAAGAGTTGTTCGGTTTCTATAAATCGAATATGGATTACCTTATCGACCACTCAGTTGATCCGGACAAACGCCGATATAGCGTGAAGGGAGAAGCCGAGTGTCATTATATAGATATGGATCGGTATATAACAGCTGACAATCCTTATCCCTTCGATAATGTACCTCACCGCTGGGACGATGCTGTAGCCAAGTTTTCAGAGGATACGCTGAGAGCCCACGGCATTGTACCCTGGAATGTATACCTCGTGCAACAGCGGCTAACGACTGCGTTTCGCAATGAGGACATTAATCGAATTCTGCGCCTTTCGGCAGAGATAGGTCATTATATCGGAGACGCGCATGTGCCGCTGCATACAACCAGCAATTACAACGGACAAAAAACCGGGCAACGCGGCATACACGGATTCTGGGAAAGTCGAATACCGGAGCTATACTTCAACGACTACGACTTCTTTGTTGGCAAAGCGAATTATATCAAGGCACCACAGCAATTCATCTGGGACCGGATTGAAGAAAGTTTCGCTGCTGTGGACTCCGTATTGAGTTTTGAGCGAAATCTGACTGCGAGTTTCGGGGAAGAAAAGAAGTATTCTTACGAAACGCGAGGACAAGTGAATATGAAGGTCTACTCGCAAGATTTCAGCAGGGCGTATAGCAACATGCTCGATGGACAAATTGAGCGACGTATGAAATCAGCAGTCATTTCAATCGGTAGTTTTTGGTACACAGCATGGATCGATGCCGGTCAGCCGGATTTAAGTCGTTTCATGAAGAATTTGCCCTTAAACGAACCTGATTCTGTTAATAACGAAGACCCAGAATCTTCAATTCGTCTAAAAATAAGAGAACACGACAACTGATTATCAACACTAATTTCATCTAAGTGTAACTTTTCGTCGAAAACACGTGTATAACGTGTTGAAAACTCAATAACCACGATGAAAAAGATTATCACCCTGCTTTGGTTGGCAGTATTGACCTCCGGCCTTCAAGCTCAGAAAGCCCAAATGTTATTCTATGGCGTCATAGAAGAAGGTGTTTTAATGGACCCCTCCGGCGATGTTGCCGTCAAGCCCGGAAAATCCAGACCTATCAAGGATGTGAAAGTATTAGTGTATGCTGCAGGCGAACTCGTCTCAAGTAATGTATCCAAAGAGACAGGATTCTATGGTGTGTTGCTCAAAAGCGGCGGCAACTATGACGTCATTTTCGAAAAGGACGGCTATTTCAGCAGAAAATATGAGCTGAACTGCAAGAATCTGGAGCATCCGGCCGATGGCAGCGCGCTGAAGTGTCCTCTGGATATCGATCTATTCAAAGCAGTCGAGCATGCTGAGCTCAAGGAGATGAGTAAAAAACCATATGGCATCTGCTCTGTAAATCGGTATGAAATTCAATGGAACAAAGAGGCCATGCGAAAGAATAAGGTCAAGTTCTATGAGTTGGCGCAGCCGTTGTATTTACAGAATGAGAAGTAAACATTCATGACAAATGACGAGTGACCAATGATAAACGCATTGGTCATTCGTCATTTTTTATTTCAACACCCCCTCGAAACCAACGCCGCACGTCTCATCTTTGCCGGGTACATCTACCTCGGTAAAGTATGCCCGCTAATAAATACGCACTTCTTCGCTATCGCATCATTGATCGCTGCCTAACCAATAAAGGCAAGCCCTTCCCTACGCGCGAAGATTTACGCCTGGCTTGTGAAGATGCGCTCTTTGGAAGTGGTGGCGACGCCATTTCTCTGAGCACTATCGACAAAGACATTTGGGCAATGAAAAACGAGAATGAGTTGGGCTACTACGCGCCTATCAAGTTCAGCAAACAGAATGGAGGATACTTTTACGAAGAGGAAGGCTATTCCATTTCAGAACTTTCGTTGGGCGATGAGGACCTGGAAGCTATTCGCTTCGCAACCGCTACACTGGAACAGTTCCGGAGCATTCCCATTTTCAAACAGTACGAAAGCGCCATCGACAAAATCATCAACCGGGTAAATATTTCACCCAACCCCGATGATTCATCGCTGGCGAAATTCATCCAGTTCGAAAAATCAACGGTGAGTCTCGGCAATGAACATCTCGCGCCTCTGCTCGATCATATCAAGTCGCGCAAATCAGTGCGTATTAGCTATCGTAAATTCAGCGATGATGTGTTGAATGAGTACGAACTGCACCCCTACCTGCTCAAAGAATACCATAACCGCTGGTATTTGATTGCATTTAACGTGGAGCGCAACGCCATGCGCACATATGGCTTAGAGCGAATCGAAAAGCTTGAAACCGCTGAAAAGAAATTTACGATTGACCCCAACTTTCAACCCGACCTTTTCTTCAAGTACAGCCTCGGTATAACAGAACGCAGCGAAAAGCCCGAGCAAATCGAACTGCAGTTTGAAGCAGCTACAGGTAAATACCTTGTTACGCAACCCATACATGCATCCCAACAGATTATCAAGGAGGATAAAAACAACATCACTCTTGGTTTGAACGTCCTGATCACCACTGAACTGATCAATTTAATTTTGAGCTTCGGTCACCAGGTAAAGGTTTTGAAACCTAAAAAGCTCGCAACCTTACTGCAAAAAGAATTACAAAAAACACTAGAACATTATAATCACACAATCTCTCGCGGCTAAGTAAGTAGAGATGAATTCTTGCACCTTTCAACCCTCAACCCTAAAATCAATTATGCGTAAAATACTCATAGCAAACCGTGGTGAAATCGCTTTACGCGTTATGCGATCTGCCAAAGAAATGGGCATAGCTACCGTTGCTGTATTCAGCGAAGCGGATCGCAACGCACCGTTCGTTCGCTATGCAGATGAAGCCGTCTGCATTGGGCCGCCGCCCTCCAACCAAAGCTATTTGCTGGGCGATAAGATTATTGAGGTGTGCAAACAACTTGGGGTGGATGGAATACACCCGGGCTATGGTTTTTTATCGGAGAACGCCGGTTTTGCTCGTGCCGTAAAGGCTGCGGGCATTACCTTGATAGGCCCCAGCCCTGAAGCCATGGAGGTAATGGGCGACAAGCTGTCAGCAAAAGCCGCCGCCAAGAAATATAATATTCCAATGGTACCTGGAACCGAAGGCGCGGTGAGCGATGTAGAAGAGGCTAAACGCGTGGCACTCGAAGTTGGTCTTCCGGTGCTCATCAAGGCCAGCGCAGGTGGCGGTGGAAAGGGAATGCGCATAGTAGAAAAAATAGATGAGCTTGCCGAACAAATGGAACGTGCCATTAGTGAGGCTCTCAGCTCTTTTGGCGACGGCTCTGTCTTCATTGAACGTTATGTCGCCGGACCTCGACACATCGAAATACAAGTGCTCGCCGACAATCATGGCAATGTCGTTCACCTCTTCGAACGCGAATGCAGTATCCAAAGGCGCCATCAAAAGGTGGTGGAAGAAGCACCTTCGGCCATACTCACCCCTGAACTGCGCGCTGCTATGGGAAAGAGCGCATGCGATGTAGCTCGCAGCTGCAATTACTCCGGAGCAGGCACCGTAGAGTTTCTAGTTGATGAGAACCGTAACTACTACTTCCTGGAAATGAATACGCGCCTTCAGGTTGAACACCCGGTATCAGAAATGATTACAGGCGTGGATCTGGTAAAAGAGCAAATTAGAGTCGCACAAGGGGAAAAACTCAGTTTCAGTCAAGAAGACTTGAAGATAAATGGTCATGCACTGGAAATACGCGTTTATGCGGAAGATCCGTCCAACAATTTCTTACCTGACATCGGAAAACTAACTACGTATCGCCGCCCTACCGGACCCGGCGTGCGAGTAGATGACGGCTTTGAGGAAGGCATGGATATTCCGATTTACTACGACCCTATGATTGCCAAACTCATCACCCACGGGAAAGACCGTAACGAAGCCATCGCACGCATGGTTCGAGCGATAGATGAGTATGAAATCACCGGGTGTCAAACAACACTCTCTTTCTGCCGATGGGCAATACAACACAACGCATTTGTAAGCGGTGACTTCGATACTCATTTCGTCAAGAAATATTTCACTCCGGAGGTTCTTCAGACTCAGGATGAAACTGAAATGATTGCCGCTGCGATTGCCGCTGTAGACTGGTTAAACAACAGTACTAAAACAACTGCCATTTCGGATAAAACAAAGTCTGCCTCACAATGGCAGAAGGCTCGAAGAACAATCTGATTGAATTTGACTGTTTGTTAAATTGCCCTATATCGGACAACATACGCTCAAAAGAGTCGTAAGATTGTTAAGGTATACGGACATGATAAGGGGTATAGGCATAACCATTGGGCTGATTACGCAAATGTCAGCTTTTGCTCAAACAGAGCAAGTTTTACAGCCTGTGCAGTATGTCATAATCGACACATTGATTACGGATTATTATTTCTCCGTTTGGTATACCGAAAACGGAGATACTGTTGTAAAGGCAACTCATACGCCCATTGATATTTCTGCAGAAACAGGTAATAGAGTCAAGAAAGCTCGCTACGATAAACTTCAAAAGAAAGTAATAAAGACTTACCCTTATGCAAAAGCTGCCTCAGATGTCATGCGCACATACGAGGCCTTGTGCGTTCATATAACAGATACGCGGCAGCAAGCTGCACTTCTGGACAAGGCAGAAAAACACATGATGAATCAATTCGAAAAGGACCTGCGCAGCATGACCGTTTCTGAGGGAGTTATTTTGGTCAAGCTGATTGACCGTCAGACAGGCGAAACCGGTTATGAATTGCTGCGTGAGTTGAAAGGAAAGTTCTCAGCTTTCATGTGGCAAAGCATCGCCCGTGTTTTTGGTCAGAATCTCAAAGATGACTACGACGCTGATGGTGAAGATGTCTGGATTGAAAACATCGTTGCTCTCATCGAAGACGGAACTATTCCGGTGGCCGATAAGTCGGTAGATCCATTTGGGATTGGGATGACGACGGGTAATAGGTAATAGGTAAGAGGTATGGTTTCTTGAATCTGAGGGCGGATAATAAATGTATTGCGGACAAATGCGATAATAAAGCATGGTCGGGGAGCTAGTGCTTCAACGGCCGCTTCTTAATCATTCCACCACGCGTATCCCTCACGCTGCTCATCACTACAAAAGCATTGTTCGTGATTTTCTCTAGTTCAGTGTTGAGCTTGGCTATTTCCAAACGTGTGATAACGGTATAGATGATGTCGGAATCAATCGTTTCTCCGGCCTTTCCGAAGCCTCGCTTGCCCTGATAAACCGTGACTCCTCGACCCATTTTCTGGATGATCATTTCACGAATCTCCTCGGCGTGAGGTGATACAATCGTCACACCGATGTACTCCTCCACTCCTTCGATGAGGAAATCGAGGGTTTTAGAGGCCGCGTAATAGGTAATCATAGAATATAACGCCACCTCAATACCCAGGAAGTAAGCTGCAATAGAGAATATGAAAACATTGACAATGGCCACGATATCACCGATGGTCATACCTGTCTTGCGACTCATATAAATCGCCAAGACTTCGGTGCCGTCAATGACAGCTCCACCACGAACTGAAAAACCGATTCCTGCACCTAAAAACAATCCGCCGAATACGGCAACAAGCAAAGGGTCATTCGTCACTTCCGGAAAGGGAATAGCTGCCAATACCAGCGCAAGAGTGCCTATCGCTATAATCGTTTTGACAACAAACTGTTTACCGATTATGTGATAACCAAGAACAATGAAAGGAATGTTAATGAGTATGACAAAAACAAACAAAGGCCAGTCTGTCAATATTGAAAGTAAAAGTGAAATACCGGTAGCACCACCATCAATAAAGTCATTGTGCAACAAAAAACCTTTCAACCCAAACGCAGCCGAGAACACGCCCATCCCAATCAAGAACAAGTCCTTGACGTATTGCTTGAAGTTAATGTAAACGTCCCTGTATGCCTTAGCTATGGCAAATGATGAAAGCTCATCGACACGGTCAGCACCCGTTACCTTTAGAACGGCTTTCATGAACTGCTTACGAATGATGGATTTCACGGGGCTAAAATAGTCTTTGAAGCCAAACAATTCGCCTACACTTCATGCAAATCAAACGTCCGAATGCGGTGTAATTTTTCGACTGACAGCTTATCCAACGTGCGAACCATCATATTCAATCTTGGATTTCCTTGGAAAAAGCTTCGATGATTATCTATAAAACGCCAAAAAAGGATATCCCAGGTTTCCTGCCAATCGCCTTTACCATGATTACTCATTTTCATGACGTAGTTACTTCCGCTGATATATGGCTTCGTTGCCATTAAACCACCATCCGCAAATTGACTCATACCATAAACGTTGGGCACCATCACCCAATCGTAAGCGTCTATGAAAAGTTCCATGAACCAGCGGTATACCTCATTGGGATCGAACTCATTAAGCAGCATAAAATTCCCGACAATCATGAGGCGTTCGATGTGATGACAGTAACCTGTCTCACGCACCTTTCTTATAGTGTCATCAACCGGGGCAATACCCGTGGTACCCATCCAATAGTCAACGGGAATCTTTCGCTTAAAACCCCAGTAATTTTTTGTTCGCTCTATCCTACCCTTCCATTCGTAAACCATTCGAATATATTCACGCCAACCCATTACCTGACGTATAAAACCCTCCAACGAATTCATTGGAACCTCGTGTTCTGCCGCAAACTGAAGGGTGCGATCAATCACCTCTCTCGGCGAGAGCAAACCGACATTCAGCATGGGTGTGAGCACGCTATGATTCAGAAAAACTTCCCCCGTTACAATGGCGTCCTCATAAGGGCCAAAGTCTCTCAATCGATGCTGAAGAAAGTTTTCAAGCCAATCAAACGCTTCGATGCGTGTAATGGGATAACGAAAATCACCCAAGGGCAAATCGTACGGATTGTCAAAGTTCTTCCTCACATATTGAACAGCCTCATCCCAAAACGCTGACTTTTCCAACGTCGGAACAGCAGGAGGTTTCGCACCCGATGGATAACGCTTGCGGTTGTCTTCGTCGAATGACCACTGACCACCAAGCGGATTGCCCGCTGCATCAATTAATACACGGTGCTTCAGACGTTGTTTCTTGTAGAAATCTGCATGAAAGAGTCGCTTTTTACCCCCTGAATAATCCAAAACCTCCTTTTTGGACTCCATAAACTGCGGACTATGATGCCAATTAATCGAAACACCATTCAAGCTAGCCGACTTTAAAATGCGCCTCTCCAACCAATCATCGACCACATCGAACATATGAATCTCATTCACCCCCTGTTTAGATAGTCTTTCAATAAGTTGTTCCGAATCGGCATGTTCCTCTAAGGCGTCAATATAATGAACCTTTTTTCCCGAGGCTTTCAATTCTGCCTCAAACACCTTCATGGTCGCCCGGTGGTATGCGCGCTTCAGTGGATGAAACTTGAATTGCAAAAAGAACAGTGGTTCTTCCACTAAATAAACATCTCCTTCAACACCAAGAATGGACTGTCGAAAAAGTTGATGTGGGAAAAGCAGGATAGCATTCATTATTCGTTCCTATTGTTTCGACAGCGCTCACTACAGTACTTCACCTCATCCCATACCAAAGACCATTTTTTACGCCATGTAAAAGGGCGCTGACAAACCGGACATGTTTTTTCGGGCAGGTGTTGTTTTTTGACTCCACGCATACTCCCATAACAAAAACATCTTTCAAAGGTTTACCAGCGCCCAATTATTGAACTTACCTGTTCTTCACAAATCTTCCGCCATATAACCATTCGCTGCTGCGAACTTCGTATACGTAGTTTCCTGAAGCCAATCCATCAAGGGGAAGCCTTACTATACCTTCCGGCTGATGAAAGTTATACGTCTTAACCAATGTGGCTTTATCATCGAAAACAAAAACATCAATATCCCCCTTATAATCGGTCGGTAGCGGCACATGAATGAGAGCTACTGCAGGGTTAGGATATGGCTCACCCGGAGCCTCAATTCTCCTTGTACTCACAAGTAAAGGTGCTGAATTCAACTCGAGGTTATCTATATACAGACTACTCCCCGGAATAGCTTCATCGAAGGGATAAGCGGTAGACATAATCTGGACACGAAGTGTGTCAGGTTGCTGCATTAGGTGAATAGGGACCTCGAAAAACGTCCAGTCCTCAGTTGGATAAAACTGATAAAAAGCGCCACCTAAACTCACATTGCCACTAAGCATTTCAAGAGAAATGCAACCAGCGTCTGCTCCGTCAGACAGATACTTGTACCACCCCCTCAATGTGTCGTTAATCTGGCCATATGGAATTCCTCCAAGCCACTCACCATTGGGATCCATGTAGCCGGTTTGAATTCCCGACGAATGCACGTGTCCGTCCCAATCTGTATAGGATGTCATCGTAACCGCATAATCACCGAAAGGTGTTGCCTCCGTCCGATTAACATCACGTCCCTGCACTTTCCAGTCATGGGCATGATGAATGTGAGTATGCACCCAGTTCTCAAAATCATGATTCGGAAGCTGCGGCAATACGAAACGGCCCTGAAATGATAACTCATCGAGTTCAAGAAAGCTTCCGGTTGTCATTAACTCCGGATTACGGACGTCACTGGAAACTGCAGCAACAACAACCGTGTCGGGTAATTCATTGCATTCCAACAACTGCTCGAACTCTACGAAACTTTCTTCATAACCGAAGAAAGGGATTACGTTCAAGCCAACCAATTGCCCCTCCTTTTTGAAGGCGATTACCAGCAATGCTGTATCACCCGGCATCGTATGATAGCGGACATAGCCTGAAATAGAATGAGGAATTTCATGGTATGCTGAACCACCCTCACCTTGCAGGGGGTCACCGGTTGTATTAGAAAAATATCCCGGCATAACTCGACCATTCTGGCCATCAGTGCTTAGGCGTATCGCCTGACCAAAACCATCAAATCCGTCGACCGGAATAACCGTTATCCAATTGTTTCCGTGGATGGTTTCCGCATTGGAAGTAATCCAACCGGAAGGCTCAAAAAAGTTAAAGGTTGTCCATTGCTCAAAGCCTCCGTTGGGAATAGTTTGAGCAGAAAGCAGCGAAGTAATAAACAACACTGATAGTAAGTAGGTAATCTGTTTCATTGTAGTTGAATTAATGAAACAAGACTACTCTTTTGCAGAGGCCTTTAGACAGGCTTAATCTCAGAGAGCGGATTGAGAGGTATCACGCTTGTAGGTGACATAAGGGGGACTGGGGACTGGGGACTGAGTACTGGACATCATGGCCAGGATTGCATAGACCAGTCTAATCAAAATAGGAAGTCCAAGTTATTTTATGTCGCCGGCAATATCCATGGGATCGCTTCCAGCTGAATATGCTTTCAGCCAAACGCCTTCCGGAGAAACTAACACTTTATGGAAGTTCCATTCTACCTTATCATCTGACACACCATTCGAGGCTTTATTTGTGAGCCATGTGTACACCGGGTGCTGATTCCCCCCTTTTACATCTATTTTCGACGATAGAGGGAAGGATACGCCATAATTCTTTTCGCAAAACTCCGATATGTCCTTTTCAGTTCCTGGCTCCTGACCGAGGAACTGATTACATGGAAAACCTACGATAACAAGCTTTTCTTTGTGTTGCTCGTATAATTTTTGAAGCTTGGCGTACTGCGGTGTATGTCCGCACTTACTTGCAACGTTCACACATAGAACGTACTTACCTTTAAAATCAGACATTGCTTGAGTCTTACCCTCAATATCTGTATAAGACAAATCATAAAAACTCTTGGGCGTTCCGGCAATCATAGTGGCTTTTTTTTCAGGTGAAATATAATATTGGAAGCTGTATACAACGATTCCGATTATAATCAGAGCAAGGATTAGGATAACTGTTTTCATAAAAGCAAAAACAAGTAATTGGACGATAGGTTCAAATTACAATCTAAGTCTCTATCTGAGTCAATACCCTTAGCCCAATTAATGTGCTCCACCCGGTCCGTGCACATGTCCATGTGCAATTTCATCTGCAGTGGCCTCACGTACTTCCATGACTTCGACACTAAAATGAAGCTCAACTCCGGCAAGCGGATGGTTGGCGTCAACAGTTACTAAATCACCTTCTATACCTGTAACGGTAACAATATACCTTCCTTGGTCATTTCCGGCCTGGAATTGCATACCTACCTCGGGCACCGTGCCACCAAAAGCATCAACAGGAACTTGCTGGATATAATCTTCATTGCGCACACCATACCCCTTTTCAGGAGCAATAACAACTTGAAATGAATCGCCTTTTAGACGTCCCTCGAGGCCTTCTTCCATTCCCGGTATCAGATTACCGAATCCATGTAGATAATAAAGAGGCTGTTTGCCTTCACTGCTATCTAGAACATTACCTGTGTTATCCTTTAGTGTGTAGTGGATAGAAACTACCTTTTCTGATGAAATTTGCATGGTTTGTTTATTTTGAATGATTACCGGCTCGGAGCATTCTGGAGGTAAATACAATGCTCAAAAGACGGCGGCCGCGAAAGTAGTTTAAAGTTTCAACATCCGGCACGTCGCACTTAATAAGACCCCAGATGTTGATATCTCAAAAAAAAAATTACCCGAACGCTTGTTGCAATCGAAAATATGACTACATTTGCGCCCCTGTTAAAAAAGACAGGCGGCGTTTTAAACGTCGGAAGTTCTTTGAAATACCTGATTTTTCTGCCGGTGTAGCTCAGCTGGCCAGAGCAGCTGATTTGTAATCAGCTGGTCGGGGGTTCGAATCCCTCCACCGGCTCCATTTTAACATGTGGCCCACGCAGCAAGAGATCAGGGGAGTTACCAGAGTGGCCAAATGGGACAGACTGTAAATCTGTTGTCTTACGACTTCGGTGGTTCGAATCCACCACTCCCCACGAAATTCCCCGTGAATCGACACCCCTAATCGACAACGGTATAATGCGGGAGTAGCTC
>Ga0315904_10004860_pt1 | contig 18875 bp, 31 predicted proteins | sample LakEriMetagenome_6_FD_203529 | JGI IMG/M metagenome (GOLD analysis project Ga0315904, IMG submission 203529) | Freshwater fungal communities from buoy surface, Lake Erie, Ohio, United States - Buoy 12 MA120 | ecosystem: Environmental > Aquatic > Freshwater > Lake | place: USA: Lake Erie, Ohio...
CACGTTTTCAACAAGCAGGCTACACATTCCCAAAACCACTAATTGATGTGGAAGGAAAACCAATGATTCAAGTTGTAACCGATAATTTAAACATAGATGCAACTTTTATATACGTTGTTCAAAAATCGCATAGAGCACAATACAATTTAGATACACTTCTTAATTTAATTACACCGGGATGTAAGATTGTTGAAGTAGATGGTATAACCGAAGGTGCTGCTTGTACAACTCTTTTAGCAAAAGAACACATTGATAATGATGCACCTTTGGTTATGGCAAACTCTGACCAATTTGTAGAATGGGATAGTAATGAGTTTATGTATAAGATGATTGAACAGAAAGTAGATGGTGGTATCTTAACATTTAAAGCAACACATCCCAAATGGTCATTCGTTAAAATAGATGAGTATGGGTATGTTACGGAAGTAGCAGAGAAGAATCCAATTTCAGATACTGCAACTGTTGGTGTGTATTATTGGGCTAAAGGTTCCGACTATGTTAAGTATGCAGAACAAATGATTGAAAAGAATATCAGAGTAAACAATGAATTTTATGTTTGCCCTGTTTTCAATGAAGCAATAAGTGATGGTAAAAAGATTAAAACATTTAACATTGAAAAAATGTGGGGTTTGGGCACACCTGAAGATTTAAAATATTATTTAGAAAATTTTCAAAAATGAAAGTAGCCATAAATTTAGTCGGAATCTCATCAGGAAATAGAAATAGAGACTGGAGGAATCAAAAGGAAAATATTAAATTAAATTTAATAGATGTATTATCCAAAGAAAATTCTGTTGATATATATTTAACCACATATCCAAACAATACAATTGAAGATCTTATAAAATTTTATAATCCAAAAAAAGTAAATATATTACCATATGAAAATAGTGATCAGAGATTGACCTATATATCATCGTTGGAACAATTGTTAGAAGAAGATATTGATGTTGTGGTATCAACAAGATTTGATATTGTATTTAAAAAATCTTACGATACATTTGAAAATATAGATTATTCAAAGGTAAATTTTTTGTTTATGGAAAATGGTTGGTGGGAGAAACATAATTATGTCTGTGATAATTTTTTTATTTTTCCCAAAAAATTTTTAAAAGAATTTATAACCGGAATTAGAAAAATATACGATAATCCACCAAGGTTACATTGCACCGATTTACATTCTATTTATTCTAAATTAAAAGAAACGATGCATGAAGAATTGGTTGTAATATCACCAACACAACAGGCATCAAATGATAATGAATTTTATAGGTTAAATAGAATATAGATGAATTTAATAGCACACAGAGGAAATATAACAGGAAGAATAGAAGAGGACGAAAATAGACCACAATATATTGATGATGCAATCAGTATGGGATATGATGTTGAAATTGACATTAGAAAAGTTGGTGATGATTTATTTTTGGGACACGATACACCGCAATATAAAGTGGATTACAATTGGTTGATAGATAGAAAAGATAAGTTGTGGATACATTGTAAAAATGTAGAAGCAATGGAATGGTTTGATTCTAATAGAGAATTCAACTATTTTTGGCATGAAAAAGATACAGTTACATTAACATCAAATGGAAGTATATGGGCATTTCCTGGAAAACAACCCATAAAGAATAGTATTGCTATATTGCCGGAAATATTCAATGATAATATATCGCAATGTAGGGGAATATGTTCAGATTACATACAACAATATAAAACAAAATAAAAATTATGAAAAAAGTAAATTTACCAATTCAGTTGTTCAAAGTTCACATGAACCCAAATGCAAAAAATGAAGTCGCAAAGATTTTAGATAGTGGTTATATTGGGCAAGGAGTGAAGGTAGAAGAATTTGAAAAAAAGTTAAAAGAGTATTTTAATAACGATAGAGTAGTAACTCTAAACTCCGGAACATCAGGATTACATATGGCATTACATATGTTAAAAAGACCGGCAAACGTTTCAATGGCAGATGGATATTCCATATATGAAAGAAATTGGCCAGGTATGCAACCAGGCGATGAGGTGTTGGCAACTGCATTAACATGCACCGCATCCAATTGGCCAATACTCGCAAATGGTTTAAATATTAAATGGGTTGATATTGATGAGAAAACTCTTAATATGGATTTGGATGATTTAGAAAGAAAGATTTCACCAAAAACAAAAGCAATCATTGCAGTACATTGGGGTGGGTATCCATTGGATTTGGATAGATTAAAACAAATACAACATAAAGCATTTGAGTTGTATGGATTTAAACCCGCAATAATAGAAGATGGAGCACATTCATTTGGTTCGGAATATAAGGGTAAAAAATTAGGAAATCACGGAAATATTGTTATGTATTCTTTACAGGCAATTAAACATATAACATCAATCGATGGTGGATTACTAATACTACCACATCAAGAACTATACAATAGATCTAAATTAATTCGTTGGTATGGTATTGATAGAGATGGCAATAGAAAAGATTTTCGTTGTGAGGCGGATATTATGGAGTGGGGATTCAAATTTCATATGAATGATGTGAATGCTACAGTTGGTATGGAGAATCTAAAAGATGCATCCGAAATCATATCAAAGCACAGAGAAAATGCAAAGTTCTATGATGAAAATTTAAAAGATGTAAAGGGTGTTACTTTGTTGGAAAGAAATCCTGATCATAATTCTGCCTTTTGGATTTATAGTATGTTGGTAGAAAACAGAGATGGATTTTACAAGTGGATGAAAGAATGTGGAATTATAGTATCGCAAGTACATGAAAGAAATGATAAACATACCGCTGTAAAAGAGTTTAGAAGTCCATTACCTACTTTAGAAAAAACGATAGGAAAAGTTGTTTCAATACCTGTTGGTTGGTGGGTAACCGAAGAAGAAAGACAATACATCGTTGATTGTATCAAAAAGGGATGGTAATGAAATTGAGAAAATTGGGAGAACCCGATTTGGAGTTTTTGTTAGAAGTTCGGAACCACACATCAACCAGATTTTATTTAGAAAATGATTCTGTATTTTCTTTAGAACAATGTAAGGAATGGTTTAATAAAACAAATCCTAATTGGTTTATAATAGAGGTAGATGATAAATCCGTTGGATATTTTAGAACAAATGGAGATGAAATTGGAGCAGATATACACCCATCCTTCAGAAGAAAGGGATATGCAAGGGAAGCGTATAAACTATATTTAAAAGATAAAAAATACGCATCTCTTTGGGTATTTGATGATAACTTTGCAAAACAATTATACTCCGAATTGGGGTTTATCCCAAATGGAAATTTAAAAACCGTAAGGGATAGAACTTATATACAAATGATATATGAAAATAGGAATTAATTTAGTTGGTGTTTCTTTTAATGACGGACCCGGTAGATATAGAAATTACAGAGATGCAATTGATGGGTTTTACAAAAATATAGTAAATCCATTAAGAGAAGAAGGACATGATGTTGTTTTTTATTTATTCACATATGATAGTAAAGAAAGAGAAAATATTTTAAATGCATATACTCCTGTAATAAAGGCATCATTTTTAGATACAAACTATAATAGAGCCGGTGGTGGCGATAGATTAGAAAATGGATTTAAGATAATATCAGCTGCATATATAAATAGTTTACAAATGTTATTGGATCAAGAATTGGATTTGGTTATATCAACTAGATTTGATATAAACTTTTTTAAAAATCCATTCAAAGAGTATTCTTTTGATTTTGAAAAATGTAATTTTTTGTGGAGGGAGCCCGAATTTACACACATACCATTGGTAAACGATACGTTTATAGTGTTTCCGCATAAGATGACACAAACTTTAATAGATTCCATAATACATATGGAAACAAATCCACATTATGGTGTTGGGATTGCAATGCATAATATATATTTACCTATGATGGAACGTGTTGGCGCAAATGGTGTACAATGGGTATCAGATAAATTTGAAACAGCCATAAGTAATGATTTATATAAATTAATGAGAACCGAATAAGAATATGAAAAGAGTTTTATATGTTATATTACATACGCAACATCAGCCAGATAGATTTGATTGGATTGCAAAAACTTGGGCAAAAGATGTTGACCATATTTTTATTTCTGATCATGAAGATTTGGAAAACAATATTATCAAAGTATCCAATAGTTCTGATTATGAATCTTGTGAAGAAAAACAAATTAATTCTATAAATTTACTTTCATCAAAAGAATTGGAATTTGATTTTTATTTTTTTTGTAGCAATGATAATTTTGTTAATACGAAAAAAATGGATGAATTTATTCAATACTGCGAAACCGATTGTGTTTGGGGAGAATTGGATAATGCATGGCCACCGGAACCTTCATTGTATTTTACATTGGGTGGGTCTGGTGTATTGGTTAGTAAAGAAATTATGAAAAAAATAAATGGTACAATGCAATGGGCGAACAAATCACACCCATCAGCATTTCCATCCGATGTATCCCTATGTATTAATTTTAGAGATAAAGGTATTGAAATGAGGAATTCTGAATTATTACATCATCAATTATTTGAACATTGGTTTAATAAGCATCATGGAAATGAAGAAATGGATTATTCAAAAATAAAAGAACATATCAGTTTTCATTATATTAATAATTTTGAAACTATGAATCTTTATTATGAATCTTGTAAAATAAATTAAAATTTTTGTTATGAAAAAAATATTAGTTATAGGTAGTAATGGATATGTAGGAAGCGCTTTGATGGAAATGTTAATTAAAAGTGGTAAGTATTCTGCAGTGGGGGTAGATGCTTGTTGGTTTGATTCACCAAACAGTTATACACACATTGTAGCTGATTATAAAACCTTATCAAAGCAGTTTTTGGAAATATACGATATTGTTATATTATTAGCAGGACATTCCAGCGTAAAAATGTGTGAAGGTGATTTAATAAATTCGCATAAAAATAATGTTGATAATTTTATAGAACTTGTGAATAAATTAAATAAAAATACAAAATTTATATATGCAAGTTCATCTAGTGTTTATGGTAGGTGTCCGGATATAGCAGATGAAAATTATATGGATTTTGTACCATATAACAACTACGATATAACAAAACATATAATTGATTTATATGTACAGAGATTTGATATTGAGTATTACGGATTGCGGTTTGGTACTGTCAATGGTCGTTCACCTATTGTAAGAAAAGATGTTATGATAAACGCAATGTATTCTAGCGCAATAAACGATCGCGAAATTAAATTATATATTAAAGATATAATGAGACCTATATTGGGAATACAGGATTTAATATCAGCGATAGAAAAAATAATAGAATCCGATAAAGATTGTAGGGGATTATACAATTTAGCATCTTTTAATAAAACGGCTGAGGAAATAGCATATTCTGTGAGCAAAGAGTTGAATATTCCTGTTAAAGAATATGAAACGAATCCAAATGATACAATCACAAATTCAAAGTTACAAACCGTTTGTTACGATTTCAAAATAGATACGACTAAATTTGAAAAAACTTATGAATTTGAATTTAAAGAAACAATAGAGAGTATTGTTGGTAGTTTAAAAAATAATTCGTATATTGAAACAATACGTAATAAAAGTTTTAAATATGAGTAACGTAAGAGAACTAAACAGTTGTTTGTGTTGTGAAAATACCGATATTAGAACTATACTTGATTTGGGTAATCAACCACTCGCAAACACATATCATAATGGAGAAAGTTTGGAAGTATTCCCATTAAAATTAAATTTGTGTCAAAATTGTTGGCATCTACAATTATCACATGCAGTAGACCCGGATTTAATGTTTAAAAATTATCTATATGTTAGTGGAACATCAAATACATTGAGAGATTATTTTGATAAATTTGTAGACATAACATTGGAATACAATCGCAACGCCAAAAACGTATTGGATATAGCATGTAACGATGGTAGTCAGTTGGATTCCTATAAGAAGAAAAATCTGAAAACATATGGAATAGATCCAGCTGAAAATTTATATACAATATCAAAAGAAAAAGGACATGATATTGTTGTGGATTATTTCACTACGGATTCTGTTAAGAAATTTCAAAATACAAAATTTGATATAATAACTGCACAGAATGTTTTTGCACATAACACATACCCTTTAGAATTTCTGAAAACCTGCAAAGATATATTGAGTGATGATGGAAATTTGTTCATACAAACATCACAGGCAAATATGGTTGTAAATAATGAGTTTGATACGATATACCATGAACACATTTCTTTTTTCAATACTTTTTCTATGATGAAATTGGTTGAGAGAGCCGGATTATACTTAAACGATGTTATCAAAACGGATATACATGGTACGAGTTATGTTTTTGTAATATCTAAAAGTAAAAATGAAAAGAACAACATTCAAAAAGATGTGGAATCTCTTTTGAAAAATAAACTTAATACTACGATAACATATATTCAGTATGCATTAAACGCATATAAAATAACTTATGATTTAAAAGAAAAATTGGAAGAGTATAAAGAAAATGGATATAGTTTAATTGGATATGGAGCCGCAGCAAAGGGAAATACTTTATTAAATTTTGGAAAAATAAAATTAGATTATATTGTAGATGATAACCCACTAAAATGTGGATTATTGACACCTGGTATGGATATAGAGATTAAATCCCCTGATTTTATTTCAACAATAAATAAAAATACAAAGGTAGTATTTGTACCATTGGCCTGGAATTTCTATAAAGAAATTAAAGGAAAAATAAAATCATATAGAGATATTGAAAGTGATATCTTTGTAAGATATTTTCCTAACTTTATAATTGAAAAATAAATTATTTTGAAAACGGTAGTATCTCATTTTTATAACGAAGAATATTTGTTACCATTTTGGTTGGAGCATCATAAAAAACATTTTGATCATGGTATTATGATAAACTATGCATCAACCGATGAATCCGTAAATATTATAAAGAGGATTTGTCCAGAGTGGGAAATAGTTGAGAGTGAAAATCAATACTTTGATCCTATGTTAATAGATGTTGAGGTAATGAAGATAGAAGAAAGAGTATCTGATTTTAAAATTGCATTAAATGTTACTGAATTTTTAGTTGGTGATTTAAGTATGATACCCAATTCGCACAATCCGTTACAAATAATAATACCATGTCATATGATGGTTGATACGGAAGAGACGGAGTTTACTGATATAAGAGAATCGCTTTTGAAAGAAAGAAAATTTGGTATATTGCAAAGTAAAAATAATTTAAGATCTTGTAGATCTATGCATAATTTTAATTTTAAATATGATATAGGTAGACATTTACTTTCTGCAAGAGAATTGTGTGCTAACGGAAACAACAAACCCTATGATATTGCCAGTTCTCCACAACTTAATATACTGTACTATGGATTTTGTCCTATGAATGAAACTACATTACAAAGAAAATTACAAATAAAAAATAAATTACTGCCAAATCCATCTAATACTTGGGATTACGACCACAGAAGATCTAGAGATGAGTTTTTGGCAGTACATAGAGAATATCAGAAGCAGTGTGAAGATTTATCATCTATTATAGACCCTTTCATTTATTAAAAAAATTAAAATGTTTGACAGAATAGATTATCTAACTATAGTTTATAAAAACTACGATTTAATATTGTTACAAATAGAAAATTTTAAAAAATTGTTTGGAGATGATTTTAATTTGTTATTGGTAGATAATACTCCAAATCAATTCAAAAATACAGAATTGATAAAAAGAATAGAAATAGAAAATCCAAATATAAGAATATTAAATAGGGATTACGATTTTAGTGAATTTGACGGCGTATCACACGGTCATGCAATTGATGTTGGTGTAAAAAATTGTAAGAGTGATATAATTTGTGTGTTTGATTCTGATTTTTTCTTTTTGCATAAAAATTTAAACAAATACATTTTGGATTTATTCAATTCAGGATATTTGGCAGTTGGGTGTGAGTTCAACGATGGAACATCGGCATCTACCGATTATATAGATTCATACCCAGAAAATTTTTTAAATGCTCCTGTTTGTTATGCTGCATTTTATCATAAAGATGTTGCTAATTCTGGAACATTTAAAATAGAAAATAGTGAAGTAAATCAAAATAGATCAAATGGATATATTGAAACAGGATGGAGAATTAGAAAATATATAGTTGATAATGATTTAAAAGGTATGACTTGGAGAGCAGAAAGAAATCAACGTCCTTGCTTTTTTAAAAATGATACCGATGAAATAATTGGTGTACATTATGTTGCAGGATCCCATGCAAATTATAATCAAAAAATGTTGGATGATTTAAAAGATATTATTTATAAAAGTTAGTTATATGAACAAATTGATAAGTGGTTATTTATGGGCATTTAAAAACTACGCCGCAGGGGAAAAATCAGTAAAGAGTTTAAAGAAGTTTTATCCCGATGCGGATATTTTTATAAATGTGGATTATGATGGTGATGTAGAAAACTATAAAAAGATATGTGAAACTAATCAATATTATTTAAGTAAAAACCAATTTCAATTGGGATATTGTGGTGATTTTGGAAATGTGATTGTGGGTCGTGATTGTTGGCCTAAAGAATCATCATTTGAGTGGTTGCGGGGAATATATGAGGCTTGTTTAAAAACGGACGCAAAGTATATGATGCTTTTAGAAGAAGATGATTTTGTATTAAAACCAATGTCAGTATTAGATACGGAATTTTCAATGGCAATACATCCAACAGCACCATCACCTACTGGTTGGTATAGACCTAATTATATACCAAACGAATTTGCACTCTATATAAACGAATATGGTGGTAATCCAACATCTCCTGGATATGCAGCAGGTGGTGGAACTATTTTTAGAACCGAACATTTTATAAAGTCTTGGGAAGAACATAGGGACCATATTTTTGAAAATTACGATTATTTAAAAAGTATTAATAAAATAATAGGTTGGGCTGATTATGTTTTACAATTTGTAATGCAACTTGGTGGGTATAGTATTATACAAAATGAATATCTCTGTGAGCATTGGGAAGTTAAAGATGATTGGAGTAAATTTGAAATTGTAACCGGTATGAAAGATATAAACATAATAAATCAATTATAATGAAAGACGCAGTTATAGCATGTATTACTAATTACGCATTTGATAATATAAAAAATTTTGTAAACTCAATAGAAGTATCTTCTTTTGATGGATACAAAGTTATGGTCGTATATAATGTACCAAAAAATACGGTAGATGAATTAAGAAACAGAGGATGGATTGTAATGTCTTTTAATTACGATGAAAAAAATGAGTGGTACTTTTACAAAGAAAAGTTTAGAATAATGTGTGATAGACAGTTGCACTATTATCAGGCAATAAATGAACTACAATCGGAATTTGGAGATTTGAGATATGTGATCGCGTTGGACCCGAAAGATGTAGTATTTCAATCAAACCCATCGGATTGGTTAGAAAAGAATATGGGCGATAAAAAAATAAATGTTGGATGTGAAAGTGTTAGATATGAAGATGAAACTTGGGGAAGGTCTAATTTATTAGAAAGTTTTGGTGATGTTTTATACGATAGATGTAAAGAAAATTTAATATTCAACTGTGGAACCGTTGCCGGTGATTGGAAAACTATGAGCGAAATGTTTTTGAATATATATTTGATGTCTGTTGGTAGTCCGAATCAGACGCCGGACCAAGCGGCGCTTAACGTTTTATTATCGTTTGATGTATATAAAAATGTTACAAGATTCACAATGTCAGAGGAAGGATGGGCATGTCAAGCAGGAACAACAATAGATGAAAGACTTTTACAATATCATAGAGATAAACTTGTAGAACCACAACCATATTTGGATGGTGATATAGTAAAGACTAGTACAGGTATACCGTTTGTGCTGGTTCATCAATATGATAGAATTCCAGAATGGAATGAAATAATAAGTAAAAAATTTAGTAAATGATTGTAGGTAGAGGTGACATTGCATCGATTATAAATGATAGAGAAGGAGCGATATTTTTTGCATCAGGGGTTTCTAATAGTAATGAGATTAGAGAAGAAGAATATATGAGAGAAAAAGAATTACTATTAAAACAAGATAGGAGTAAATGTTTATTCTACTTTAGTTCCATCGCAATAGATTTTCCTGAAAAATTAAAAAAAAGTAGATATCTACGGCATAAAAAAGAAATGGAAGAGATGATAAAAGAAAACTTTCAGAATTATAATATAATAAGAATTGGAAACATAACTTGGGGTAATAATCCAAATACGTTTTTAAATTTTATAAAAAATAAAATGAAAAGCAAAGAAGCAGTATATATACTATCGGAAGAATTAAAGTTTATGTTGGATAAAGAGCAACTAATTTTAATGACGGATAATCTTCCATTGATTGGAAAAAATCAATTAAGTATATTTGGAAAAATGGTAAAAGTAAAAGATTTATTATGAAAGGGGTTATATCCATATTTTTACTACCCTTTGAGGTAGATGATTTCGCAATAACTTTATCGGCACTTAAAAGAAATTCTTTTTATTTAGATTCCGATGTAAAAATAAAATTTGATATCACATTGTGTTTATCCGATGAATTAACCGATTGGAATTTGTCCAAAATATCAAAAGATTATTTTGAAGAAAGAACAAAAGAAATTACAAAAACATATTTAGATTGGTGCGAATATTCTTTGAACATAGAGCATGGTTCGGAGATAATAGGATGCTTATCCCATAGAAGAAGTTCTTGGAGAAATAATCCAGATGCGGATTTTTTTATATGGTTAGATACGGATATTTGCTTCAAAGATACAACTCTATTTTATGTGATAAATTCGTATAAAGTTATTACTCAAAATGGATTTGATACTTTTGTAATAACTCCACAAATTGTTAGGCAGTGGGATAACACATGGGATGTTCTTGTGAATAAAAAATATATAGATTATCCAATAAACTACCAATCAAACGCTGATATATACTCCGATGTTATGTCCATTGATGGTGATATTTCTGTTATAGAATGTCCTAAATTTAAATTTGCAGGAGGATGGTTTACATTGATATCCAAAAAACTATTTGATACCATTGGTTTACCAGAATCTTTTGGGCATTATGGGCCGGATGATACATTTATGATGTTGTGTTGTATGCTTATGAAGGAGAAAGGATATAAGGTAAATCAATTCACAATTGAGAATTTATTGGTTGGTGAATTGTATAGATACAAAATAAATAATACCATACGAAACTTTGTTTCCGCAAAAAATAGAAAGGACGAGTTTAGAAAAATATCAGAAAAAAATTTCAATTCAGAATTAACTATATTTAATAATAAAATTTAATATTTATATTGGTAAAATATAATTAATATGAAATTGGAATTGACAAATCCTAAAATTTGGAGAAAGATATCAGAAAAAAGTATGCCAACTAAACATAAAATAAAAATTTATGAAAAATTGGGCGGCGCATATCGTTTGGGTGAATATGGTGGAGAGCAGGTATTTAATAAGATAACAGAAGTCATAAAATATAAATTATCCGAAGCTCCCCAGAAATATAAAAAAACATCAAAGAGTGCAACATACGATACACTATCAACGGAGGCAAACCTTTTAAAACCATCCAAAAGTAGTGTAGATTATGATGTAGAAGAACCGGTTGTGAGTGAGGAAGATCACGAAGTTGGTATGGCAATGGGTCAATTGGAAGATATAATGAAAAACGCAACAGAACTAAAAGGAAAAATAGGAACACAAGAAAAAAATATTCCAGGTTGGATATCGGACCATATTTCTCAAGCCATGCAATTCATAAACCAAGCAAACACAGGCTATCACGAATTAAAATCCGAAGAGTAAATGGATAATTTATATACCGTACTTATTACCGCAATATCTGTGTTGGGTGGAACGACCGCATTCAGATACTATGAAAAACGTGCACTTCGTAGAGAAAAAGAAGATGATTTCATCAGAACCGATTGCAGAGACCGTATTGCAAAACTTGAAGCATTATTAACGGAGAGTAAAGAGGAAAAGGATGAAATGCGTGAATTAATTTTAAAATTGACATCAGAAGTGGCAGAATTGAGAACTAAAGTTGAATTTTTAACTGATGAAAATCATAGGTTAGAAAAATCGCAAAAGAAATTATTGAATGGTTAAAAACGGATTTATACAAGGATTGTGGAATGGTTTGAAAGTTGAGTTTGGAAAAGTTTATTCCAATCCGTTTGTTAATTCATTTTCACAAATAAATGAAGCCGAAAGTAAAAAATTAAGAGTATTTGATTTTGATGATACCCTTGTCAAAACAAATTCTTTCATATATGTAAAGCATGGAAGTGGTAAGGAATCAAAATTGACTCCAGGAGAATATGCAGTTTACGAACCAAAACCGGATGACCAATTTGATTTTTCCGATTTTGAAAAAGTTCAACAACCACAAGAAATAAAGGGTGTTACCAAATTATTGAAAACAGTTGCAAAATCGGAAGGTGAAAGAAAGGTGGTGATACTAACTGCAAGAAGTGCATATAAGCCTGTAAAAGAATATTTAAAAGATATTGGGTTAGATGGTATCTATGTAGTTGCATTGGGTGATAGTGATCCACAAAAAAAAGCAGATTGGATTGAGGATAAGATTAAAAAAGGATACGATGATGTGTTCTTTATTGATGATTCTCATAAAAACGTAGCGGCAGTAGGAAAACTAAAAGAAAAATATCCAAATGTAAAAATGAAGGTTCAGCATGTGAAACATGAAGTTCCAAAGGCACCTGAAAAGAAATTTAATCATTCAGAAAAAGAAAAAAACATGCCAACCAAAAAAGAGCAACCAAAGGGGAGTGATATGAGTTTAAAATCTCTATTACCAAAAGATTTAGATAAAAAGGTAAAAAATCCTGAAACAGGTAAAATGATTAAAATTAGTTCAGCATTAAAATATGATAAAAATACAAAAGCATACAAAGCAGCAGAATTTGCATTAAAAAGAAAATAAGTTATGATATACCTATTTACGGGACAACCAGGAAGTGGTAAAACCACTTTAGCAAAAAAGTTACAATTTTGGTTACAAACGGATAAAAAAAACTGGAGAAAATCCGTATTTCACATTGACGGGGATCAGTTAAGAGAGTTGTTTCCAAATACAGATTATTCGAAAGAAGGTAGATATAAGAATATTGCGAAAGCATTTGATATTGCAAAGTATTTGGATAGTTGTGGAAACGATGTAGTGATTAGTTTAGTATCGCCATATAGAGAATTGAGAGATAAATTTAAATCAGAATGTCAAGTTACCGAAATATACTGTCATACCAAAAAAATAAGAGGCAGAGAAGATAAATTTGCATTAGATTATGAACCACCTGTAGAATTTTTTGTGGATTTAGATACATCGGATTTTGTAGATAATACTTTTAATAAACTAATAAAAATTTTAATTTGATATACTTATTAGTATTAAATTAAAAGTTATTAGTATGGAAAACAAAGAAGATATTGTTGAAAATTTTTTTCCCAACCTTGAAGAAAGACCTAAAGGTAAAAGAGGGGTAGGTGCAAGACCTCTATTAGAATCTCAAATAAAAGCTGCACAAGAAAAATCACAATCGGCATTTGAAGCAGCCAGAACATTGGGTGTTTCTTATAACACATATAAAAAATATGCAAAACTATATGGCATATTTGAAGATTTAAAAAACCCATATGGTATTGGTATTGAAAAGGCCAAAAAAATAAAAAATAAAAAATATCACATAGATGATTTGATAGCTGGAAAACATTTGAGATATCCATTGCATAAATTTAAAAATAAGCTTTTTGATAGTGGGTATGTACCAAAAATATGTTCAAGTTGTGGATTTAGTGAAGAAAGAATATCGGATAATAAAATGCCACTCTTAATTGATTTTTTAGATGGAAATTTGAACAATAGAAAATTGGAAAATATAAGGCCACTTTGTTATAATTGTTTTTTCCTTTTAGTCGGAGATAGAAATGTAAAAAATTGGTACGAAGAAAATGGAATACCAGATGAAGAAAATATACAGGAGCAAAGTTCCATTTAGGATTAGTTTTGGTGGTGGTGGAACTGATATGGTTGAGTATTCAAAATACCATACAGGCGCAGTAATTAATACTACTATTCGTTTGTTTACACACACCTCTTTACAATTAAGAGATGATGAAAAAGTTACATTTAAATGGGTAAATAAAGATGAATTTGAAGAGCACGATTTTAGTAATCAGTTAGATTGCTCATATGGATTAAAACTCTTTAAAGCAACGCACAATCATATCTGTAAACTATTTAAGTTAGAACCATTTGGGTATGATATTGTAACGTGGCAGGATGTTCCAACTGGAAGTGGATTGGGTACATCTTCTACTCTTATAGTTTCTTTAATTGGTGTTTACATGGAATTATTCAATTTACCATTAGGTGAATATGATATTGCAGAAATGGCAATTCAAATTGAGAGAGTAGATTTGGCAGAGAATGGTGGTAAGCAAGACCAATATGCAGCAGCATTTGGTGGATGGAACTATATGGAATTCAAAGGAGATGATGTAATTGTAAACCCACTTCGTATTAAAGATAGTGTGCAAGATGAATTGGAAAATAATATAGTTCTTTACTTTACAAACTTTACACGTAACAGTTCCGATGTACTCACAGAGCAGGTTCAAAAAATGAAAGATAAAAATAAAACATCCGTTCTTTCCCTCCATGCATTAGTAGAACAGGCAAAAATGATTAAAGATTGCTTAATTAAAGGAAATATTGATGATTTGGGAGAGATATTAGATTATGGATTTCAGCAAAAGAAAATGTTAGCAAAGGGAATTAGTACACCTGAAATAGAATTAATGTATGAAACCGCATTGAAAGCAGGGGCGACTGGTGGGAAAATTAGTGGAGCAGGTGGTGGAGGTTTTATGTTTTTTTATTGTCCTAATAACACAAAATACGATGTAATTAAAGCATTAAATGAATTGGAAATGGGGTATAATCAACCATTTACTTGGAATAAATTAGGAATGAGAACTTGGCAAATTGGATAATTTTGATTATATTTATTTTAGAAAAAGTGTAATATGGCATATAGTGAAAAAGTATTAGATCATTATTCAAATCCAAAAAATGTTGGTACTTTGGATAAATCTAAATCAAATGTAGGAACCGGTCTCGTCGGTGCACCGGAATGTGGTGATGTAATGAGATTACAAATTGAAGTAGAAGATGGTATCATTAGAGATGCCAAATTCAAAACATTCGGATGTGGATCAGCAATTGCAGCATCATCCCTAGCAACTGAATGGTTGAAGGGAAAAAGTATTGAACAGGCGGTGACTATTGATAATATGGAATTGGTTGAAGAATTAAATTTACCGCCCGTAAAGATACATTGTTCTGTGTTGGCAGAGGATGCCATAAAAATGGCAATAAATGATTATAGAAAAAAACAAGGATTGGAAGAATTAGTTTTTGAACAATAAAAAATTGTATGATTACCGTAACAGATTCTGCAGCAAAAAAAGTAAAATCTTTAATAGAAGAAACAAATTTTACATCACCATATTTGAGAGTTGGGGTTAGAGGTGGTGGGTGTAGTGGGTTATCATATGAACTATCATTTGATACCGATAAGCAGCCAAATGATACACTTGTTGAAGATAAAGGTGTTAAAATTCTTGTAGATAATAAATCGTTACTATACCTATTCGGCACTGAATTAGAATTTTCAGATGGTTTAAATGGTAAAGGTTTTCAGTTTATAAATCCAAACGCCAGCCGAACATGCGGATGTGGAGAAAGTTTTGCAGTATGATATTAAAACCAAAAAAAGTAGAAAAACTTTGGGGTTACGAATTATGGATTCACAATGACCCACAATATTGCGGAAAGTTATTAGTATTTCCAAAAGAAGGTAATAACTTTTCTATGCACTACCATATGATTAAAAATGAAACGTGGTATATTCAATCTGGGAAATTTCAATTTGATTGGATAGAAGATACAAAGCTAAATAGAATGGTACTAAATGTCGGCGATGTGGTGTATATTGAAAAGGGAAAACCACATCAGTTAACCGCATTGGAAAATGATTCATCTGTTTTTGAAGTATCTACCGAACATTTTGAAAATGATTCTTATAGGATTTATAGAAATAATCCAAATGAATTGCAGGAAATTTCATATGTTACAAATCCAAATGTTTAAAAATGAGTGTAAAAAATTCTAAAGAAAACAATAGTAAAACGGAAAAACCTACAAAATTTGAATACATATATGAAGATGATGAATCTACTTCTATTTGGAAATATGATTTGAAAAAGTTTCCAAACGGACCTATATCCGTTGAATATAAGTGGAAAGCGCATTATCTTAAAGAATTAGAATTAAAAAAGAAACGAGGAAGATGATTTTATGTATAAATTGTTTCCTCATATTTAAAAACCAAAAAAGCAGATTATGGCAAGTAAAAAAGAAGAGTTATTCCAAACGATGAAAGAGTTATGGAATAAGTTTGAAGAAGAGCACAAAAAGACAACAAAAGTTTCGCAGAAGAATGCAAGAACTTTGATTGGTGACTTGAAAAAAATTGTAACGGATTATAGACAAGCATCCGTTGAAGAAACTAAACAATAAGAAAATGGGGAGCATAAATGTTCCCCATTTTAATTTGGATAATTCAAAAATAATTTGTATATTTAACATTATTAACAATTAAAAAAAAGTTATGGCAAAGTATTATTCAGTTACCGTTGCAGTAGAAGTAGAAGATGCAAAAGGTAAAATTAAGAAAAACAAAGAGCAGTATTTAGTAGATGCATTATCTTGTACAGAGGCGGAAGCTAAATTAGTAAAAAAGTTCACAAACGATGCGGTTCGTTTGGAGTATGAAGTTGTTAAAGTTTCTGAAACCAAGATTATTGAAGTATTTTAATTATGGATACTGAAATCAAACAAGAGAAAGAATTAGTTCTTAAAAGAGTCCCACCAGGAGATAGATGGGTATTCGCAACTACCCCAAAGGGTACTATTTATCAATCACTTACCGATGCATTGGAAGCATGGTATCAAAACACAGGCGATACCAACTTTTATATTGAAGCAAGACGGGGTACTGTGGAAATTATCAGAGAAGAAGAAGTAGAAGTGCCTGTTAAGAGATTCTCATTGTATGGAGAAGATTAAAACATTGGTAATTGTAAGTGGATACTTTAATCCAATACATGAAGGACATTTGGAATACCTCAATCGCTCTAAAGCGCTTGGGGATTTCCTATATGTCATCATCAATAATGATTTACAAAGAGAATTGAAGGGTTCAAAACCATTCCTAACAGAAAACCAAAGAAGAACTATACTTAAAAATATCAAAGCGGTTGATGAGGTAATCATTTCAATTGATAAGAACAAATTTGTAGATAAAACGATTGAATTGATATACAGAGAAGAATCACATAAATACGATAGAATCATTTTTACAAATGGTGGAGACCAAACCGCAGAAACTATTGGTGAAAAATATACTTGTGAAAAATTGGGAATTGAAATGATATTTGGATTAGGTGAAAAGATTCAATCATCTTCTTGGCTACTCAAAAAAATGTAATTTTTTAATAATTTTTTTTATATACTTATATTTAATAATAAATTGTTCACTTAAAAAACAAAACAATGGGATTATTTTCATTCATCAAAAACATTTTTAGTAAAGTTGAAGAGGTAACAAACCAAGCCGAAAACGTTATTGAAAATGTAAACGAAAAAGCTGCACAGGTTAAAAAGCAAGTTGAAAAGGTAAAGAAAACAACTGCTAAAGTTAAGAATGTGACAGGAAAGGTTGAAGCAAAAGTAAAAAAAACCAAAGCATCAACCAAAACAAAAAAGTAGAGATTTTAGTGTAAAGTAAATCGGAAATAATGGCAAAAGGAAAAAGTTTAGGCGATTCTCGTAAATTAAGTTTTGGTAAACGCAAAGGAGGAAAAGCCAGAAAATCATATAACAAACACGATAGAAGTGAAAAAAACTATCGTGGACAAGGTAGATAATCATGGGAAGTGCAGCAAAAAAACCACGTCCAATGAGAAGTAGGAAAAGTGGTTTGAAAAAAACAAAGCTAATTAAGAAGAACATAGAAGTTCTTAAAAATTTGGAAGCAAACTCCAAATAATAACTTTCATTATTGAAAGTTATTTTTATATTTATTTTTGTAAACTCATTTATATGGAACCGATTCAGATTGTATTTTTAGTAGTATTTATTTCGTTTATAACAATTTTGTCTGTTAAATTTTTTAAAAAAACCAAAGTAGAAGTTGCTAATGGATATGATAATCCACCACCAATAGATACTACAAATCCAAACCCACCAACGTTTTCAACATTGGTAAATTCAATAGGACAGTCAGATGCCAATTCAGCATGTGCTACCGACAAAACCATTTATATATGGTCATATAGTCCAGGGTTAGATGATGCAATTACTTACTATGAAGGATTTGGTATATCCGGTCCAAAAATACCTTTAAAAGTATTCGATGGAAAGGATTTGTGGTATAGTGATGGAATAAAGGCGGTACAAATAAACAGTTCAGGCACAGGTTTTGGGGGAGTTAGTGTAAATTGTAATTAAAATGCAGTTTTTAAAACTAAAAGACCTTTTAAAAGAGGATGATATTGTAAAAAATAAAAAGACGGGCAATGTCTATTCTGTAAAGAAGATGGACCCGGCTAAACATGATAAACCAACACCTGCAGAAGTTGAAAAAACGAAGGCAGCAAATAATGGGCAGATACCAAAAGGTGAACAACCATCTGCAAAACCTACACCACAACAACCAAAAGGAGAAC
>Ga0315904_10004861_pt1 | contig 18874 bp, 11 predicted proteins | sample LakEriMetagenome_6_FD_203529 | JGI IMG/M metagenome (GOLD analysis project Ga0315904, IMG submission 203529) | Freshwater fungal communities from buoy surface, Lake Erie, Ohio, United States - Buoy 12 MA120 | ecosystem: Environmental > Aquatic > Freshwater > Lake | place: USA: Lake Erie, Ohio...
GCACCATTTCGCGGCCCCACCACAAAAAGCCTGTCGTTTTGTCCGGGCCCATCCGCCTCCGGGCAGCTCTCGCGCCCCTTCAGGGCGCCTGATTGATTGATTTCGTTGACCCGGGGCATCGGTCGCACGGGCTCCCTCAGCCCCGGGCTGTCCTCTCGGTCCCCCTTGGGGACGCTCTCGTTCCGGCGAATTCCCAATTCGGAGACCCCTCCCAAATGGTCTGTGCTTTTGTCCTCCTGTGCTTTTGTCCTCCCGACCCGCGCGTCCCCTCCCAACCCGCGCGTCCCCTCCCAACCCGCGCGTCCCCTCCCGACCCGCGCGTCCCCTCCCGACCCGCGCGTCCCCAACGGGGACCGAGAGGACAGCCTGGGGCTGAGCAAAGCGATGCCCCAGGTACCCATCCACCCACATTCAAGGCGCCCTGAAGGGGCGCCAGAGCCGCACGATCCACGCTGCCGCCCAACCCACCGCAAATGGTCTGGCCATTAGTCCGGGCCCATCCGTCTCCGGACACCTCTCGCGCCCGTTCAGGGCGCCTGATTAATTGATTTCGTTGACCCGGGGCATCGGTCGCACGGGCTCCCTCAGCCCCGGGCTGTCCTCTCGGTCCCCCTTGGGGACGCTCCCGTTCCGGCAAATTCCCAATTCGGAGGCCCTCCGCAAATGGTCTGGCCATTTGTGCTCCCGGGGCATCGGTCGCATGGACTCCCTCAGCCCCGGGCTGTCCTCCCGGTCCCCGTTGGGGACGCTCCCGTTCCGGCGAATTCCCAATTCGGAGACCCCTCCGCAAATGGTCTGGCCATTTAGCAATCCGGAAACGCGCCGCGCCCCGCCGCCTATACCTTTCGTCTATTCGTTAACGATTCCTGACATTCCCATTCCAACCATAAAATACATGGGTTCTGGTTTTTCGTTTGCCTCATCTTCTACAGTTTGCCATCAAAGACACTCCCCACCAATTTCCCGTACCATGCGACCTTGTTTTCTTGCCTTCACTGTGGCGGTGTCTCTCGCCGGGCCGACCACGGCATCGACGGTGTTCTCGCAGACGTGGACGACGGGTTTTGCGGACAATGGGGTTGTGCCCGATGGCAATCCGCTGGGCTGGTGGGATTCCCGCACGCTCTCGGGCGTCCCCATCGCGAGCCTTTCCGATGTCACCGTCTCCCTTTCGGTCGCCGGAGGGAATGTGGGCGACCTCTTCGTCTACCTCAGCAATGGATCGCATGCCGCCATTCTGCTGAATCGACCCGGCAAAACCGCCGCGGATGACTTCGGGTTTCCAGACGAAAACTTCACCGCATCGTTCCACGATTCCGGCCCGCTCGGCGACAGCCACCTCTCGTTCACCGGTCCCAATCTGTCGCTCCATGGCATCTGGGAACCCGACGGCCGCCTCGCCGACCCGTACGCAGTCCTCGATACCTCCCCGCGCACCAATTTCCTGTCGGGCTTCAATTCCTTCCCCGCCGACGGCACATGGACCCTCTTCGTCGCCGATATGGTCGGCGGCGGCTCCGGACCCACCGTCACCTCATGGTCCCTCTCCCTCGCAAGCAACGATTCCCCCACCGCCGTCCCCGAACCCACCGCCACCCTCACCCCAGCCCTCGCATGGGCCTCCCTCATCCTCTCCAGACGCCGGAGCCGCTCCGTCTGAAACCCCACACCCCTTCCCCGCCATGAAACGCCACCTCGCCGCCCTCGCGGTCGTTCCGCTCGCGCTGATCTCCTCCGCCCTCCTGCTATTCGGAGGAATACCTAAAACGCTAGCCGCAGATGCTGCCCTGAGAATCGGGCCCGGGGGACGGGTAACTTTCCCCCACCACCCAATCATGCACACTGGAACTCGGGTTACGGTGGAATTCTGGGTGAAGACAGAGCCATCCAGCGGAGGTATTGATTGGCTCAGGAATGCCGGACCGCAGGAACATAAACAGGTTGTAGCTTACGCGGATGGTTCGATCAACTATCTCTACACCGGATCGCCGTGGCATCAGTACCCACAGTACGGTGGTGTCACTCTTCCTGGCCCGGGAACCATTCCGATTGACAGTCAGTGGCACCATCTGGCATTTGTTAGGAGAGATAACGGTACGTGGTCGTTCTACGTAGACGGCACAAGGATTGTCAACGAAGGCCCAGGAACAGGTCTTGGCAATGGGTGCTGGCTGACTTGCGACATCAGGGAAGGATCGCCAGCAACTGAACTGCGGTGTCTGTCCGATGCCCTTTCGTCTTTTGCCATCGACAGTCTGCGGGTCTCCAAGGTGGCGAGGTATGACCAGGACTTCGTACCAGCGCGCTCCTGGGTTTCGGACACTGAAACAGCCATGCTGCTAAACTTTGACGAGGGCTCTGGCTACACAGTGCAGGACCAAGGGCCGGGACAGCAGATCGGCACAATTTCATCCGGAACATGGGTGAAAGGACTTTCGGTCACAAACGCCGCCCCCACCGTCATCATCAAATCGGCCACCATGCGCGGGGCCACGGGACTCATGGACGTGGTCTTCCGCGTCAATGACCCGGACGACGCCACCGTGAAGACCCGCGCCCTCGCCTTCATCGATGGCCAGCGCTCGTTCGCCAAGGTCATCAAACCCACCACCTTCGCCGAGGGAACCGAATCCAAACTCGGGGACGCCATCGCCTCGAATACCGACCACACCCTCACATGGAACGTGGCCGCCGACTGGAACATCAGCCTCGGCCAGATCAAATTCGAAATCCTCGCCATGGATACCCGTGGCCTCCTCCCACTCGACTGGGTCACCATCCCAGCCGCCAATGGCCAACCAGAACTCACCATCAGCAAAAACGCACCAACCGATCAGCAGACCCTCGACGCCCTCTTCTGGCAGTACGCCAGCGGGGATCCAGGGCTGATACTCAAGGACGGCATTCTCCGCGCCACTCCAGCCAGCGGCGTACTGGACGGAGCCCTACTCGCCAATGGCCCCTACGCACAATTCTACGGCCCAGTCTATGCTCTCAAAATCATGGACCTCGCCGCCGCCGATGAACGCCATACCGATCAATGCGCCGCCGCCCGCGTCCCCATCACCGATCCCCTCCGCTGGCATGCCCTCCGAAAGCCCTTCGAATTGTTCCAGCCAGGGGTGGTGTGGGGCTGGAGTGGGGGCTCCGAATTCAGACCAGACTCTATCATCGCGGGACTTGCCGGAGTGAAGCAGGTATCTGATGTATACGCGATAACAAGGAATGGAATGGTTGTGACTTGGCAAAAAAGCAGCGCAGTGGTTCCAGCAGATCTTCGGAATGTTGTTGACATAGCATTCGGGGGCGATTTTGGGCTTGCTCTTAAATCAGATGGCAGCTGCATCAGTTGGGCACCAAATAATTACTTCACAGATCCAAATGGATTGCTGAACATACCAGCAAGTGCCTCTGAAATTATTGATATAGATTGCTCGCCAGGACTCTGCACTGCACTGAAGCGCGATGGAACTTTAGTTACATGGGGTGACCCGAACCAACCGCTTTCTATCTATAATTTAAGCTACATTTCTGGGTTAACACAAATATCTGCACGCACCATTTTTGGTCTTGGGCTGAGAGCCGATGGTTCAACGGCCACATGGGGGTGGGGCCTGCAGCTTTTTCCTGATCGAAAATTCAAGTCGATCTCGGCAGGGGAAGGTTTTTATTTGGGATTGCAGGATGATGATTCCGTTTTCTTTTGGGGATTCTTTTTAAACGGGCCACCACTTGTCAGTCCCCCAGCTTCCTTGAACAACATAGAGGCCATCTCCGCTGGCAACAGTCACGCGCTAGCGCTCAGAAAAGATGGAACAGTGGTGGCTTGGGGATCCAACTTGTACGGCGAATGCGATGTCCCTGCCGGCCTTTCAAACGTTAAATATATCTATGGCGGGAACGGTTTCTCCATCGCTCTCAAAAAAGCCCCCTGACCAGCATGAGACTGATTCCCTTCATGCTGGTTTGGGCGGTGCTGCAGGTACCTTCGCGTGGGGCGACGGTACAATTCGTGCAGGATGCGGTGAATGACGTGGATGGGTCTCCCGTCGGGGCGGTGTCGTCGCTGAGTTTTGTGGAATCTGGGGTAGGGTATGAGACCGTGGCGGCTCCGGTGGAGTATGGGGGTTTGCGGTTAACGCACTGGAGTGATTCCTCGTCGCCATCGGTGAGCTATCGCGATCCGTGGGGACGGTCATTGAATCCTGCGACGATGGTGTTGGATCGGAACACGACGGCGACGGCGCATTATCTGCCGTCGGGTCGGGATGTGGACAATGACGGGGTGCCGGATTGGTATGAGATTGAGTACTACGGGACACTCGCGAACGATGCGTCTTCCGACAGCGACGGTGACGGGCTGTCGTTGCTTGCCGAGCTTTCCGGCGGGACCTCGCCGCTCTTCGGGGACAGCAGCGATGCCGGCGGGGTATCTTGGGCCGATTCCGGGATGGTGACCGTCAATCTGGCTGGCTATGCCACGTATGTGATCGCGAGCAATCCGGCCGGTGTGGTCGATCAGAGTGCAGTGGCTGCTCCGGGGACAGTGGTGACGACGCCTGACCTTGCGGGGAATGTTCAGTTTGGGTATTGGACGATTGATGGGGTGAGGCAGGCTGATGCGTGGGGGGTGGCGTATCCGGTGGTGAGTTTCACGATGGGAACGGAGGATGTGGCGGCGGTGGCGCAGCTTTTTGCGGGCGACAGTGATGGCGACGGCATTCCCGATGCCTATGAACAATATCATTACGGCAGCCTCGCGAACGATGCGGCCAGCGACAGCGATGGCGACGGGCTTTCCTTGATTACCGAACTCTCCGGCGGGACCTCGCCGCTCTTCGGGGATCGGAGCGATCGGGGTGGAGTCTCGTGGGCCGATTCCGGGATGGTGACCGTCAATCTGGCTGGCTATGCCACGTATGCGTTCACGAGCAATCCGGCGGGTGCGGTTGATCAAAGTGCCGTGGCCGCTCCGGGGACAGTGGTAACGACGCCCGATCTTTCGGGGAATGTTCAGTTTGGGTATTGGACGATTGATGGGGTGAGGCAGGCTGATGTGTGGGGCGTCGCGTATCCGGTGGTGAGTTTCACGATGGACGGGAAGGATCGCTCCGGGGTGGCCTATCTCTTTGCAGGCGACGGCGATGGCGACGGCATTCCCGATGCTTTCGAACAATATTACTATGGAACGACCGGGAACGGGGCGTCCTCCGACAGCGATGGAGACGGTCTTTCGCTGATGGCAGAACTTTCCGGCGGGACCTCGCCATTGTTCGGGGATCGCAGTGATCCCGGTGGGGTTTCGTGGGCACAGAGTGGATTCGTGATCGTTGATGCGAACGATTCGCCCACGGCCGTGCCGCTGTCGCTGACCCGACTGTCCGGGACGCCCATGCGCATCAGCATGGCGAGCATCGTGTCCGCAGGGGCCAGCGACCCTGATGGTCATGCCCTCACCGTGAGCAGCGTCGGTCCGTCCCAGCAGGGAGCCAATGTCCGGATTTCCGGCAGTTCGATCCTTTACTCCCCGGTCAACGATCAGGACGATTCCTTTCCGTACACCGTGCGGGATCCCGGTGGCCTGACTGCCACGAGTACGGTCAATGTGCGCGTGGTCGGCCTTGCTGGAAAAATCGGGAGCTTCACCCTCAATGCGTCGGGCCAACCGGTCATGCAGTTCGCGGGAATTCCCGGCTACCGCTACGCCATCGAGCGATCGCCCGACCTCACCAACTGGGAAACGATCCACAGCCTCACCGCGCCGAGCGCCGGACTCTTCCAGTTCACCGATCCCGCGGCCCCCGGAGGGTCCATGTACTACCGCCTCCGCTACGTCCCGTAAGAAAAAGGGGCGGCGGCAACCACAGCGCGTTTGCCGCGGGGCGGCGATGCACCCGTTCGGCCAGCCCATTCCGTCGGCTCATTGGGCCCCCGGCGGTTGTCAGTCAGTACCGGAAGTGGGACTCGAACCCACACGTCCGTAAGGACAACGGATTTTGAATCCATCGCGTCTACCATTCCACCATTCCGGCAGGCGACTGAAACCGCTGGGGATCTTCTGGCATTCTGCGGGCTGCGGCGCAAGGAAAAGGTTTCCTGCCCTTGAGCGATCCGGGCGCTGCCGCGATGGCATCCGTTGAACCAATTTTTCTCCCTTGGGCCAATTTCAGCTTCATTCTCCGTACCCCCCCTCGGGCGACCAGGGACAGGCGATCGCCAAACTGGTGAAGTCGATTGGTGCGGGCAACAAGCATCAGACGCTGCTTGGGGTGACGGGGTCTGGAAAGACCTTCACGATGGCGAATGTGGTCGCGGAGACCGGCAAGCCGTCCCTTGTGATGAGTCACAACAAGACGCTCGCGGCCCAGCTGTATTCGGAACTGCGCCAGTTCTTCCCGGACAATGCCGTCGAGTACTTTGTCAGTTACTTCGATTACTACCAACCCGAAGCCTACATCCCGCGCAGCGATACCTACATTGAGAAGGATTCGAGCATCAATGACGAGATCGAGCGCCTCCGTCTGAGCACGATGAGTGCGCTCCTCACCCGCGAAGATGTCATCGTGGTGGCCTCGGTGAGCTGCATTTACGGCCTTGGATCGCCGGACGATTACGCGCAGGCCATGTTCCCGGTCCGCCGCACCATGCAGATGGACCGCGACCATTTCCTGACCCGCCTCATCGATCTGCTGTACGAACGCAACGACATTGCGTTTCAGCGCGGTCGCTTCCGGGCCCGCGGCGATGTGGTCGAAGTCTGGCCAGCGAGCCTCGAGAACGATGGCATCCGGGTCGAATTCTTCGGCGACGAAATCGACCGCCTGAGCGTCTTCGATCCCCTGACGGGTTCGACCCGGCAGACGCTCGACGCCTTCACGTTCTACCCGGCCAAGCAGTTCGTGACGGCTGCCGAGAAACTCAAATCCGCCCAGCACAGCATCCGGGCCGAGCTGGACGAACGCGTGGCGTGGTTTGAACAGCATGGCAAGTACCTCGAGGCGCAGCGCATCCGGCAGCGGACGGAATACGACCTCGAAATGATGCGCGAGATGGGGTTCTGCCAGGGGATCGAGAACTACAGTCGTCACCTCACGGGACGCGCCCCCGGAGCGACTCCCTACACCCTCCTCGATTTCTTCCCCGACGATTTCCTCCTCATTGTGGACGAAAGCCACGCCAGCATTCCGCAGATTGGCGGGATGTACGAAGGCGACCACAGCCGGAAGACGACCCTTGTGGATTTCGGGTTCCGGCTGCCCAGCGCCCTCGATAACCGACCGCTGCGTTTTCCGGAATTCATGGAACGGACCCGCCAGATTCTCTATGTGAGCGCCACCCCGGCGCGCTTCGAGATTGAAAACAGCGTCGTCGGAAACCTTTCCTATATTCCGCACCGCCGCGCCAAGATCGGTCAGGACGAACCAGTCCCCGCCCTCACTCCGCGCATTTCGGGAAGCTCGGAACCGATCGTTGCCTTCGACGTCCATACCCCCGGCAAAGCGCTTATTGCCGAACAGATCATCCGCCCTACGGGCCTCCTCGATCCAGTCATCACGGTCAAACCCCTCAAGGGCCAGATCGATGAAACCATCGAACTCTGCCGCCAGCGCGTGGAGCGATCGGAACGCGTTCTGGTCACCACCCTGACCAAACGCACCGCCGAGGATCTCACGGATTACCTCCGCGGCCTCAACCTGCGGGTCCGCTACGTGCACAGCGACATCAATGCGATCGAACGCGTTGAAATTCTCCGCGGTCTCCGCGCCGGCGACTTCGATATTCTTGTTGGCATCAACCTCCTCCGCGAAGGCCTCGACCTTCCGGAAGTCTCGCTCGTCTGCATTCTCGACGCCGACAAGGAAGGCTACCTCCGCAGCGAAACCAGCCTCATTCAGACCGCCGGACGGGCCGCCCGCCACGTCCACGGCGAGGTCGTTCTCTTCGCGGACCAGATGACCAAAAGCATTCAGGCACTCATCGGCATCACCACGTACCACCGCCGCATGCAGATGGCCCACAACGAAGCCCACGGCATTTCTCCCAGCCCCGTTCAGCGCAAATCCCAGGACACCCTCCGCCTCAACCCAGCCAACGCTCCCGCAGCCGGCATCGTCGCCGAATCCGCCACCAACGACGAAAACATCGCCGATGTCATCGCTCAGCTGCAGGCGGAAATGCTCGAAGCCAGCCAGGCCCTCGAATTCGAACGCGCCGCCCACCTCCGCGACCAGATCCGCGAACTCCAGTCAGGTGCCGCCCTTCCCGTTTCCCCTGCCCCAGCTTCTGCCTCGCCGAAACGCAAAGCCACTTCCTACCGCCAAACGCGTCCGAAGAAGAAATAGTTCCGCCGGAGATGTCAGGAACTTGAGCCGCCGTGCTGGCGTCTGCGGTGCGGAATCGATTGTTTAATCGAGCAGGTCCGGTCGCATGGCTGTGGTGCGCTGGAGGGCTTGTTCGCGTTTCCATGCGGCGATGCGGGCGTGGTTCCCGCAGAGCAGAACCTCCGGGACCTTCATGCCGCGGAATTCCGGTGGGCGCGTGTAGGCGGGAGCTTCGAGGAGGCCAGCCGCAAACGATTCTTCTTCGGCGGAACGTTCGTCACCGAGCACACCGGGCACGAGCCGGACGACGGCATCCGTGACCACATTCGCCGCGATGGCTCCATTGGTGAGCACGTAGTCGCCGATGGAGATTTCCTCGTCGACGAGGGCTTCGACGACGCGGTGGTCGACGCCTTCGTAGTGCCCGCACATGATGATGAGGTGCGGAAGCCGGGCGAAGGCAGCGGCGGTGGCCTGACAGAAGCGCCGGCCCTGTGGAGTCATGAGAACGACGCGGCTTTCCGGCCCACGCAGCGCTTCCACGGCGGCAAACCATGGTTCGCACTTCATGACCATGCCCTGGCCTCCGCCGTATGGTTCGTCATCGACCCGGCGGTGGCGGTCGGTGGCCCAATCCCGCAGGTCGTGAACTTTCAGGTCGAGCAGCCCCTTTTCCTGAGCCCGGCCCATCATGCTCTGCCCAAGGGGCGCAGCGCACATCTCGGGAAAGATCGTGATGATGTCGATCTTCATGCCGCAGGAACCGGAGCCGCGGACGACGCCGCAGCGGTTTCCCGGTGACTTCCCCAGAGGCGCTGCGGAATCAGGCCGATGGCGATCAGGGCGAGATTGAAGCCGACCCAGCCGAGCAGAGTCCAGAAGGCAGCGCCCATGAATCCATAGCTATGCAGACCGATGCCCAGCATGTTGGTGCCGAACCACGACCAACTCGTGACGATGTTGCCGAAGATGGCGAGATTCATGAGCCCGCGGTCGCGCACCATGCCACCCATGCGCGCATGGAGAATGAGCGCATTCCAGAGCACAATGATGAGGGCTCCGTTTTCCTTGGGATCCCAGCCCCAGAATCGTCCCCAACTCTGGTCCGCCCAGATGCCGCCCAGCACGGTTCCCACAAAACTGAAAAGCGTCGCGAAGCAGACGATCGCAAACACCATGCTCGCAAACGCCTTGCTCATCTCCTTCGTGACGTGCCGCGTGAAGACGCCGCGCACCACATAGATGATCCCGAGAATCCCGGCCACAAAGGTCGCCGCATAACCAAGCGTCACAATGACCACATGCGTCGCCAGCCAGAAATTGGTATCGAGCACGGCGCGCAGCATGATCATGGTGTCGCCATCGAGCGATAGAAAATGCGCAATCATGAGCGTGCCGAAGCCTAACATGGACGAAACCGCCACCCCGATTGAGCGCGGCCAGATGACTTCGAGCACGAGTCCGAGCGCCGCCGCGGCCCAGCCAATGAAGAGGGCGGATGAATAGAGATTGGTGACCGGCGGCCGTCCCTCGAGGAACATCCGGGCGACCAGTCCGATCGTCATGACGACAAGTGCCAGCACCATGAGCCAGACCGCTGTGCGCCGTGCCCATTCAAAGCGCTCGGGCGCAAACCACACGAGCACAGAAAGCAGAAACGCCAGTACGGAAATCACCATGCCGCGGTAGAAGGGCTCGACATGATTGAGCAATTGCTCGCGCGGAGCCTTGCGCAGGTCCTTCGCATGAATTCCCGCCGATTCCAGCCGCGCGCGGTAATCCGCCACCGCCTTGGCAAAGCCCGCGGCGTCGCCGGCCCGATAGGCCGACGCCATGGCCGCATAGGCCGACAACGCATAGGCTGGTTCCGGCTGACCAACGACCTGAATCGCCCGCGACCATTCGCCGCCCAGCGTGTCCGTCGGCACAATGAGGGGCGCATTGAGATGCGGCGTCACCCAGTCGAGGGCGGCCTGATCAAAGGGCTGACCACTCATCTGCGCATTGAAGGCCGAACGGCTTTCTTCGAACTTCGCGCGGAAGGCTGCGAGGCCCTCCGTGAGGTTGCCGCTGGCGGCGGGACCAGCGGAGGCGCGCAGCGTCTGATAGAGACTGAGGGCTTCCCAGAGATTCACGAGACCCTTATCGTAGGCCGTGCGCAGGTCAGCCTTGATGGCTGAAGCCCGCTGCACTTCCGCCTTCAGCCGCACCATGCCGGGAGCGATCTGACTCCATGAGTAATGCTTGCCATCGCTGCGCAGTTCCTCGTTCTTGCCGGCCGTGAGTGCGAGCAATCCGATGATGTCGGCATTGTCGATGCGGAAGCAGGGACGTGTATCCGCCTTTTCCGGGGCAAACATCAACTCGGCCATCCAGTCGATGGCGGGCACGATCTTTGGCTTCCCGAGTTCTCCCTTCCATGGTTCCTGATTGAGGGTCTGCTTGCGGCGCAGAATGAGGAGAGAATTCCGTGCGAGCGAATCAAGCGGCTGATGCCGTCCGCTCTGCACCACGGGCAGACTGCCGAAGTCGCGCAGCGGCATTTCGCCCGCGGCGTCCTTCGGACCGCGCAGAAAACCGAGAACCCAGGCAGCAAGGAGCAGGGTGACAGCGAGAGGAATCCAGCGTTTCATGCAGTTCGGCGTTTATGACTGAAGCGGAAGAGGTGGAGCAGGAAATGGCGGAGCATTCCGTAACCAACGAGCGAGCACCCGAAGTACGGGGAGAACCATGATGGATTGCGCACGACCTGCAGCGCACTGGTGCCGCGGCTGCGGTCGAGTTCATCGCGCCCCATCTGGTACTGGAAGAAGGTCAGGCCCGCGTAGCGCAGCGGGGCATTCATGTAGATTTCGACTTCCCGGTTCTCCCGCTGTTCCGGATTCTCGATGCGCACCCGGCTGCGGAAATCCTTGGGAATTTCCGTCCCTGGATAAACCTCGTGAGTTGTCTTGAGCAGGGTCATGCTGAACGGATGGTAGTTGCGCGCCATGCGCAGAGCGACGCGCCACTTCATGCCGCCGAAATCGAATTCCTGCGCCTTGAGCATCGGAGTCACGAGCCACGATCCAGTCACGGCCCCCGTGCCGTCCGTGAGTTCCACGACCGCCGCCGGAATGTTCCGGCTGTCCATGTCGCGCGCCTCGGGCAGCGGCACCGTGAAATACCGCTGCGCGACATCGGAGGCCGCCTGCGCCGGGGGATCGGTCTCCGTGACCGGCTGACCAGCCTCGACCCGCTTCGCTGCAAAGCGCATCTCGGCGTCCTGCATCGCAAAGCGGCTCAGCATTTCGCGGCGGAACCGCTCGCGCAGCGCAGTCATGAGGGCAGCGGCCTTGTCAGCCTGACCGGCGATCTGCTTCGCGGCGGTCTCGATGTCTTCGCTGGCCGGCACCCCGAGGGTCGCAAGGGCTTCGTGCCAGACAGCCACCCGCCCCGGATTTTCCTTGGCGCGCGCTGCTTCCGCAGGAAGGCTTTCGGCATTGCTGTAGCGCGATTCGAGGGCGGCGAGGGCCCCGCGCAGAGTGCCTTCCTGCTGCTGCGCAGTCTGGCGGTTCACCAGTTCACTGTTCGGCATCCAGTCGCGCACGCGCACACCGAAGGGCAGCTTGGGATGAACCAGCGGAGCCGCGCCGGGCTTGAGCAGACCATGAGGGATCGCGACGACTTCGTCATTGGCGGCATCGGCGGGCTTCAGGAATACGAGTTCGGAATCGAAGCGTTCCTCGCTGTAGCGGGCCGTCTCGCCTTCCCGGAAACTGATCTGCGATTCCGTGGCCAGCATGTCGGTCGCCAGTTGGCCGACCATGAGAATGGCGATCCCGAGGTGGACGAAGTCGATGCCGATCTTGCGACCGCTTCCTTCCATGGCGCCCCGGCGGGACAGCAGCAGGTCGATGATCAGCAGCAGCGAGCACACAAAGGCAAAGACCCATGGCATCCACAGCAACTTCCATGTCACCACATAGAGGGCGAGCGCCACCACTGCGTAGTGCAGCAGCATGGCCACCATGCCGCCCGGTGGCCGGGTGAACCTCCGGAAATGCGCGCACATCATGTTCAGCAGAAAGGCCAGTCCGAGCGTGTAGCCACCTGGAAAGACCGGAGGCACCCACCAGATGTCGCCGGCCCGCCGCACAATCCACCAGCTCTTGAACCAGCGTTCCTGCGCCAGATAGAGTCCTTCATGCACCTGCGCGAGCGTCCCCAGAAAAACGAGGAGCGCACTCAGCCCGAGCAGCACGACCGCCAGCTGAAACGACGTCAGCAGCTTCCACGCGCGGCGCAGAACCGATCCCCGGTCCGCCGCAGCGGACCCCACCTCACCAGCAACAGCGGCAGCAGTTTCACTCATGGCTTCTTGGCTTTGGCATAGTTCAGAAAGGCTTCCCGCGCCGCCTTCACAGCAGCCACCGGTCCCGTCAGTTTATAGAAAAACCACTTCCCATCCCGCGGCACCACCGCCCCGGACAAGCCCCGGTCCCCATTCTCCAGATCCACCACGACCGCTCCATCACCCGCTCCCTCGATCGGACGCGCCGACGCCACCAGTTCCGCCTCGGGAACCTCCGGAAGCGACAACTGCCGCCGCCACCGCAGCACATTCGCCGCCAGCCCACCCGTATCGCTCGGGAAAACACTCACGGCAACCTCCGCTCCTCCTTCCAGACCGAACTTCGCAGCCTGCATGTTCCCCGGTTCCATGACGGTCCAGCCAGCAGGGGCTTGTTCGGAGGAAGGGACTGAAGGGGTTGGGGCCGAAGGGGTTGGGGGAGCGGATGCTTCGGTGGGGCCGGAGGTGAACTGCACGGATTTCAGGAATGCCTCGAAGGCATTGGTTTGGTCGGCGACTGCCGTGGGTGGGCCCTGCAGTTTGAAGAACCACGTCTTGCCTCCGCGGTGCAGGAAGGCGGTGACGATCCGTACGGGTTCTCCATTCCGTTCCGCCGAAAGGTCAAACATTCGTCCTTTCTCGCTGCCGATCGCCACATCCTTGAGCTGAGCCTTCGTTTCGTCATCGCTCAGCGCCGTCTGTCCGAGCACATTGCGCCACATGTTCACGAGCATGGCTTCCTGACCATCCATGGACGCCAGCGGGGTCACATTGATCATGGCATCGCCTGCCGTGAACCGCCCCACGTTCATCGTCTTGTCGGGCCCAAGGTCCTTCCAGCCATCCGGCACGACCCAGCCCACCTTGGGAAGCTCTGCCGCAGCCGCAGCCGCCGGTTTCTCGCCTTCATCCCGCCCCGCTGTGGCCGCCTCGGGCTCCACGTCCCGCGGCGCTACATACGTCCGGACCTCCGCACGACGGCAGCCCCCGGCAAAAATCGCAGACATCGCCAGCAGCAGGGTCGCTCCAGCAGTACAGTTGGTTCTGATTGGCATGATGTGAAATCTGGCAACGCTCCCGCTCCCCCCGTTCTTACGCTTGCCATCGGAACCGGGCGCTTTCTTCCCCGTATCTTCATCCGTCCCTCACCCCCGGCACACCATCGAACGCCCGGGAAATGATTCACCCGCCGCGATCCATGGACCACGGCGGGTGATTGATCAGATTCGGCAGACCGCCGGATGCGCGAAGCCCTTGCGGGGGCCTCTCATCCCGGGCGCTTACGATCCGGTTTTCGCATTCTGCTTCTGGGCAGACGCCACGGCCGCCTTGCCGACACTCGACTTGCCCATGAAGGTCGCGCCTTCCTCGATCGCCAGCGTACCAGCAACCACATCGCCTTCCAGCGAGGCACTGCTCTTCAGTTCGCAACGCTCCGTCACCGTGATGTTCCCCTTCACACGGCCGAAAATGATGACCGACTTCGTGTGGATCTCGCCAGTCACGAGGGCATTCTCACCCACGGTCAGGCTGCCATCGGAACTCACCTCGCCGTCGATTTTCCCATCAATGATGAGATCGTTGGAGAATTTGAGCGACCCCTTGATCTCGACGTCGCTGCTCAGAATGTTTTTGTTGGGGCTCATCATGGAGGAAGTTTTTGCCGGTACGGGAACGGTGCGGGTCTTGGAAGTCGATTCGTAGTAGGATCCAGTGGACGGTGGGGCCGGAGGAGCGGGCGCATAGCCAGGATCTGCAGCAGGCGGGGCTGCCGGAGGCGCGGGCGGTTGTGGCTTCTGACCAATGATTTGCTTAAGCACGGCGCGTAAAGGGATAGGGTTGAGTCATGAATCGCGGCTCCCGGTCCACCCCTGTCACAGGCCCCGGAAACGTCAATCCAACGGCATTTATGCTGCCCCCGGAACCCACGCAAGTCAATCCTTGGAAAAGATTCCAGGATCTGCGGAATCCATTGCTGGAAAACCCACCAACCCTCTGGTTTTTATGGTTTTTCAGACGCGGCACAGCAGGAAGGCGGGGGTCCGGCAGGGCGGCCGATGCCTTGCTGTAGATTTTCCGGCCGATGCCCGCCATGGTGGGAAGTATTGGGTGGTGGGCGGCGCGGCCGGGATTGCCATTGTGAAACGATGGGGTTTCCGGTAGGGCTTGGTCACCGTTGATTCCGGAAACCCATGAAAGACCGCACGCAGCTTCTGATTCCCCTTGCCTTCGGGCTTGGTTTGCTGGCGGTGGCCCTTTTGCTGCTGCCGGGCACGCTGGGTCAGGGCAATGGATTCTGGCGGAGCCGTCCGGAGGGTGGACCGGGGAATGACGAACGGTTGGCGGGTCGGCAGGGGAACGATGGATCCTTTGATTCCGCGCACGGTCCGGGCGGGACGCCTGCGGATCCATCGGCGGCGCTCATGGCGGATCTGCTGCGCGATCTGGCGAATCCCGAGGCACGGCAGGGCGAGGCGATTCTGACGTTTACCTCGGCGGAGGCCCTCCAGCGGTTTCTGGCCCGCGCTGGGAAGGCGGGTCTCACGGTTTTGGGATCGATCGATGACGCGCTGACGGCCCGGGTGAAGTTTGCGGACCTTGCGGCGCTGCGCGATGACATGCGGTCCAACCCTGGGGATTATCAGGATGCCGGAGGAAATTACTACGTGCACATTCCGGGTGTCCCGGCTCCGGAAGACCGACCGGCTCAGGCTGAGGTTGGATTCGGCGACGGAGCGCTCGCCTTCATGGGGATCCGGGGCGACCACAGCCAGTGGGGCAAGGGCGTCACCATTGCGGTGCTCGATTCCGGTGTGGAAGCCCACACGACTTTTGGAAACCGTCTCCGCGTGCTCGACATCGGCCAGGGAACCAGGGGATCGGCGCAGGTCGATGGCCATGGCACGGCGGTCGCCGCCCTTGCGGCGGGATCGGGGGCGGGATCCACCGGCACCGCTCCGGCTGCCAATATCCTGAGCATCCGGGTCACCGGAGCGGATGGATTCAGCGACATCTTCACGCTTTCCCAGGGGATCCGCGCGGCAGCCGACGCCGGAGCCCAGGTCATCAACATCAGCCTCGGAGCCTACGAGGAATCTCCCCTTCTCAGCCAGGCGATCGGCTACGCTTACGAAAAAGGCTCCGTCATCACGGCAGCCGCCGGCAACGACACCGCGTCCTCCCTGACATGGCCCGCCGCCGACACGCGCGTCGTTTCGGTGGGCTCGGTCGATGCCCTTGGCCAGCAGACTTCGTTTTCGAATTCCGGCCAGAACCTATGGGTCACCGCCCCGGGCCTTGAGGTGCAGACCGCATGGCCAGGCGAACAGATGGTCTCCTTCGATGGCACGTCGGGAAGTTCGCCCCTCGTGGCCGGATCGATCGCTGCCCTCATGTCACAATACCCTGGCATGAGCGGCCAGCAGGCTGCCAGTGTACTCAGCCAGTATTCCGCCGATGCGGGCGCAGCGGGACGCGACCCCAGTTTCGGCTACGGCACCATCGACCTTGGCTGGGCCATGAATTACGGGAATCCGCAGTACACCGACACTTCCATCGCCAGTCATTACTTCCGCGCCGACGAGGGACTCATGGACTTCGTGGTCCAGAACCGCAGCAATCAGCCGGTCAATGGCCTCACGCTCTCCATCAATGCCGCCGGTGCCCAGCAGGACGTCGCCGTGCCATCGCTCACCCCGGGGGACCGCTGGACCTACACCGTGCCCGTCGATTCCGCCGCACTCAGCCAGTCGGGCCAACTCCAGTATTCGTCCCGGCTCCGCAATCCCAACGGCTTCGTGGACCAGAACCCCGGCAACAATCAGAACGCCAGCAGCGTCATCCAGACGGTGCCCGGGCCGTAATGGCCCTGTACCGGAAAATTGTCAGGGCGGCGATGCCCCCGCGGTTTCGTGGAATCCATGACGGCCAGCCACACGTTTTACCCACTCACATGTCCTGCACTCATTCTTCCGCTGTCATCGAAGCCCTTCAGTGGCGATACGCCGTCAAACAATTCGATCCCGTCAGGAAGATCGATGACGCGCTCTGGGCCGACCTCGAGAAATCGCTCGTCCTCACCCCATCGTCCTTCGGCCTTCAGCCATGGCGCTTCCTCGTGATCGACAATCAGGACCTGCGCGAACAATTCGTCCCCCATTCATGGAATCAGCGCCAAGTCGCGGACGCCTCCCACCTCGTCATCATGACCGTGCGGACGACCATTGATGAAGCCTACTGCGATCAGTTCCTTGATCACGTCGCCAGCGAGCGCGGGATTCCCGTCGCTTCCCTTGCGGGCTACCGCGGCATGCTGATCGCTTCCCTGCCGGCCATGACCCAGGAATGGGCGGCCCGTCAGGCCTACATCGCCCTCGGGCAATTCATGCTCGCCGCAGCCATGGTCGGCGTCGATACCTGTCCTATGGAGGGATTCTCCATCCCGGAATACAATCGCATCCTCGGCCTCGAAGGCTCTGGATTCTCCACCTGTGTCCTCTGCCCAGCTGGCTACCGCGCTTCCACCGATGGCTACGCCGCTGCCCGCAAAGTCCGCTGGCCCCACCAAGACGTCATTGTCCACCGGGCCTGAGCGGCCCAGGCAGGCCGCGGAGATCCACGGAGATCACGCGGGCAGACTACTGCGGCTTTGCCTCGGCAGGGGCTGACTCCTTGCCTGCTTCTGGAGCTGGCGCAGGCGGCTGAGGCACCACGGTAAGCCAGAGCTGCTCCGTTTCGTTGATGAGGAGCTGACTGAATCCCTGCGGCACCCCGTTGTTCTCGGCGGTCGACACAAGGATGTGCTGCACGGGAATCTCGCGTCCGCCTTCGATTTCGCGCAGCTTCAGCATCACTGGACCTCCGCTCGCGGCTGCCTCCGCGGTGGCCTGCAGCACGAGCACCACTTCCCCGCCCTTCTCCGGAACTGTCACTTCCGGCGCACTCACCCCAGCGGGCAATTCCTGCGCCGTCAGCACCAGCTTGCGGGCATAGCCATGCACAGGGGAAACCGTCACCTTCCATTCCGCGGTCTTGCCCGCGTCCAGCTTGACCGCATGCGCCGCCGTGACGGCACTCACGGCCGCCTCCGCCGCCTTCATCTCGAGCCGGTAGTAATAATCCGGTCCACCCTGCCATGTGAGATCGCGCACCGCTGCCGTGTACGTTCCCTCGGCGGGAGCCGTCCAGACCTGCTCGGCCTCGCGGGAACCTCCCGTGTCGTCGGCCGACGCCACTTCCTTGCCCTCGGCATCGAGGATGCGCAGCACGGGATCGATGAGCGATCCCCAACGCGGTCCCTCGGCGCGGAAAATCCTGACATCTCCCTTGGCCACCGCAAAACGGTAACGGTCTTCCTCGCCGGATTGCTCGAGGCGGCCACTCAACCCGCTGGGCAGCGGCAGCACATCGCCAATCTCCGTCTCGAGCAGTTCCGGATAATCCGTGTAGCCAGTCGGCAGCGCCGCATGCGGTTCCGGCCCAACCTCAGCCTCGCCCGCAGGCAGATTCCAGCCCGCCAGCCCCACCCGGCGGCCCTCGCCCCGCCGCACCGCGAGCGGCCACGTATGCCGCACCACGGATTCATCACTGAGCCGCAGCCGGTAAAGACAGTCAGCTCCCCCCGCAAAGGACAACTCGGTCGACGCCGGATACTTGTGCCCCGCCACCCGGATCACATATTCCCCATCCACCGGAGCCGTGAACACAAGGAATGGATCCATGCCCACATGATCGTGATTGAATGCCACGACGTTCCCAGCCGCATCGGTCAGCGTCAGCATGGCATCGCATCCCGCCGCCAGCACATGGGCCTCGACGCGCGCCGTCAGGGTCTTCCCGGCAGTGAGCCGGAACCGGAAGGCGTCGGAATCCCCGTTCTTCTCGAGCTGACCATTGATGGCAGCCACGGCTGCTGCCAGTTGCTGCGGAGCCGCATCGTTCGGCTCGACTTCCAGCGTCTGCGGGGCCGCCTCAATGGCCACGGCCACGGGCAGCGAGGCTCCGCTGCCATCAAAAACCCTCACATGATGCGGACCGGGCCGCACACCTGCCCCTACGGTCACTTTGAATTCCCCCGCTTCCTTGCCGGCCTCAAGCACAATCCCGGGATCGTCGGCCCACGCCCGGCACGGCCATGGATCGAACTTCCCCACCATCTTCACCTGAACCGTCTGGCCGGTCTGCCAGCCGGCTGGATGAATGTGCGTGAGCGCCAGCTCGG
>Ga0315904_10004862_pt1 | contig 18872 bp, 35 predicted proteins | sample LakEriMetagenome_6_FD_203529 | JGI IMG/M metagenome (GOLD analysis project Ga0315904, IMG submission 203529) | Freshwater fungal communities from buoy surface, Lake Erie, Ohio, United States - Buoy 12 MA120 | ecosystem: Environmental > Aquatic > Freshwater > Lake | place: USA: Lake Erie, Ohio...
CCGCGCATACTCGAATCTGCTTCCTCGGAGTAACGCGGGTGAGCTCGCCAAATTCGTCCAACAAAACTTGTGTTAGGAAGCTTTAATGCTGCAGATGCATTCTTGCCGCCTGAGGTGACAACGTCGCGTCGCGGAATGATAAGATATTGGTTACGTGCATCAACCTGTAACTCGTCTGTTGAGCGAATGTCCCAGCTTTCTGGAACTCCTGAGCCTCTACGCTCTGGGAACTGGACGAGGTAACATTCACCTGATACAGACAGGTTAAGGGCTGCGTCCTTCAATAGTCCAGCCTGTCCGCCATACGCAGAGTCTAAACGCGCTAACGCACGCTCTGCAGCAGAGGCTAATCTCTGGTCAACAACATCGCTGTTGTGAACAGGGACAGGCGACTCCGCGGGATTATCAACCGCGGCTGCATAAAGACGAATACGCGAGACAACACTTGCGACAAGGTTAAATGCATACTTAACTTCGCCGATAGCGTCATAGTACTCCCAGGCTTCACTCTGCCAATCAGAGGATCCGCCAGTTCTACGTTGCTTAAATCTTTCAACCTCGCCCTTGTCGTTAATGGCGATTTGTACTGCCGCGGCTGTAATAGGACGTGGTGCAGCATAGGGAAGTGCCTGTGCATATGAGATGTCATTAAGAATGACGGGCGTTGTTACCTGAGTTTGAGGACGGCGACCGCGTGGTGGAAGCTCTTCTCGCCTAAAGACGGCCACTAGTTACTCCTCGTCTCTTTAGTAACGGAACGCATGTTATTTATCCAGGCGTGCAGTTATTAAGCCTGCCAATGCAGACAGGGCAAATATATACCCAATTAGAAGGGTGATACTTGGAAAAAGAGCATAACAAATCATCGTTGGAAGCGCGATCCAAAGCGAGATGCACCACTCGCACGTAAACAGGTAGCCAAGCGTCGTCTTGGTTGGATTCTTCTTCTTGAAGATCCACTCGCGCACGGGCTCAAAAAGAGTGTCGGTAATGAAAAAACGGGTAAGACGAAAAACCATAAGCGCAAGTACGATGAAGTGAAGTACGCTCATGTTGTCGATTTCATATAGGTTCATTCGGTAGGATCCTTTATTGAGTCCATTGTCTTGTATGGGCTAAATGACCGTAGGCGACTGCCACAGGTACATCCTGGTACGTGCTTAAACGAGATGATCTTCCCGGAGCGGGTAAGCGCCTGGGAATCTAGTTTTTTATCGCCAGACCAGTTAAGGTCCGACAACCTTTCAGAGAAGATAAGGCGTGGTCCGTCATTTGCATCCGCTGCAACCATAACAACGTGCGAGTCATCATCCTTCATAACAATGACGCGTACCCTCTCGAGATAGCGTCCTCCGCTGGGAACCTTTACGGCGGTAGTCACCGTCGTAAAGTCATCAACAACGTTTGGCGGAACTGCAACAACCGTCGCGGGGAAAAAGTCATGGATAATCTTCATACTGTGAGCGCCCGATCTACTCTACGTTTCATCGCTCGATAGGTAACGCCAGAGACGCGGGCGAGCTCTGAGACCGTGACTCCCTTTTGGTAGAGATCTCCTGCGATAAGGGTAAGTTCGTTGTTTGCGTTATATGAGGCAGAGGCTGGTGACGTGCGGGCACGGTACCGTCGTGCAAGTGGAGAAAGACGGGCAATACGCAACTGCTCGTCGTGCGGGATCCCTGGAGACTTTACTCTCCTTCTCCTTGTGATTTGCTTTGCTGGAGGTTTGGGTATGTCAATACCTGCGGTGAAAGTTTCAGGTATCTGCTTAACTACCCAGGAGCGAATAGTTGAGCGACGCTTCACGGGCGTAAAGGCATTGGCAATGGATTGTAATGTCCAGCCTGCCTCGTTAAGCTCATACACGCGACGCCAGAGTTGTTCCTTGGAAAGCGTAGCAAGAAGCGCAACTTCTTTTTGTGGAAGATCGGGTGTGTGCGCCATGGCGAGACTATATCACCTTGCGAGCGAGACTGTGTACAAAAACGTAACTGTATACATTAGATACTTTAGCGAACACGAAATCCTCCGCCCTTGCCTCCGCGAAACGCGGGAAGCTTTCTTGAGGCAAGTGACTTTGCCTTGATCTGTCCACCAAGAAAACCAGCGGGAGGTTTAATGAGGAGCGCGGTTAATGCGTGAACCAACGCGTCAACGCGGTCAGGAGACTTTCCTTCGCCTGGAATCCAGGCAGTCATTTGAGACTCAAGGTCGCCAAGGTATCCAACGTGGTGAACACGATTTTGCTCGTAGGCAAGGGTCACAGGCTCTGCACGTAAAGCCTTGCCGTGCTTTGAGTGAACCTCTAAAACCTTTACAGTTGGATCAATTGTGTTGATGGCATTACGAACAAGCGCACCGCCCTGGTTTACTTCTGCTACGACAGGGCAACCCCACTTGCGCGCCATCTGCACAACCTTGTTTGCCCACACATCAGGCGAGCCGTGAACGGTTGCATCTTCTAATACCCAGGAGTTACGCTTGTATAAATCGCGCTCGCCAGTTGACGCTACAACAACGATACCGCACTCGTCGCGTGGATTCTCTGCGACTGACGGGTCAACGCCAATACAGCGTAGTGGCGCTCCAATAGGAAGTTGCATCTCGCGAGTTCTGTCAATAAGTTCGATAGTCCACAACGCACCTTCAACGTCTGAGAGCATCTCACCGTAAAGTTCTTGGGCTGCCAACCGTGTTCCCTCATACACGCCAAGGATCGCATCAAGGTAGGCTTGAGATAGGTTTCCACTGTTATCTAAAGTAGAACCGCGGGTAATAACAACGCGGCCAGTCTTATTTGCCTCGGCGATAAGTTGATACAGGATAGGAACGCGCTTAGGTGTCGTGGTTACCATGATCTTTGGGTTTGCGCCCAAGCGTGTACCAACACGTAGGTTATCAAACGCAGTCATACCCGCCGCGTCGGGAGTTTGACGCCAGGCTGCAATCTCGTCACCCCAGGCATGCGTAAATTGAGGACCGCGAAGTGAGTCAGGCTCGTCTGCCGTGAAGCACGTAGCAGTGTTTCCGTTAGGCCAAGTCAAGCGTCTCTTTGAAGGCTCATACAGCGGGCGCTCGCTTGGCGGCGTCACGTTGATGATTCCTGATTCACCTTCTACGATAACGTCACGAACGTCAGCGGCGGTACGCGCAACAAGCGCAAAGCGTCTCTGCCCTGTTGTCGTGTACTTTGCCTCCTCGCGTACCCACTCAGCTGCGGTGCGTGTTTTACCAGCACCGCGACCTGCGATGTATGCCCAGATGTTCCAGTCGCCTTCAGGTTGTTGTTGCTCAGGACGACCCCACACGGACCAGTCCCACATAAGCTGGTCTGGATCAAATCCCTTAAGAATCTCCTGTTGTTGATCCTCAGGGAGCTGCGCGATGCGTTCCATGAAACTTTTGCCCATGTACAAATAGTACAATAAAACGAGCGAGACGTGTTACTTGAGCGCTCCTAATTTTGTGTACAATTCTGCAATTGCAGTACCTTAAGGCTAGCTGCCTTGGACGTGAGAGAAGAAGGTGCATTGTTTTTGAGAAATTGCAAAGTGTCTCCAACTTTTTTTCCAAAAAATATTTTTTCCAAGAAAAATCTGTAAAATTTTTTGATAGCGTGTTGTGCTTATGTTTTTGTAGTAAAAAATTTGGAAGAAGGCCAGCAGGTACCATTGGTATAAATTGTAGATGTTGTGTAGGTTGGACAAGGCCTTTGTGTTGCCTAGACATGTGTCAAAGATATGTATAGCTATTGTGACATGTAATATGTTAGTAGAAAGCAAGTGTATGGACTAGACAGATAAAAAAAGTTAGGCCCTTGGATTTTTTGTCCAAGGGCCTTGACCTTTATAAGATATGTTGTATGTTACAGAACAACTTCTACGTTACTGTCACCATCAAACAGCTTAGTGAATGTATCAGCGTCCATGATTCCAGTTCCTGCCAGGCCTTTAGCCTTTTGGAAATTGCTAACAGATAGCTTGGTCAAGTCACCATACCAGCCATCCTTATCAGCCACTGCTTCAGTATATCCAAGCTCGCCTAGACGACGTTGGACATGGTGAACAGTAAGGCTCTTACGTGCAAATGTATTCTTGTACACGCAGTTGGCAAGGATAACAGTGTCCTTGTCGTTTCCACTTACTGTAACCTTAGGTCCCTTTACCTTAGGCTTAGGCTCCTCCTTGGGAGCCACCGCAACAGGTTCAGGCGTTGGTTCAACGACCGCAACAGGTTCCACAACTGGAACAGGTTCAGGTGTTGGTTCAGGAGCAGGTGGTAGTTCTTCTAGCTGAGGAGCTACCTCAATGACAGCTGGTTCCTCTACAGGAACGACTGCCACTGGCTCGTCAGCCGCAGGGTTATATTCGGTCATGGTTGTATCTTATCCTTGTCGGTAAGTTATGACTTAGGAAATAGTGGTAGCCACTTGGTTATGGAAGGCTCAGCCGCAGTGCCATCGTAGGCATTAGGACCTAGTCCCCATGATCCCCAGTCAGTGCCACCCTTGGTCATGTGAAATGCAATCTTTGCATTAGTTACTGGATCAAATAGATCTGTGTTAGCCGCAAGGCCAAACTTCTCACGACGATCTACACCTAGGCTTCCAATCATGTTGACCTGGAAGATACCGTATGAATTATCTCCGGTATTGACGTTGTCATTGTGAGCTACGGGTCTGCCATTGCTCTCCCGCATAGCTACTGCCCAAGCCAGCTTTAGGCTTTGGCCTTTGAAGCCTACCGCACGGAGTAACTCTACGAGTTCGTCCTGTGCTAGCTTCCTGACTCCCTTGTATGTTTCAAGAGGGTCTGATAGTTGTATCAGCTCTTCCTTATGAGCTGGTACTGGTCTTTCGATGTAGGTAGTCGCCGCATTGGATGACAACGTTGTCACCGCGAAGATACCAATTGTAAGTGCCGTTATATAGGCTACGGTCGACATTGCAATTCCACGTAGTGTAAGCAACGCTAGTTCGCCTCCTTCTTAGGTTAGGGATGGGATAACTCAATGCAGCCACCGCACTGAGCTTCTTGCTACCCTGCAGCTTCTCAGACTTACGTCTGTCCTCTACCACTTGCACAGGGTTGGAGATGAAAGGGGAAACCAATGTCATGGTGTACCTCCGTCTCTCCGTATTGAACTTGCTGTATTACTATAACACAATGAAAGCGAGATAGGCACCATTGCTGGTGCCTACCGCATCACTTCTTTTCTTCCTCTAGCTTACGGACCTTAGCCATAATCTTTTCGAGGAAAGGGACAATCATTGCGTCTATCCATTGAGTCTCCTCAACGAATTCATTTGCGCTTGCGGCTCTACGTCCACGACGGGTAGCCTTTTGGATAGCGGTGATAGCTGGGCTATCGTGAATCAATCCGTATAGTGGCACTATTACCACCTCCTCTCGTTCTGATGGATTTATTATACCATCTTCCTGAGAGTTTGTAAACCCCTCCCCTTGTGGAGGAGGGGCCGAATTCATGCCCTCTGGGACAGGCATGCCATGCCAATCGCGGTTAGCCCAAGGGCTAGGACCAATGACCCCTTCTCAGGGGTTAGGAGCGCCGTGAGCACCGCAAGTAGGGAAGACACGGCTGATACCACGGCTGGCCACACAAGGCCTTGTATCCAGAGCTTGAGATTCATTTACTTGCTCTTACGGGTCTTACCCTTTAGACGATCTGAGGTGTTGCGGATCTCAGTGCCTGAAGCGGAGATGAGCTTGCGAGCCTTACCGTAGGTAATGCCTAGTTCCTGGGCAACCTCAACCACTGACTTACCAGCGGTATAGAGAGCTGCGGCCTGCTGAGGTGTGACGGTTGTCGTCATTTGTTTGTTTCCTTTTCTCGTTGTTTCGTTTGTCTCGAGTGAAGCGAGTGAAGCTCGTGAACGATCGATCAAATCACGGGCTTCATTGAGCAATTTAGTACTGCTCAAGATTTATTTTTCTTTTCTTTCTTGGGCGGAACCTTGCCATGACGATTGCATAACATCTTTCCTCCCCATGCAGATCGTGGCTTCACATTGAAGTCACAGTCTGTTCCATATCCTGCCGCATCACACTTAACCCTTTTAGCAAGGATTGAGTTATTGATGCTGGCAATAGCTCGCTTGACAACAGAGTTGTTGATAGCAAAGCCATCGACCTGATGACAGGACCAACATAGATATTCATTGCGTCGATGCGCTGGATCACGTACCGCATTTGGTGAACCACACTTGTCGCAAGGTTGAACATGCTTACGTGTAGCTACAATATTGCGATAATCATTTGCGCATATGAGCTTATCATCAAGCTCATAGACAAGTACGTTTGTGTCACCGCACAAGGTACAAGTGTCATAGACATAGATCTGTTCTCGCTGAACAGTGCCGTGTGTCATTTATCCTCCGTACTTGTGGATGAACTATAAAATGAAAATTACTTCTTGTAAACCCTTGGACGAACTACGCCAAGAATTGGTTGTTCTGCCTCAGCCTGAGCTGCTGCCCGCATGAATTGTTTTTCTGCCATCGCATCGAACGCGGTGGCAATAAGGAGAGCAGGTAGACAGAATGCGATGAGTCCAGTGACGCCACTGAAAAAATGCATCCATGAACCACCAATAGAAAGAGCAATCATTGCGACTGCCCAGACTCCGGTGATAACCTTTAGTGAGAATGAGATGCGTCGAAACTGGAATCCGCGTGCGCGTAGGCCGCGAACTGTAGTAATGTCGTGTTTCATTGGAGAAGTCCTTTCGTCGGTTAGGATAATTGTAGCAGGTATAGGGGAAGAAGTACACTACCTAGAGGCTAGAAGTTGGCTATGACTGGTCAAAACCCAAACTTCTTGCGACACTCGGGTCCAAGCTGGAGGCTACGGCTGGTTGGGTCCGTAAGCTCCGCGCCGCAGGAACCGCAGCATGAGTAGTGCATACCGAAGAGCTTGGCGTACCCATACTGGTTTGAACGGATAACTCCAACGAGACCAAGCACATCCTGAACAGAAAGCTTGTGGCGTGTAAACCCACCAAGGCTTCCGGTGAGGCGGCGCATGTAGAGGGTGCCCATAAACTCGCGTACCTCTACGAAGAGTAGGTCGCCATGGGTCTCAAAGTCAAGGTCGATATGGCTAAGGTCCGCGATAGGAAGCGCGTACTTAGACTTTTGAATGGTAGCCAAGGGAACTTGGGTTGGGTTGACGCGAGGCGCCTTTGGGAGCTTTGGCAGCTTTAGCAACCGCTCGATTAGATCTGAAGCTTCACGCTTATTGAGGTGAGGTAGGTTCTCACGGAGCTCGTCAGCTTCGCCAGCCTCGATCTCGCGTTCCTTGAGAAGGGTAAGGATAAAGTCAACCTGCTTTTCAGAAGGTCCGATAAGTACTGTCATTTTAGGCCCCTTTCCTGAGCTTGGTACTATTATATCAGGTAAATTAGGAAGAGCTAGGCAGGTAAGTGCCTAGCTCTTCTAGAAAGGTGTCTACAACTTAGGCGGGAATGGAGGCCACCCAAGGAGACCCCGTAAAGGCGAAAATGAACTAAACTCCTTTACGGTAAGCAAATTATATCACACTTTAGCTACCTAAAAGCGTGACCTCATCGTGAACCGTGGTCACGACCTTTGCCCAGATCTGTGGAGTATGGTCAAACGGCTGGTACCCACCAGCTCCTCCAATGAGGACTCGACCATCAGAATACGTGTGGGCAATTTGCCCAACAGTCTTAGCCGCATACTCATAACCTGGGTAGTCGAACCTAAGCGTCGCCAACGGGTCTGTTCGGTGTGCATCAGCGCCAGTCGCCAACAAGATTACGTCTGGCTTGATCTCATCCGCAAGCTCACGTATCTCGTCCATGCACTGCATAAACACGTCGTCACCGGAGCCTGGGTCAAGAGCCCAGTTGTAGATTCCAAATGATTTCTTGTGTCCATCAAGACCAGTTCCTGGAAACACAGTTCCATCGTGAATCGAACATGTAACGATGTCACGTGAACTTGCTAACAAGTTTTCGACGCCGTCGCCATGATGCGCATCCCAGTCGATGTACATTGGCCGCATGCCATTTTTGGCAAATTCTTTTGCAGCCCACGCCATGTCATTGAATACACAGAATCCAGAGCTACGATTGTATTGAGCGTGATGCTTAGCTCCTTGCGGATTGAAGGCAACCTTTACGTCGTCATCAAGCATCTTCTCAACTAACCGCACAGTTCCGGAGAACATGTGTGTAGCAACACGACCAAGCTTTGTACTAACAGGCTCATCCCACTCGGCGCAAACGCCTTGGTCAATTACCCTAGACACGAAGTCCTTGTCGTGAATAGACTCGATACGTTCACGATCTAGCGGCATGATGTGTGGATAGACTAGAACAACCTCTTTTTCTTCAGAGATAAGTTCTACGGCATATTTTGCACGCAACGGATTTGTTGGATGGTTTTCACCAAGTTTCCAGTCAAGATACACGTCGTCATATGCGATGTGTAACTTGTTATTCATCCGAATCGTCTCCTATCTTAACTGTACGAATTAGCTGTTCAAAATCTTTGTTGATAAGAACTGCGCTTGAGCGCTGTGACCGCATGAGCCCAATTGCCTCATCAGGAGTATAGCCTTCAAGCAAGAGCACGAGTCCCATTGTCAAACCAGAGCGGTTGATTCCAGCTTGGCAACGAATCAAGATTCGCTTGCCAGCTTTCCAGTGCTTGTGTGCAAACTCCGCAGCTTCGAATAAAGCATCGAAGTCAATGTTGCCATCAAGTTCTGCGTCATAAAATCCATAACGCATTTCTTGAACCTGCCAGTCGACTGGACGAGCCCAGGCATATAAAGTTACGACCGTATCAAACTCGTTCTTTGTAATGTTACGAGTTGTGTAAGGGTTTGCCTCATACTCAATCGTGTCAAAGTCATCTGTGCCACCAAGCCATAAGTTAGGCAGGATCTCGCTCCATAGAGGGAAGTCCCAGTCTATCGTCTCATGAGTCGGCGCCGCATAGCTTTGTAATTCCTCTTCATCAATAATGCGTGCCATGTCTCGTCCTTTCGTCATTAGGTGGTAGACCCTAGCAACCACTTGTTAGGGTCTCCACTAGTCTATTATATCAGGTTAGTACACAACTCTACAACATGGAGCGGACGACGGGGGTCGAACCCGCGACCTGAACCTTGGCAAGGTTCCGCGCTACCAACTGCGCTACGTCCGCACACCTATCTGAGTCTTTACGACAATAGGCTCTCCAGAAAAAACGTCCCACTTGATTGCAGCTGCAATCGCCTTACGGATGTACTCTTCTGCTTGCTTTGGACTCTTTGCTTTGCTTGCACTAAGAACTTCAAGAGCTCCTAGCGCAACGTTACTTCCAGATCCAGCATAGTAAATGTTATTTACGTCTCTGTCCCAAGAGTAGTCTTCAAAGATTGGATATATGACACCGCGCACAGCAACAAGAAACACAGAGTCGTGCTCCGCAGCTTGTCCGTCCTCCTTCATGTCGTAACCAGCTTCGATAAAGCTCTTACGCATTTCTGGGATGAACTTCCTTGTCATAAACTCGTCGAGAAGATGAATCATGTTTGGTGGCTTTGGTGGTCGCCATCCAAATTGAATAATGTTAGATCCACGACTTGAACCCGCACCAGCAATTAGGTACGGACCATTCTCGATAATCTTATGAGTCGCCATAGCGATGTGTCGCCCTGACTCGTCACTCGCACGAGAGTCGCAGCCAATTACACACCAACCTTCGCCTTGTATGGCTGCAAGTGTTGTCACAGATCCTCCCCACGGATTCCAATGCCTGGGAAACTATATCCCAGGCTCGGAACACTAATTATGCAGGATCAATGATACTGAGAGGTACATTCACGTTTGCAGATTGAACCTCACGGGTAACAGGGTTGACCTTGGCAAATCTTCCCATAGGATTCTCAAGTCTAACCACAACCTTTGTGCGGTTCTTTGAGACAATTGTGGCATATTGCCCAACCATGTACCGTGTTCCAGTAAGTTCGTTGAACTTGACCCTATCACCAACGCTATAGTCGGCGATTGTGCGAACCTTCCGCATAGACATGCGGCGGTTTTCTATTGCCTTTGCGAGTTGCTCGAGATCGTTATCAAACTGTCCCGCAGCAATACTCTCGATGAGTGTCGTCGTTGTGTCCATTTCCCCTCCTTTTGGGTAGGGTACTATTATATCATACTTTGGAGAGGAATGTAACCTCTCCAGGGTAGAACAGTTTACCGTGTAGGTCATCAACCAGTTTTAGGGCGATGGCTACCGCACCTGTCTCACTGGAACTGATGACCTCAAGCTCACGGGACTCCTCGGTCGTATTACGGCTGTTGAGTCTTACCTTGTAGCGAAAAACCTCTACGCCACCTGGTTTACGTTGACCTGTGTTGTACTCTGTCACGCATCAACCTCTGCCTTGAAGTACTGGACTCCATCGGCCTTTTGCGCTTCGTCTTGCTCCCAAGGAAGTCGTGTTCGGTCGATGTCAAGTAAGCTGTTGGTAAACAGCACCGCAGTCTTCTTTGCAGCACCTAAAGTTGTGTGCGCCGCATGACGGGTCTCGCCTGAGGCAAGATCCTTTACAGTCACAAGCCAAGCTGCTTGTGGAGCTTTATTCTTAAGTAATGTAGCTACTACGCTCATTATCTTCCTTTCGTCTTTGTGTTATGAACCTATTATATCATGTCATCTTCGTCTATGGAAGGTGAATCTTTTTCCTCCCACATTTCTGGACGAAGAGCAATTTCATATTCATCACCGCGCCACGAGTTTGATCCGAACGAGATGTCCTCGTCCTCGTGAAGTTTGTCTACGCTGAGAACCGCAGTATAGCCTTCCTCCTCGAACATGATGACAAGCTTTACGTCTCCTTCATTCGCATCGTCAACAAGTGCAACCTTGAAAGGTCGACCCGCAACACCGTTGCGATGAAAGTCAAGATCAATGATTTGCAGTCTATCTGGGTCTACACGTGTCATGACGCTTTCCTATCCGCGGTACCTGGCCTATTCTTAGTTACGGTACAGCCTTCAAGTTTTTGTTGTGAGATCCATTCCTTTGCAGTTTTCTCATCAATGAATTGACCGAGCCACTTATCGCCTTGAAAAACATTTACGAGCTTATATAAATTACTCATGCCGTAGCTCGATTCTTTTGCATGACAGGTCGATATGACTTACTGCTTCCACCTTGCGAAGGTGTCATGTAGCCATACCGCACAAGACGGAAACGTAAAGCTCCGTGCGTAACTCCTAAACATTTTGCAAGACGATAGAGAGTAACCTTCTCTTCGTTATGCGCCTTCCAAAGAAGAGCAACGTATTCCTCAGCCTCTACGCGATATTTCGGTGAGTGACTACGAACAAGTTGAGCCATAGGTTGAAGTTCAAGTAGACGAGCTAGAGTTTCGGGACTTGGCTCGTACGCTTCGTACTTGTACTCAATTACTGTCTCTGTTGGTAGAGCTGGGATTGGAAATTCATTTGGGAACATCTTGATCTGCCTGACAAGCTCTAAGTCTATAGTTGACTCGATCTGTCGGATTCTTTCTCGGCTTACGCCTGTTGCATCTCCAATTGACTGAAGAGTCCAACCCGCATACCGCAGGGCTGCTATGTAGGAGTTGCGCACGAGTGCATCAGTCTTTCCGTCGAGTGACTTAAGAATGAGCTGCACATTGTCTGGTAAAACCAGACCATTGGTAATTGTGTGGGTCTTTTCAACGGCGACCTTCTTACCGTACTCTTTGCGTCCTTTTGTCATGGATAGATTATATCACACTATCTACAAAAAGTAAAACGGAGCTGGGATACTTCTCCTTATCCCAGCTCCGTAGCGCTACTTACTTTGTCTTAGGAAACTTCTTTGTGCCACGACGAATCGCGGACATCGTCACTGACGCTTCCTTTGTGTCTGATACCTGCATCTTCTCACCAGTTGTGGTATTGAAGATTAGGTAGTGTGAGCTGTCAACCGCACGTAAAACAGCAAGTGTCTTACGCTTACGGAAGTACGCTGGAGTGTACCCAGCTGGGAGCTTCACACCGCGAGCTAAAGCTGGAAGTGTCTCTGTACGAGTCCCAGGCTTTGCACGCAACGGAGCTTTTGTCTTTGTTGTCATGCTTTCCTTTCGTCACTTGAGCAAAGGGGATTGCTCATAGGTTGCTCACTATTATATACAGAATGAGCAAATCTGTAAAACGAGTTAGTTGATAGCGAGTGGGTTACATACAGGAAGAACGTGACCTCGCCAATCACGAATTATCTTGTCCAGGGTATCGGAATATCCGAACTCCTTGGCTCGAATCAGAATGGCGTAGTCAGCCATGGACTCAGCCCATTGGTCTTCGTGCTCCTGCTGAGTCTTAGCAGAGCAGGTTACGCAGAAATCTTGGTTTGTTTCCATGCTTGGTCCTTGATCTTTTGTTGTAGCTCACGATTTGGCACGAGTGCAAGAAGAATGAGTCCGAGCTCTTCTTCTGAGAGAACTATTGTGTATTCGTTACTCATTTGAAGCTTCTTCCATAAGGTCAAGCACAGCCTCAATGTCCTTCTTGATGAAGTAGAAAGCATTGCCACATGAATAGCAGTAGGTTTCAGTGATAGGAATCTCACGGCAGAACGCGTCGATACCGGAGTAAATCAGGTCTGTGTTTGTACACCCCTGAACTTTGCATTGTTGCATTTTCGTCCTTTCGTCGTTGGTGGTACTATTATATCGGGTTTGGAGACTACTGTAAACTAAGCTCCAGGAATTCTTTACCCCAAGACGCAAGCTTTGGCTCGAACTTGTTCTTGTGATGGCTGCATAGGTAGAGGGTTCCGGAGTCACCGGAGATCTTCCACATTGCTCGGGCAACACGGCACGAGTCACAAGGTTGATATTCACTAAAGGTCTTTGGTTCTTCCGGCTGTTCGAGCTCGGCAATAGTACCTGTCTCTAGCATGAGGCTCCTTTGTTAGTAATAAATTACCACGAATTCTTTCCGTAGACTGAGACTCCAAGAATCTTAGAAACTCTTGGGAGAACATTTTCGTTTGTTCCGCCAACATGCCACTCGTATCTTTCATTATCTAGAGGTGCACCATCGCTATATCTCTTCCAATCATAGATTGTAGCGACAAGCCCATCATCGAATTTGATAGACCACTCTGTGGTAACCTTTTCATATGAGTCATGATTTTCCTGAGGAGTTCCAAGAACTTCTTCGATTTGAGCTCGGGTTGTAGTTACATACCCTTCGAGAGCAGTCCCACTTGAATTGACGTTTTTTGTTGTAAACTTTTCCATGTCCATTCCTTTCGTCGTTATGGAACTATTATATCATGATTAGTCTCTAAAGTAAAATAGGCCAGCCCTTTCGGAGCTGGCCTATTTGGACTAGCAGACTTTCTACTCGGGTTTACGGTACCGCGCCTGATTACAGTTTGCGCACCCGCGTCGATGGTGCTACGGATTTTTACCGAGGCTAGCTTTCGCTATTACCGAGGCTGTGATTCTTACACCTGCTTCGTTTCCTGGAACTCATAACACGTCAGCTTGTCGGGAGTAGTTTCCCCATGGGATACCCTTACGCTCTAGAACCAGTAAGTCCAATATTTAGTTGTAGTACTATTATATCAGGAAGATGGGATCTCTTCCCAGTCCGTCAGGTACCGAGCTTCGAAATCAGAGGCTGGCCTTTTGAGTCCGAGCTCCGCCATCTTGAGAGCACGGTCAACGTCTGCGCGCTTGCGTGCCCTAAACTTGTTGACACGCTCACCCGTCTGAACGTCTATGATTTCCCAGACGCCCGCTGCAACGTTTCGCTTACGCATAGATTTCCCTTTGGAATTTCGCCGCGAACTCCTGAAGCTGCACGAGCCACGCATGTGAAAGCTCCATGGTCTCGCCTTCTTCATCCGTGCCGCCTGTAAACACGCAGTCTCCAAGAATGAGGTCGGTCGGTCCAAAGCTTCTTTCCCACAGGTGAGAGGCTATGATGTTGAGCGGCAGGCTAACAAGCTTGCCTTCCTCGTTGCACCAGAGTGTTAGGTCAGGCTTCAAGTCTACAGGTTGAATGAGTCCGCCAACCGCGTCTCTGATTTGGCTGTACTCGTTTGTGCTGAGGTCGAGGACCTCGGTTGTGAAGTCGGTATTTATCCGCAATGCTGTTTTCATTTACGTGCCTCAATTCTTTCCTTTGCGACGTTGATAAGAGCAACGATGTCGTAAATTACTTCCTCAGTGATTCCGTACTTGTTGTACAGGTGAGAAGCAAGGTCCCATTCCGCAGTGTCTATCTGTCTCTCAATATGAGACTCGACATCTTGCTTTGTGAACCACTCAATCATGATTTCGGAATCTTGGTCTTCTTGCTGAAGAATCTCTATAGCGTCTGATACTTTCACGATGCCACCTCCACATCTGGGAACCACTTCAATAGAGTCTGAAGTAGGTGGTCGTAGTCGCCTGCAGTCATTTCCGCAGTGAATGTTTGAATCTCATCGCGTCGCCCTTGCTTTTCGAGCTCGCGGCGTCCTGCGCCAATTATGGCGAAGGCGTTTCCATCTGTAATGCTAATTGCCATTGGGTGTCCTTTCCGTCGTTAGGGTACTATTATATCAGGAATCGAGTACACTCGCAAGATCTTCGTAAAGATTCTCGATAATAGTTCCATGCTCCATGATGACCTGCTCGAACTTGTCGTCCGCATCAGAGATGCCTTCAGGGAGAATCTTGTTTGACGGCATCACGTAGATGACATCGTCCGGTGACAATATCCACCAATCGCCGTTCTCATTAGCTACATATAAACTATTCATTGTCTTCTCCTAAAGGATACAGGTAGTTGCCAAGGTCAATGCCGCAACCAGTTTTGATGATAATCTCGCCGGAGTCATCTATAACTACAGTCGAGCCATGAAGTCTTTCGTCGACCCATTCCTTGAGATGCTCTAAGGTTTGGATGTCTTCTACCTTGAGTTTCATTTCTGTCCTTCCGTCGTTTTGGCAACCGGTGGAAGAAAGTCTGGCGGTTACTAGCTGCTGTGCTACCTAGCTTCCGCGGTTTCATATCCACCGGTTGTTGGTATCTATTATATCAGGAATTGGAGACAAGGTACAACTTGTCCACGACCTCTTTGAGCGAGATATGCGCCTTCCCAAGGTTTTGGGTCAGGCTGGATATGGACCCGCCTTGTGAGAGGGACTGAGCGGTCTTGGTCGCCACGGCAACTGCCGAGTTGCTGGTGCCAAGAGTCAGGAGCTTGCGACCCGTCAAATCCTGGGTCGTCCAGCGCCCGTGGGCATAAAGGTCAAGGTCTGGCCCGCCGTTGCTGGAAGGCATCACCGGAGTGACCCAACCAACCACGCCGCGCATGGAATATCGCACGTCCGTTGCGCCGACGGATATAACTTCAGGGGTACAGGCTGGGTAATCAACCTTTGTCTTGTTGCCACCGTTACCAGCGGAAGCTACAACCGCGATGCCAGCTGAGCTCAACTTCTGGGCAGTTGCCTGGAAGTTAGCTTCGATGGGGCATCCCGCTTCTTTGTAGGAACGTCCGACGGACATGGAGACCACGCCGACGTTTAGTCGGGCCGCATTAGCATCTACCCAATCAAGTGCCTGTTGAACTGAGCGCATGGTGTAGCTGTTGGCGAAACCTTTGGCGGACATGCCGACGATACGAATGAACACAACACGGACGTTTGGATCTACCTGCACCGCAACGGAATACATCTGTGAACCGTGATGCATAGCTCGATCTTTTACGTCCTGGTAGCGAACGTGCGCTGCGCCTGGCCCATTCATAAACTTCTGGCCATTCGGGCATGTGCCGTACTCGATGATGCACACTTCCTCGACCAGAGTCGACTTGACCCAGTCAAGCTCGGTGTTGATACCGGAGTCGATAATCACCAACGTCTTTTGCGTGTTAGCGCTTGCTGGTGAAATTGCAAGTGCGGCAAGTGATACTACAAGCAGTGCTACTATCTTCTTCATGATGTCCTTTCGTCGTTAGTTTTAGCTCCGGAGCAGACGCCTTTGACGGAAGGACTGTCTGCTCCGGAAGTTGTTAGGCAGCGTTCTTTCTGCCAATCTTTTCAAGTGCATTCGCAGCAGCGGAACCAATCACCATTGCTGCCTGCGCGGGATTGCGTACCTCTGAGAGTACAACTGCATTGGTGCCTTTAGTGATGTCCATACTGTATGACAGGTGACTTTCACGTGACGCAAAAGGAATCCACAAGACTGCAACACCATTCTTGTCACACTGTTGAAGCCAGTTACGTGCGTGCGCAGTCTCCTGCGCAGTGTAGCAACCATCGCTAACTACTACGAGCAAGCGAGCGCCAGTTCCTTGAAGGAGGTGCAGTCCACCATCAAGAGCTTTGAAAGCTTTGTCGAACTTCTCAGTTCCATCTGGTGCAGTGTAGACATTTACCTGGTCAAGGTGTTGACCTGGCTTGAGTGTCGCGAAGACGTCCTGTCCATAGTAAACCATGGCACACTTGGCTTGAATGCGACGTGATGCCTCAGACATAACCCAGGCAGTAGTTGCCATAGGCTTCATTGCGTCACCCATAGAACCAGAGATGTCAACCATAACGCCAACTGAAAGTGTTGGGTCATCTGTGTGCTTGCGCACAGTGCGACGCCATGGCTCTGCCTGCATCATCGAACCTTGTGCCTTGTAGGCTGCGTTCTGAACGATGGCGCGTGAGCGCAAGCGTCCAGGTGGAAGAATAGATGTGACCTCGTGCTCATCACGCTCACGATACTTTGCCTTCTCAAGAAGACGAGCGATCTTTACTGCAGCAGCACGTTCCTCACTGTTTGGTGCACGAGTTTCGTGTAGGCGCGAACCACTTCTGCCATAGGTACCTTCACTGGTATCTTTGAGGAAGACGTTTGCAGCTTCGCGTTCATGATCTTTTTGTTGTTGTGCAGCCTTTGTGCGAGTAGATACTTCTTCCTTCCACTCTTCAGACTGCTCTTGATCTTGAACTTCATCATTGACGGAGATGTCCATAGCTTCGGCAGCTTCATTGACTGCCTCCATGATCTCGCTTATGATGAACGCCATAGCTTCTTTTGGAGATACTGGGTCAAGTTCTTCTGAACGATCCTTGGCAGCTTCTTGAAGAATCTGCTCCCACTCACGAGCAAGCGCGAATGGCACACGAGTATCAGAGTGAAGTTCATGTGCTTGGAATCGAACCCACACACTGCGAAGCTTTTCGTAGAGGTCTGCTCCAAGATAATCAACAACTAGAGTTTGGATCTCTGTGATGTCGTCATAGGTAAGTACACCTGCGTCAACGCGAGCAGAGATGAGAGCAGCAAGGGTAGACATGGCACGAAGGTTGCCAAGTTTGTCAGCATTTTCTTCGAAGTCCTTGAGCACAAGTTCAAGAGCACTCGCGCGTAGGAACACACGATTTGCTGGGAAGTTGTCAACGCCAAGGCGTTCGATACGAGTTTCCTCGAGACTCATGTATGAGCTAAATTCTCTAGGTGATAAGACTGATGTTGCGTAGCTCAAGTCTACACGTGAGTAGCGAGCATGCATTGCTTCATGGAAGATAGCGCCTGAAGCTTTTGGCCAGTCAAAGAGGGTGTCGCGATTGGAAAGGTCGCCAATCATTGTTGGCGTTACAGATTTTCCGAATGCCTGCTCGACATTGACCTCGACCTCAGCCAAGGGTGGGTTGAAGCAAGCGGCGGTGGGTCCTCCAGCGCCTGGTCCTACGTATGCCACGATGTCGGAGCGTCCAGCCCAGGTATTGACTAGATAGCCAATCCTCGAACCTACGCCCAACCATTCAGGTGGCGTTTGTTCCGCGCGGGTCGCGGAAACCTTTATGTGTCCCATAGTATGTCCTTCCGTCAGTAGGTACTATTATATCAGGAAAAGAGGAAACCCCCTGACACCCATGACAGGGGGTTTCGCGCTACGCCAAGGGGATTAGATCTTGGCTGGTCGGCACTCTTCACCGAACACCCTTGTAAAGACATCCGCAACGACGGGGCGGTCTATCTCAGGTGCAGCGGCGATGATATTCGCAATTGCGAACTTGGTGCCGAAGTTTTTAGCGATGTCGCGGAACGCAAGCATTTCACGCATCTGTGGTGCCCAACCGCACTCGCCTGAAGCTTGACGGCGATTGAGATTTTGTGCAACTGTCACGATTTGTTGAGGTGCGCCGAGACGTTTAGCAAGAGTGTAGTCAGTAGTCATCTCTGCCTGGACGATGAATCGAGACAAGAGTGCTTCTGAAAGTCGAACTCCAGGAGCATTTGGATTTGTAGCAGCGATGACATAGAATCCTTCTTTCGCTTTTACAGTTCCACGCTCTGGGTTTGCAGTAATGATAAGTTCATCGCGACCATCCATGAGACCATAGACACCAGCAAGAACTTTTGGATCAACGAGACCAATTTCGTCAATGAAGAATGGACGACCTTGTTCTGCTGCTTTTACTAGTGGACCATCTTCCCAGCGGAAACCTTCCGGTGTTTGGACATAGCCACCAATAAGGTCTGACAACTCTGTGTCGCCAGTACCAAGGATGCTAATGACATTGTCGAATGCTGCTTCAACAAGTGCAGTCTTTCCGCAACCTGGAGCGCCGTAAAGTAGAATGAACTGCATCTCTTCACGCGCCTTGCGAAGAACGAGCACATCATCGTGTTCGCCCCACTTGCGAGCATGGTAGACCTCGCCATTAGGGCGAGTGTACTTTGCGTCACCTGTCATGGCATCTGCCGAGATAACAGGAATAACTTTCTTAGGTGCGGCACGATTAGCTACCTTACCTTGAGCGAGAACGTGTGAGTCGAGATCTTTGGAGATGTCCTCGTTGAGAGATTGAGCAAGA
>Ga0315904_10004864_pt1 | contig 18868 bp, 7 predicted proteins | sample LakEriMetagenome_6_FD_203529 | JGI IMG/M metagenome (GOLD analysis project Ga0315904, IMG submission 203529) | Freshwater fungal communities from buoy surface, Lake Erie, Ohio, United States - Buoy 12 MA120 | ecosystem: Environmental > Aquatic > Freshwater > Lake | place: USA: Lake Erie, Ohio...
TATTGTTGCATCTATATGTATTATATTATTTTAAAATATAATTGAATATTATTTTCATCTTTTAAATTATCATCTGTCATAAACTGTAAAACATTTTTATGATAATCATCATCTTTTGGATGTGATGATAAATATTTTGTTATTATTATACCCTTATATAAGGGTTCTTGTTCAAAATATTGTTCTTCTTTACATAATGATTTATGAATATCATTCAACATATCATAATACATATTACGATTATTTATTATTATTAAATTAGCGTGAACATATCTCCAATAACAACAATCTATATTTATATTAAGACCAAAATTAAACATAGCATTTATTAATGGTAAGCGTGATAAGTATTGTTCTATAGTACTTTCCATATAATTATGTTCATACTTATTGATATAAATTATAGATAAACATTCTATCTTCTTTTGATTATTAAGATACAAATAGCATTTATGATTAGTATCTTTATTAAGATTTATAAGTATTAATAATTTTAATCCATCAAGCGGATGTGGTATAAATGTATCTTTACATTGTTCAGTTAATACCGTCCAAAAGTGCAAAATTTCTTTTTTATTAGGGAGTGTATTCCATATATCTTTATATTTAGAGAATGGTAATAGAATATCATTTTCGTTTAATGTAGTTGATATAGGTATTTTTGAAATTATTTTTAATAACTCTTTAAATGAAATATTAGTATAATAATACATTTTACATTTAATGATTTAATAAATTTGATTTAATCAAATTTTTAAGTATAGATAATATAAGAAAGATGAATGGTATACATATATTTCATAGAGATTTTAGATTGTATGATAATACTGCTTTATACGAACTATCACAAAAATGTGATAAAATACTATTAGTATTCATATTTGATCCTATACAAATAAATCCAAAGAAGAATGAGTATTTTAGTAGTAATTGTGTCCAATTTATGATTGAAAGTTTAGAAGATTTGGATAATGATATTAATAAAAGATTTAATAGTTCGTTATTATTATTTCGTGGTGATACAATGTCTATTATAAAACACATATATTCAAAATATCAATTCAATTATTTATCAATGAATATGGATTATACTCCTTTTGCTAAAAAACGCGATAATGATATATTAAAATGGGCTCAATCACATAAGATAGATACTATTTATACGGATGATATATGTTTACATCCTATAAAAAGTATTCTAACCGGTAATGGTGATGTATATAAAGTATTTACACCTTATTTCCGTGCTGCATCTAAAGTATCCGTTAGAAAAGTAGAAAAAGAACCTTATAATAAAAGACAATTTATAGATGATATTAAAAGTAATGAATTAATTAGTTTCAAAGATGCACATAAATTTTATAAGAAGAATGAAAATGTTTATATAAGTGGAGGTAGAAAAGATGCTCTTAAAATATTGGCCAATTTAAAAGACTTTAAAGATTATAATGATGAAAGAGACCTTCCTGCTATTTCATCTACAATGTTATCAGCATATAATAAATTTGGTTGTATAAGTATTAGAGAATTACACGAAACTATAGTTAGTAAGTTAGGTAAAGGTAATAAGTTATATACACAATTATATTGGCGTGATTTCTATTATAATATTGCTTATGAATTTGGATATATATTTGGTAAAGCTTTTCGCGAAAAGTATAATAAGTTACAATGGGAAAATGATAAACATTTATTTGAAAAATGGATGAAAGGAGAAACGGGTGTGCCTATAATAGATGCAGGTATGCGACAATTAAATACTACCGGATTTATGCATAATCGATTGAGAATGATGGTTAGTATGTATTTAACGAAAGATCTATTAATAGATTGGAGATGGGGTGAAAAATATTTTGCGACTCAATTAATTGATTATGATCCCGCACAAAATAATGGTGGTTGGCAATGGAGTGCTTCTACCGGAACTGATAGTCAACCATATTTTAGAATATTCAATCCTTATACTATGACAGGTAAAGTTGATCCCGATGGAGAATATATAAAGACTTGGTTACCACAATTTAATGATGTAAAACCTAGTGATTTGGCTAAATGGGATAATGAAAAGATAAGAAACAAGTATAATATTATCGATTATCCGGATGAACCTATAGTGAATCATGCAGAAAGAAGAGAAATTGCATTGGATATGTTTAAAAATATTTAAATCATAATAAAAGTTTTTTTTATGATGATTTAATAATTTAGCGACGTTGCTTACGTTTTGAAGATTTACGTTTTTGTGATTTCTTTGATGAACGGCGTCTCTTACCACCTGTAATACCGGTTAATAAGTTATCTAAGACATTACCACCTGATTGTTTATGCCAATCTTGAGCAGCACGTTTCATACGTTGAGTTTGTTCCATGTTTGGTTCTTCTCTCTTTAATTCATTTAAGCGTTTTTTCATAAACTTTTGATATTGTGAAGGCATCTCTATATTATATGAAACTATTTTTTTTTATAATCTTGAAATTTGAAAATGTTGATAAATTTTATCAATATCATTATTAATCTCTTTATTGGAATCAATTATAAAGTCCGTTTTACTTTTAATTTTTTTCATTTCTTCTATCATATATACTATCATATTAAACCATTCTATACCTTCAGGTGTTCCATCCGGATTCTTCCAAGTAAAATTTGTATCTATATCATTCAATTCTTCGGCAATATAACCGATATGATGTGTATTTCCTATTATGGTATCATACTCTCTAGCAGAAACATTATAAATATTTTCTGTATTTTGTGATATATCTACTACATTTTTTTTGTATTTTATAGATGATGTATTATAAGTTATCTCTTTTGTGCTTGTATTATATACTATACTCGGTGTAGTACTAGCAGTTCCTCTAATTGGTGCAATAAATAATCCACTAACATCCATACCACTTAAATCTAATCCGGTAGCATTTATAATAATTGAATTATTTGTTTGATTAGTATATCCTGCATTAGTACCAATAGCTATCGAATATGAACCTTGATTTGTAAAGCCTGCATTAGTACCTATTGCAACCGATCCAAATCGTTGATTATAAGCACCTGCACTATATCCTACTGCAATAGCTCCATCACCTTCATTACTAATACCTGCATATGTACCAATTATAACTGAAAAATTACCACCTAAATATTCTCCTGCTTTATAACCTATTACAACACAACTATTACCTAAACTAGTAAAACCTGCACTATTGCCTATTGCAAGTGATTGAAATTGTTGCTGATAATAACCTGCATTATAACCAATAGATGACCCTTTTTGATTAATATAACCTGATTTATAACCTATTGCAATATTTCTATTTTCTTGATATAAATAACCGGACTCATATCCTATTGAAATACAATTATCATCTTGAATTTCACTACCTGCACCTGCACCAATTGCAATAGAATCATTTTGTTGTTCAAGATATGCCGTATTATAGCCAATAGCGATTGAATTAGTTCCTTGTGAGTATTGTCCTGCATTTGATCCAATCGAATGTGCACTTTCATTTTGATCAAATTGACCCGCATTATAACCTATTGCTAGTGCGGATGCGGATTGATTTGAAAAGCCTGCATTATTACCAATAGATATACTATTTTGACTTTGTAAATTTGAACCGGCAGAAGTACCTATCGCAATAGAAGAGTTTCCTTGAAGTGTTTCACCTGCTAAATATCCAATAGATACAGATTGTAATGATTTTTTAAATGACCCCGATTGATTACCTATACATATAGCATCATTTGCAAGTTCTTGTAAACCTGCACTATTACCTATTGCAATAGAAGAATTACCTTGAAAAGTTTGTCCGGCATTGAATCCAATCGCTAAAGAATCTTGATTTTGTTGTACAAACCCTGCAAATTTACCTATACTAATACAATTATTTGATTGTAAACTATATCCGGATTGATATCCAATAGAAATACTATTATTTCCTTGATTATCATATCCTGATTGAAAACCTATTGCTATAGAATTGGTACGTTGACTTTTATTTCCGGCCTCATAACCAATAGCAATAGATGCAGATTTTTGTATTTCTTTACCCGTATTATATCCTAATGCGATACTATCATTATTCTGTTCTTGAAAACCTGCTTCACTTCCAATACTTATAGTATTTATACCTTGTTGTAATCTACCCGCATTATAGCCAATAGCTACTGCATTTTGATTTTGTAGATCAAAGCCGGCTTCATAACCAATAGCGATACTATTATTATTCTGTTCATTATAAGCACTATTATATCCTATTGCAATAGACGATTCATTTTGTTTCATATAAGCAGAATTATAACCGATAGATACACTATTTATTCCTTGCTCTTGATATCCTGATTGATAACCTATTGATATTGAATTATTTGATTGACTATATGCACCAGCTTGATAACCAATTGCAATAGAATTTGCATTTTGATTTAATAATCCACTATTATATCCTATTGCTATACAATTATAGCTTTGATCTATATTACCTGCATAATAACCTATTGATACGCTATTATCTAATTGATATGTATTACCTGCACCTGACCCTATTGTTATTGAATTTTGACTTTGATTATTACTTCCTGCATTACTACCTATAGAAATCGTATTAGGTCCTTGATTATTAGATCCTGCATTATAACCGATTGCTAATGATGATTGACTTTGATTATAACCGCCTGCAATCGATCCAATTGCAATTGAATTTGCACTTTCACCAGATAAACCTGCAAAATAGCCTATACTTATTGATGAATTACCTTGTGAATAATAGCCTGATTGGTATCCAATTGCAACCGAACTTGTATTTTGATTATAATATCCACTTTCGAAACCTATAGAAGTTGAACCCGTACCTTGTGCAGTATATCCGGACTGGTATCCAATCGAATTTGTATTAGGATACTGATTATAATAACCGGATTTAAATCCTATTGCGACTGATTGTAAATTTTGTTGATAATATCCTGCATTATAACCAATCGCCAATGCACTCTTTCCTTGACTATAAGCACCTGCTTCATAGCCTATAGAAATCGCTTGTGTACCCTCATTACTTATTCCTGCAAATGTACCTATAGATATGCTATTATTAAGTTGATAATATCTACCTGCATTATAACCTATTGCTAGTGAACTAATACCTTGTGAAACTTCACACGTATCATATCCTATAGCAATTGAATTAATTCCTTGTATACTTTTTCCTGAATTATAGCCTATTGCTATACTATTTTGTCCTTGATTTAAATATCCTGATTGAAAACCGATACTTATCGCCGCCGTTCCTTGAGTATAATAACCTGAATTATTTCCAATTGACAATGATGCTACATTTTGTCCCAAATATCCACTATAATATCCTATTGATAATGAATTATCTTTTTTATATAATGCACCACTATTATAACCTAATGCTATCGAATTTATTCCACTCATTATTGAACCACTATATGCTCCTATTAAAACTGAATTATTACCCTGAAAACTTTGTCCTGCAATAGAACCAATTGTTATAGCATTGATTCCCTGATTTATATTACCTGATAGATTACCAATTGCTATTGAAAAACTACCTTGATTAATTGATCCTGCATTATTTCCAATAGATAATGAATACTCATTTTGGTTAGTATTACCTGCATTTATACCTATTGCGATACTTCTTTTATGTTGGTTATATGAACCCGCATTAAGACCTATAGCAATAGATTCAATACTTTGAATATTATTACCTGAATTATTACCAATTGAAACTGAATTACTCGATTGATCTATTACTCCTGAATTTATACCGATTGCTATCGAATTTGGGGATTGTCCTTGTTTACCTGCATTAATACCTATTCTAACATTTTCAGTAACTATTCTAGTTTCTCCACTAACATCTAATTTAATTCCTAAATTAGCACCATATGTTATAAATGGTCCGGTACCAATACCTACACTACCCGGATAATGATTATAAATATCACTATTTATAGAATCCCACTTAGTAATAATTGCAACATTTCCATTAACTAGTATATCTCCACTAATTGTTACATCTTCATCGATATTAATATCATCTAAAATATTTATATCATTACTTAGAAAGCCTCTTTTTATATATCCAATATAGCTTTCAATATTGTAACTCATTATATTATAAATAATTCATTTAAATAATCTAAATTATTTTTGAATACTATTGATATTATACAAATTATCAATATCTTTTTTTAATTTTTCATTCTCAATTAATAGATCATCATTCACTTTTTTTAACTTTTTCATTTCTTCTATCATATATACTACCATATTAAACCATTCTATACCTTCAGGTGTTCCATCCGGGTTTTTCCAAGTAAAATTTGTATCAATGTCATTCAATTCTTCTGCAATATAACCAATATGATGTGTATTTCCTATTATGGTATCATATTCTCTCGCAGAAATATTATAAATGTGTTCAGTATTTTGTGATATATCTACTACATTTTTTTTATACTTTATAGATGATGTATTATAAGTTATCTCCTTTGTGCTTGTATTATATACTAAAGTGGGTGTAGTACTAGCAGTCCCCCTAATTGGCGCAATAAATAATCCACTAACATCCATACTACTTAAATCTAATCCGGTAGCATTTATAATAATTGAATTATTTGTTTGATTCCTATAACCGGCTGAATATCCTATTGCTATAGAATATGCACCCTGTTTGTCATATCCTGCACTTCCACCTATTGCAATAGAATTTGAACTTTGATCTTCGGCACCTGCTACATTACCGATTGCAATAGAATTATTATTCTGTCTATTTTGCCCTGCATATGATCCTATTGCAATAGAATTATTTTTTTGTCTATCATTTCCGCTAAAAATTCCTATAGCAATAGAGTTTAAACCTTGTGTTTCACTACCTGATCCTAATCCAATAGCTATACTATTATTACTTTGATATGTACTCCCTGCACCTATTCCAATTGCAATACAGCCAATTCCTTGCTCAGTAGTACCAGCATCATTACCAATTGCAATAGAATTTATTCCTTGATTTTTTGCTCCTGAATTGCTACCAATAGCTATACTATTTGCACCTTGATTAGTTCGTCCTGCGTTTGAGCCAATTGCAATACTATTATAACTTTGATCAATATTACCTGCAAAATATCCAATAGCTATACTTTTAATACCTTGATTACCTAAACCTGATTGTTCACCAATTGCAATTGCATTATTACCCTGATTAGTTTTACCTGAATCTGTTCCAATAGCGATAGAATTGCCATCTTGATTAGTATATCCTGCATTAGAACCAATTGCTATACTATTATAACTTTGATCTGTATATGCAGAATTATAGCCAATTGCTATACTATTATTTCCCTGATTACCTAAACCGGATTCACGACCAATTGCGATTGCATTTAAACCTTGCGTTTCTCTACCTGCTTGAGAACCTATTGCAATCGAATTAGCATTTTGATAATTTAGACCCGCATCTTTTCCAACTGCAATACAATTATCACCTTGATTAGTTTGTCCTGCATTAAAACCTATTGCAACTGAAGCAGATCCTTGATTTATTGATCCGGATTGACTTCCTATAGCTATTGCATTATCACTTTGTAATGTTTGACCTGCACTTGTACCAATTGCAATCGAATCTTGTCTTTGCATATTACTTCCTGCACTTTTTCCAATAGCTATAGAATTATTACTTTGATCTAAATTACCTGCACTAGAACCGATCGCAATTGAATTATTACCTTGTCTTTCATATCCGGAATTTGAACCTATGGCAATCGAATTAATACTTTGTTTTGAATAGCCTGATCTAAAACCTATAGCTAATGCATTTAATCCTTGGCTATAAGCACCTGCTTCATACCCTATTGCAACGGAATTACTAGATTGGTCACTATAACCTGCTCTATATCCTATAGCAGTCGTTAATCTGCTTTGTCTTTGATAACCGGATTCAATACCTATTGCAAGTGAACTATCTGCTTGATTTATAAATCCTGAATTATTACCAATAGCTATAGATTTTTCACCTTGAGTATAAGCACCTGCTTGAAAGCCTATAGAAATTGTTGAATTACCTTCATTACTAATACCCGCTTGATATCCAATTGCAACTGAACTACTACTTTGATTAAAATTACCGGCTTGATAACCAATTGCAACGGAACTACTATTTTGATTAAAATTACCTGCTTGATATCCAATTGCAATAGAACTAGTATTTTGACTTGTTAAACCGGCTTGATAACCAATTGCTAATGATTTTTCACCTTGACTATAAGAACCGGCCTGATATCCTATTGCAACTGCTTCAGTGTTTTGATTAGTAAACCCTGATTGATATCCAATTGCAACTGATTGTGGTTTCTGTAAATATGCACCTGATTGAACACCGATTGAAACACTTCCAAATCCTTGCTCAGTAGTACCTGCATTATTACCAATCGCAACTGAATCACCACTTATACCACTTTGTCGATATCTACCTGCACCATTACCAATTGCAATACTATTTGGGCCTTGTGTATATTGTCCTGCTGCTATACCAATAGCAGTAGAACCCGTACCTTGAAATGTATTTCCTGCTTGGAAACCGATGGCAACTGATTGTAGTTGTTGATTATTTCTTCCTGCTAAATAACCAAGTGCAATTGATTGAGATTGTTGTCCCGTAAAACCTGCTTCATAACCGATTGCAACAGATTTTTCTTGCTGATTATATGATCCGGCATTGTATCCTATTGCAATAGTATCTATACTTTCATTACTTATACCTGCATATGCACCGATAGCAACTGAATTAGTACCTTGTAAAAATTGTCCAGCTTGATAACCAATTGCAACTGCATTTTCACCTTGATTCGTATATCCTGATTGATAACCTATTGCCGTAGAAAAACTACCTTGATTACTATAACCTGATTGGTATCCTATAGCTAATGCACCTTTCCTTTGTTGTGTTATTCCTGCTTGAAAACCTATTGAAACCGATTCAGTACCTTGCGAGAATTGTCCCGCCTCATAACCAATTGCAACCGCTCTCTCACCCTGTTCACTATATCCTGAACGATAACCTATTGCCGTCGAACCTATATTTTGATTAGAATAACCTGATTGATATCCTATTGCGATACATTGACTATATTGATTATAATATCCTGATTGATATCCTATTGCACTTGAATATATTCCTTGACCGGTATATCCTGATTCAGTTCCTATTGCAGTCGATTCTAATCCTTGGTTATATGCACCTGCCATAACACCTATAGATACGGATGATTGACCTTCATTACTTATACCTGCTTGAAAACCTATAGCAATACTTCCTGTATTTTGACTATAATTTCCGGCTTGTTGACCGATTGCAATAGATAACGCATTTTGATTATATGAACCTGCACTATCTCCTATCGAAATTGATCCAATACCTTGATTTGTATAACCTGCATTATAACCTATTGCAACTGCATTACTAGATTGATTTATAACACCCGAATTAGTTCCTATTGCTATAGCATATATTCCCTGTCCTTGGGTACCGGCATTTACACCTATTCTAACATTTTCTGTACTAATACGTGTTTCACCACTAACATCTAACTTAAATCCTAAACTAGCACTACTAGTAATTGAAGGACCCGTACCAATTCCTACACTACCTGAATTATCATTATATATATGTATACCCGTTATATCCCATAAAGATTGATTAGATGTATCAATATTTATAGTTCCTGCAATATTTAAGTTACCACCTATATTCATATTTCCTGATACATCCAAACTACCTAATAATTTTAAATCATTCGTCGTGAAACCTCGTTTTACATAACCAATGTAACTCTCAATATTCTTACTCATATATATATAAATATTGGATTATAAAAATTTTATATATACTTGAGTATTTTTAATACATATTTTGTATATGTATATTATAAAATCTAATTATGCCCGGTGCTATTTTACAACTTACTGCATATGGTGCCCAAGATATTTATTTGACCGGTAATCCACAAATAACTTTTTTTAAAATAGTTTATAGAAGACATACCAATTTTGCTATCGAATCCGTCGAATTACCTCCATTATATAACGTACAAATGGGCAATAAATATACTTTTAATATTGAAAAACAAGGTGACTTACTATCATCTATATTTCTACAAATAAAAATGGATAATTCCGGTATAATTCAAACTTATTATGGATTCCAATTAATAGATACCGTCGAACTTCTAATCGGTAACCAATTAATCGATAAACAATACGGTGAATGGATGGCACTATGGTGCGATTTAACACACACATATGATAAAGGTCAAATGTTAGATGATATGTTAGCTTTTACTGATCAAATAATTTATGTACCTCTACAACTTTGGTTCTGTCGTAATCCCGGATTAGCATTACCTTTATTAGCTTTACAATATCACAATATTTATTTAAATATTACTTTTAAAAATAAAAATTTAATAATGGGTAATGCAGATATTGAAGATTTTAGAATATTTATCGATTATATTTATTTAGATACAGATGAACGACGTCGCTTTTTACAACAACAACACGAATATCTTATCGAACAAGTTCAATTTAATCAATCTACTCTAATTGATCCAACTGCAATTAGTTATGATATGGATCTATTTTTCTCACATCCCGTTAAAGAAATCTGTTGGGTTATACAAGATATATCAGGTCAAATATATAATATTGAATATTATGAAGAAGCAAAAAATATTCTAATACAAATGAATTATCAAGATCGTATAACCTCTCGTAGCGGTAAATATTTCTCCAAATTACAAAGATACCAATATCATACCGGTAGTGGTGCACAATCAGGTCCACCATATATTCACGTTTATTCATTTGCATTAAAGCCTGAAGAATTTCAACCTAGCGGATCATGTAATTTTTCACGCCTAGATAGCGCTATGATACATCTTGACCTAGATACAAAAACTATGATTCCCGGTACCGAATATCGTAAAGTTAATGTTTATGCTATTAATTATAATGTACTCAAAATTACTAATGGCCTCGGTGGTTTAGCTTATACCAATTAATTAACTATTCTATTAATATCCACGATACTTCCGCATTCGCATCTCCTACTATTGTAAATGATGGTGATGATACACTAGATGTATACAATATATTTGTTGGTACACTACCTAAATTAATATAACTTAACATTATTTTTACATTCAAACCAAATGGCTTTGTATTTACAATATATGTTCCACCTACATTCAATGTAACATTCCCATATTCGATATGAGTTATACTTGATGAATTTGTACCCAATCTGCACGATCCATTCACATCTAAAGTATATAATGGATTTGAATTATTTATACCAATAAGACCATTAATTGATCTAATATTATTTAATGTTGGTCTATTTAAAATACTATCATTTATTATTGATCCATATATATAACTATTATTTACAATAATATTATTCAATTTAGAATCATTTATTGTTTGTTTCGATAGTTTTAAATCTTGCAATTTAATTGATTCTATTATTTTATTTATATCATATTTATCTCTACCTACATTTAAATTATCATCATTCACTATTATATTATCAACTGATAGTGTTTTCACCGATAAATTACCATTTACTTTATAATTACCATCTAATGTATTATTTTCAAATAATAATGATAACTCATCTATATATTTATCAGTTTCGCTCGTTTGTAATGAACTATATTGATATCCTATACCATCTGCAGTATTATTTATATTTGATGTGATATTTTCTAAAGAACTATATTTTTCACGTAAATTAGTTTTAAGATTACTCGTTAATTTACGAATATTATTATAATCGAAGTTTAATTTATTTGACATATGCTTAATAAATATATGTAAAATAAATTTACTAAAATTCAATATTTCCAAATCTTGGATTTATATATTCTAATTTATCTATTATTTCCGTTATTTCCAATGAGAATGAATGTTCCGCTCCATTAAAATCAAATAATGCACCATTATTTGTTACAAATGCTATTTCTAACTGATTCAAATTATTAAATAAATAATCATAATATACTTTTTGTGATGATACAAATGTATTATATAATATACTACTATTACCCGGAAATAATATCTTTGCAAATGCTGATCCTTGTGCTACATTCAAATCATTATTTTCAACCGGATCTATATGATTTAAATCAGGTATAACTAAAAATACATAATTATTTTGATTAAGATCATATGGTGTTGTAATATTCTTTCTTACTATTCTACCTTTGTCACCATATATATTTAATACATTACTCAAACTATAATTATCTATATCTGCTAATGTATCATCTAATATTTTATATTCAATATCTAATGGTAATGTACTTAATCTATTTCTAGATTTTGTTCCTGACTTATCAAAAGTATTAAATTTATTTGAATTAAAATATTGTGAATATGATATCGGTAATTCTATATATAAATATTGTGTTGTTCCTACTACTGATACTTTATCTACTCTAAATCCTATATTATTATTTACTATCGTATTTACTATATCTGCATTCTGTCTTTCTTGTATATGGCCACCATACCCTAAATATATACCCTTTATTATAATATATGGATATTCAAATCCCTGATTACTATTATAAAATTTATATTTAGTATCATAATAATTAGTTATATTATTACCTATTCCTGATTCAAAGTTATTATCATTTTGCAAAAATTGTCCATATACACTTCTATTATTTACATCCGTCGTTAATAATGGCTGATAATCTTCGACTAGAGGATCATTTGATACATAATATGATGGTTCTACTGGTGACATATATCGAATATTATTAAATATTAAATCATTCTCATAATAATATGGTGTATTATTTACTAATGTTGTTTCCGGTGGTTTATTTATATTTATATAAGGTATTCTTAAGCCTTTCATCCCCGATATAAATAATTTATTTGAATTATATTTATTATATTTTGCATTTCCACCTACATAATTATTTATATTAATATCATTAAATACACCTTTTACACTTCCATCTATATTTCTATTTCTTCCAATAAATTGTGTAGATCCTCTATAATATATTTTTGTATACCATTCATTATTTGATAAAAATGGTTGTGATGCTACACAATTATATTCTGCTAATGTACTAGTCGGTTTATCACGTAATGGATTAGCTAAACCTATAATTCTAACATCTTCAGGATAATATATTGGTAACTTACTATCAGTATATGATACTAATATACGATTTAATAATAAATCATTTTGTCTATAAAAAGTTTGTCCTCTATAAAAAGATACGGGATTTTCTACGAATACCGTTATATTATTTATATTAAATACCGTATTGTTTATCAATGATAAATTCATACTTGCATCAAACATATATATTCTATTTTGTCTATCTAATGATCCCGTTGAACCATTTCCAAATTGAACTAATATTTTATCAAATGGTTTATAATTTTTAAAATTCATATCATTCGTTCCAAAAGGAACTGATTCATTGAAATATGAAAAATAAAAATCTGCTATATTCATATCACTATAATATTGTGCAAATACCATTATACCATTAACTATTTTAAATAATTTATTATGATGACCACTATAATTTCCATTATATATATGAATATTTTCATTAACTTGTACCATATAATTACTTAATATATTGAATGTATTTGTACTTGATTTATATTGATAGTATTGTCCACTATAATCAATTATTAATGTATTATTTTGTAAAAATGGATTTGTACTATTTTGCAATAATATATCATTACGTTGCTCATACGTTAATATATCATATACCGTAAATTGTGTATTCAATGGATATACTTCCGTAAAAAGTTGAAATATTTCCGTTGGACTTAATGGTAAAAATGATCCCGCATTATATATTATATCATTTTTAAATGAACCTACATTTGATATTTTATATGTGCCATCTCTTATTTGCAAAACTCCTGATTCAGGTAAGGAATAATGTGGAAATATTCCACTAACATCAAATATATTTATATCATCAAATAAAAATGTACCACTATAATCTAATACATACTTATAATCAGTATTTATTATAAATGCACTATTTAATGGATCAAATATTGCAGGACCACTATAATAATCATCTAAATATTTTGAACTATCAGGCTGAATATCATAGAAAAAATTCTCTTCTTTCAAATATAATTTAAGATTATTTATTGTTGTAAAATTATAACTTGATGATAAATCTTGATATATCTTAATAATCGCATTATTTGGTACAGAATATTCAACTAAATTGTTACCATTTAAACTACTTAAATTGATATATAATTTGTTTGTAGTTACATCTAATACTTTCATACCATATGGAAAATTATTGAAAAATGTATCATTTATTAAACTAATATCATTAACTTGAATATCTATTTTATCATATACGAAATAATCATAATATAATGGATTTCTATAAATTTCACTTTCATAAATAGGTAAAGATCTTTTATCAATAACTGATCCTGTATCATTTATATCAAATCCATATAAATTTTTATAATAAAAAGAACCACTTGAATCTCTTATATTGATTAAATTATTATTAAAATCAAATGAACCATATGGATACCACGCAAATCCAAATGTAAATGGATCAACATCCGAATAATATACACCATCTCCTTGTACATACAAATATTGATTTGCCTCAGTCGGTACTAATGCATACGATAAGTGTTGTACATAATCATAAAATATTGATGGACCCGTTGGTTGTATTAGATTACCATATCTATATGATTGACTAACTCTTATAATTTCTACATTATTTACATTATTTATTTGTATATTTTGACTATTATTCAAATAAGAATATGCACTATATAATGTATTTACATTACTTAAATCTAAATAAGTATTTTGTAAACCATCCATTTCATTATATTTTGTAAAAGAATTATTTATCTTTTTATAAATACCATTTCCTATACTTGTATTATCCGTTAATGTTGATAAATAAATATAATATTTATCATTTATACTTCCTGAATTAAATGAACTATTAGTAACTACATTATTAATTGCATAATCATATATATATGGTGTATACTTTTTATTACTGAAACCCGTATTAATTCTACTAAAACAAGTACTATTATGTAATGTACCACTAATATCATCAATTTCAAATGGTATAGATTTTGCTATATCATAATCAATATATCTACTATTCGTATAATCTATTATAATATCTAATTTTTCATTATATATCATCTCATTATGAAAAAATGAAGGATAGTCTATACCGGCTATCGGTGTTCCCGTAAAAACTAAATTTTGTTCTAGATATTTATCATTTGGAATTATAAATGTTAATATATTACTATTTGGTAATATTAATTTACTTGATACACAAGTATTACCATATTCATTTATACGACTTGTAGCAACACCAGTATATACTTTATATGGAATAGATATAGATGGATTTTCATATGGTGTTATTTTAGAATTAATATATAATGTATTTTGTAGGCGATTTTCTAATATTAATGTCATATTAGTTTCACTGATATTACTAATATCCGTAATATAACCAACTTCAGAAAAATCTATTGAATTTATTGGATCAACACCAAATGTAGTTTGTAATAATGGATATGTTACTATCATACAATTTATTAATTTTGGATATATTGATGGATCATTCAATTCTAAATATACATTTGCTTCACCTAAATTATCAGTATAAAATACATTATATGGATTAATATTTAAATAACTACCATAAAATCCACTAATATCATAATAATTATTCGCAAATACAAAGTTATATTGATATTTATCTACTGCCGTGTTTTGATAATATGTATTTGATCTATATCCTACTACATCTAAATCATATCCACGCGATTTAGCCAAACATTGTGATAAATGAAAACTTTCTAAATTATTTTTATAATAATCTAAATCTAATATACACTTATTTACGAACATCGAATTCCATATTGAACTTAAATATCTACTATCATCTACATATATTTTTGGTAATAATGAACCTAATAAAACTTTTACATTATATGATTCAATACCATATGATGTATCTATATCTTTTATTGTATTATAATTTGGCCCTAAATTATAAACTACTTTACGTTTATTTGAATTTATAAATACTATATCATCTCCTATATCAAAATTTCTTTGTGGTATTGTAGAATCTAATGTCTTTCTATCCGCATTATCATATGTTAGACCACGTGCGTATTCTAATGATTTTTGATAGAAACTGTCAATATATCCATTATGACAATCTATTTCTTTATAATTCTTACTTTTAAAATTTGCACTATTTGCATTTTCATCTATAAATTGATGTTTATTTAAATATTCTATCGTTTCATTACTTTCAATCGGCCTATAATTCATTATTGTCTTATTTTGCATATAATCTTTGTAAAAATAATCATACATTCCACTTATGAATAACTTCGTATTTGATGCATCATTCGCACATACTACCGGTCTCTCTACAATAGTTCCACACGCAATTCTTGTTGCATAACTATAATACGGTAATGTCTTATTTGCTTGCCGTCTATTTATAGCTATATGTCCAGTATATAATCCTAACATTCCATCTACGTGTGAATCATCAATTATATTTGTATTACTTATGTATTTATCCTCTTGATATATTGGTACATTCGAAATATCTAAGTATGAAGTATTACCATATATATTTTGCCTTATTATATAAGCATAACTTGAAGTATCTATAGTATTATTTAATAGTGTACCTAAATTAATAGTATTTGTATTACTATTTAATGAAATATCATATGCATATTGTGATAATGTACCATTTACTAAACCGGGAATAGATATTATTTCATTTTCTTTTGCGGTACCATCAAATATTATATGATTATAATCATTATTTAAAATGTTGAATAATTCGGTCATATCACCTACACTTTGTATATTTTCATCTATTAATAAATATATATAATAGTCACTTGTTCGTGAACTTGATAAATCTATATTTGAAAATGTTTCAGCATTTAACATATAATCTCTAAAATAACTATTATTATCATAATCTATAGATGTATCTAATACATAACCTATAAATTTATTATTATAGTTATATGATGTTGCAGGTAAATTACCTACTTTATTATTACATATATCCTCATTTATAATATAAACTCCCATACCTTTTAGAAATACTTTACTATCAACTTCATTATTGCCATAAGTTTGTTTTGGTCTTAAATAATTTCTATATACATAACTATTTGGTAATATATTTTCACCGGTATCTAATGAATCATATGTTTGATATATACTATATTCATGATATGGAAATAATTTGCGCGAATATCCTTTTACAAATCTATTTACTGAATTTGTATAACTAGCTATACTATTTATACTACTTATATCGGTAATATTTGAATATGGTTCATATGAAAAACCTAAATTATCAATTGGAGATACACGTAATTTTAATATACGATTTTTAAATATACTAGGATTATATTTGGAATTAAAATAATTAGCTTTATTAATATCACGTCTATAAATAGTTAACATATTTTCCATCCATTCAGTCATTAATCTTTCAAATATACCCATTGTTTCATATTCCGTAATTATATTTGATGAATTGCGATTTTTGAATATAATTGGTCTACGATAAATATGTATTTGTACATAATATTGTCTAAAACGTGTTAATAATAAGTTAGAATTACTATTTTTTAAAAATTTTCTACTATTGTAATTTTTATAATAATATAATACTTCTCGTTGATTCACTATATCGATTTTTTCCATTATTCTAACTTGTACTCCCGTAGGTAAATTTCTAAATTTATCTAATATATCTATTAAATTATTATTATCATATACATATATACTTGTATCATCTATTCTATTATCAATACTAAAAGTTTCTGCAGAAATACCCGCTAACGATTTTTGATAATATAAAAAATAATTTGTTGAAAAACAATTTATATCTTCACTATAATTGTAAGTTATATATGTATTTTTAAAAGGTATTGCTTGCGTAACTACTGAATTAGTTTCTAATGTAAAAGTATTATCTATAAAATATGGGGATCCATCATTATTATTATTATAACGATATGGAACTACTCGTGAATATCCATTATAATTTAATATTTCCGTATTATATATTGTTTCTAATTGAGTAATATATTTTGAAAATGGTTGTAATAAATCTACATTATAAAATACATCTATATATGAATTTATATTATCACTAATTACATCATGATCTTCTATATATACTCTATCATTAACATTAACATTACATTGTTCTTTCATTTGAAATATTAGAACTAAGCGTGTATTATTAATAATAACATTATAACTTTTATTAATTAAGCCTATTTCAAACGGTGATAAATTATCTTTAAAATAATTAAATTCATTATTATACTTTACATTTTTGAAACCGAATATATCTAATGGTGTATCATCACCTCCTAATAATTTGAAAAAATCAGGACTATAAATACTCAAATTATCTGTTTTAATTCCTTCTAATCTAGAAGTATTCGGCGTAATATTTAAACGTATATAAAATCCTTTATTTGTCATATTCTCATCTATAATCCAACTATTATATACCTTTGTTAAATAGTTTGCTAAGAATTTATTATTTTGTAATAGATTATCTATACTTTTAAAACGATCATAAAATGAATTTATATTATCATATTGTGTATGTAATATATATGCGCCTAATCCTAATAATTTTACTTCTAAATTAGGTAGTTGGCCATATTTATAATCATATGGTAATAATATACCGATTGTTTGT
>Ga0315904_10004865_pt1 | contig 18867 bp, 18 predicted proteins | sample LakEriMetagenome_6_FD_203529 | JGI IMG/M metagenome (GOLD analysis project Ga0315904, IMG submission 203529) | Freshwater fungal communities from buoy surface, Lake Erie, Ohio, United States - Buoy 12 MA120 | ecosystem: Environmental > Aquatic > Freshwater > Lake | place: USA: Lake Erie, Ohio...
GCGCGATCGCGACCACCGCGCCGGGCAGGCGCTCGGCCGCGATCTCGCGCTCGAGGAAGGCGTCGAGGGTGGCCAGGCCGTCGGGGCTCAGGCCGTGGGCGGCGGGGTCGCCGGGGGGCAGCGGGGCGGAGGTCATGGATGCGGGCGGCGGGGCCGTGCGAGGAGCGAGGCGGGATCGAAGTCGTTCAGACGACGGGGCGCCCCACGCGAGGGCGCCTTGACGAGCCCCGCCAGGGCTGCCATGTCAGCCGGCACAATCGGGCGCGCCGTGCGAGGAACGCGCTTGCCTTTATCGGGAACGAACCGGGTCGGCATCGCTTCGGGTCATGTGGGCGAGGACGCTCGCATGGTAGGCCGTGCCAGGGGTTGCGGCCAATATGGCGGGAGGACGAGCCCGATGGATGATTGTCTGGCGCCATTTTTTGCCAAAAGCTGTCAATCCGTCTACGCTTGCCCGATGGCCACGATGAACATCTCCCTGCCCGATGCCCTCAAGGATTTCGTCGACGAACAGGTCAGCCAGCGAGGCTATGGCAGCAGCAGCGAGTACGTCCGCGAACTGATCCGCAGGGACCAGGACCGGCAGCATCTGCGCGGCCTGCTGCTCGAGGGTGCGCAATCGCAACCGACCGAAGCGGTTGCTCCGGCCTACTTCGAAGGCCTGCGCGAACGTGTTCGCAAGGGTGACAAGCGCCGCTCAAGGGCGTGAGGTCCAAGCGCGTCATCCCGCGTTCGCTGGCGCGGCGGGATGTCGAGGAAGCCATTGGTGACTTCCTCGCTAAGGGCGCGCGCGATGCCGCCTTGGGTTTTATCGATACGCTCGAGGCGGCCTGTGCGCAGATCGGACGGTACCCCGGAATCGGTTCACTTCGATATGGGCAGGAACTGAACCTGCCGGAATTGCGCTGCTGGCCGCTCGGTCGCTATCCGTTCCTCGTGTTCTACGTCGAGCGCCCGGATCACATCGATGTCTGGCGCGTGCTGCACGGCCAGCGCGATGTTGCTGCATGGATGTGGGAGCCGCGCGTGATCTGATGAGCGCGCTTGCCCGGGGCGTTGCATCGTCTTACCATGTGTCTTACTTTGCCTCCCGCCCACCCACCCATGGATACCGTCACCCTCTCCAGCAAGGGCCAGCTCGTCATCCCCAAGGCCGTGCGCGAGCATGCCCGGATCGTGCCCGGATCACAGCTGTCGGTGCGCTATGTGGATGGCGAGATCCGCTTGCGGCCCCTGGCGAGCTTGCCCGTCGCGACGCTCGACGAGGTGGCCGGCTGTCTGGCGCGCCCGGGGCAAAAGCCCCTGAGCGCGGCGCAGACGCAGTCGGCCATCCGCGCGAGGCTGAAGCGGCGTAACGCGCCATGAGGGCCCTGGACACCAACCTGTTGGCGCGGCTGCTGCTGCGCGACGATCCAGCGCAGCACGCGCGTGTCAAGGCACTGCTCCAGACCGAACAGGTCTTCACGGCGCCGGTCACGGTCCTCCTGGAGCTGGTGTGGGTGCTGGAGGCCAACGACTGCAGCCCACCCGAGATCGAGCGCGGCATGCTCCTGTTGCTGGGCTTGCCGAACTTCAAGCCCGCGCAGGCCGATGCGGTGCGCGTCGCGCTGCGTGCCTATGCGCAGGGTGTGGACTTTGCCGAAGCGCTGCACCTGGCGCTGAGTTCCGGCGATGAGGCCTTCATGAGTTTCGACAAGGGTTTCGTGCGCAAGGCAGCCAGGCTGGGCCTTGGGCCGCGTGTCGTTCAGGCCTGAGCCCTGACACCCGGCGCCGACCTGCTGGCGGCGCCATGACAAGCGGTGCAGGTAGCGTTTCCTGCGGCCCTGGCACCGGCTGTCGAGCCAGCGCGCCCGGTCCGCTTCTAGGTGCTCCAGACCCGCTACTCCACCGTCACGCTCTTCGCCAGGTTCCTCGGCTTGTCCACATCGGTGCCCTTGACCAGCGCCGCGTGATAGGCGAGCAGCTGCAGCGGCAGCGCGTGCAGGATGGGCGAGAGCAGGCCGGCGTGGTCGTGCAGGTGAATGACGTGCACGCCGTCGCCCGGGGCGATCGCCGCGTCGCGGTCGGCGAACACGTACAGCTCGCCGCCGCGCGCGCGCACCTCCTGCAGATTGCTCTTGAGCTTGCCGATCAGCGCGTCGTTGGGCGCGACCACCACCACCGGCATCCGGTCGTCGACCAGCGCGAGCGGGCCGTGCTTGAGCTCGCCGGCCGCATAGGCCTCGGCGTGGATGTAGCTGATCTCCTTGAGCTTGAGCGCGCCTTCCATGGCGATGGGGAAGTGCGCACCGCGCCCCAGGAACAGCGCGTGCTCCTTCGCGGCGAAGCGCTGCGCCCAGCCGCGCACCTCGGGCTCGCACTCGAGCACGCGGTTCAGGGCCGCCGGCAGATGGCGCAGCTGCGCGATCAGCTCGCGCTCGCGCTCGGGGGCGAGCAGCCCGCGCTGGCGCGCGAGCACCAGCGTGAGCACGAACAGCGACGCCAGCTGCGTGGTGAAGGCCTTGGTCGAGGCCACGCCGATCTCGGGGCCGGCGCGCGTGAGAAAGCGCAGCCGCGAGGCGCGCACCAGCGCCGACTCGGGCACGTTGCAGATCGATAGCGAATCGCCCAGGCCCAGGGCGTGCGCGTGCTGCAGCGCCGACAGCGTGTCGATGGTTTCGCCCGACTGCGAGATGGTGATGACCAGCGTGCCCGGTTGCGCGACCGGCTCGCGGTAGCGGTATTCGCTGGCGATCTCGACGCTGACCGGCAGCCGCGCGACCGACTCGATCCAGTGGCGCGCGACCAGCCCGGCGTGAAAGCTCGTGCCGCAGGCCAGGATGAGTACCTGGCGCGCGCGCGCCAGCACCTCGTGGGCCTCGGCGCCGAACAGACCGGGCGAGAGCGAGACGCCGCCGGTGACCATCTCGAGCGTGTTGGCGATCGCGCCGGGCTGCTCGAAGATCTCCTTCTGCATGTAGTGCGCGTAGCGGCCCAGCTCGATGGCCTCGGCGCTCAGCGCGCTCTCGACGATCGGGCGCTGCGCAAGCTCGCCTCGCGCATCGAGCACCGTGAAGCCATCGAGGCGCAGCTCGACGACGTCGCCCTCCTCGAGGTAGGCCACGTGCCGTGTGACCTGCAGCAGCGCCGAGGCGTCGGAGGCGAGGAAGTTCTCGCCGGCGCCGCTGCCCGCGGCGCCCACGCCCACCAGCAGCGGCGAGCCGCGGCGCGCCCCCACCACCGTGTGCGGCTCGCGGCTGCTGATCACGGCGATGGCATAGGCGCCCTCCAGCCGTGCGACGGCGGCCTGCACGGCGTGCAGCAGCGTGCGGCCCTCGCGCAGCAGCCGGTGCACGAGGTGCGCGATGACCTCGGTGTCGGTCTGCGACGCGAAGGCGTAGCCGGCCGCGCGCAGCTCGGCGCGCAGCGCCTCGTGGTTCTCGATGATGCCGTTGTGCACGACCGAGACCTGCAGGTCGGCGCTTTCGGAGGCGTGCGGATGGGCGTTGTCTTCGGTGACGCCGCCATGGGTGGCCCAGCGGGTGTGGGCGATGCCGGTGGGGGCGGTGGCGCCGGCGTCGGTAGCGCGGGCCTGCAGTTCGGCCACGCGGCCGACCGCGCGCACGCGGGTCATGGCCGGGGCGAGCAGCGCGATGCCGGCGGAGTCGTAGCCGCGGTACTCGAGGCGGCGCAGCCCCTCGATCAGGATGGGAACGACGTCGCGTTGGGCGACGGCGCCGACGATGCCGCACATGGGTTCGGCCTTTCGGGTGAGGCGGGTTCAGTCCTTGGGGGCGGCGCGCTGCGGCCGCTTCCAGTGCTCGAGCGTGACCTGGCGCGCGCGCGACACCGTGAGCTTGCCGGCCGGTGCATCGCGGGTGAGCGTGGTGCCGGCGCCCAGCGTGGCGCCGGCGCCCACCGTGACCGGTGCGACCAGTTGGGTGTCGCTGCCGATGAAGGCGTCGTCGCCGATGACCGTGCGGTGCTTGTTCACGCCGTCGTAGTTGCAGGTGATGGTGCCCGCGCCGATGTTCACCCGCTTGCCGACCACCGCGTCGCCCACGTAGGCGAGGTGGTTGGCCTTGGCGCCGGTGTCCAGGCGCGCGGCCTTCATCTCGACGAAGTTGCCCACGTGCACCTCGGCTGCGAGTTCGGTGCCCGGGCGCAGCCGCGCGTAGGGCCCGATGCGCGAGCCGGGCCCGACGATCGCGCCCTCGATGTGCGTGAAGGCGAGCACCTGCGCGCCCGCCTCGATGCGCGCGTTGCGCACCACGCAGTTGGGGCCGATGCTCACGCCGTCGCCCAGCGCTACCTCGCCCTCGAAGACGCAGTTGACGTCGATGCTCACGTCGCGCCCGCAGGCAAGCGTGCCGCGCACGTCGAGCCGCGCGGGGTCGGCCAGCGTGACACCCTGCTCGAGCAGCGCGTCGGCCTGCCGGCGCTGGTGCACGCGCTCGAGCTCGGCGAGTTGCGCCTTGCTGTTGACCCCCAGGGTTTCCCAGGCCGCGTCGGGCTGCACGCCCACCACCTCGATGCCTTCGGCCACGGCGGCCGCGATCACGTCGGTGAGGTAGTACTCGCGCTGCGCGTTGTCGTCGGAGAGCGCCGCCAGCCAGCGCTTGAGCGGGGCGGTGGGCGCCACCAGCACGCCGGTGTTGACCTCGCGGATGGCGCGCACGCCCGCATCGGCATCCTTGTGCTCGACGATGCGCGTGATGCGCCCGGCCTCGCGCACGATGCGACCGTAGCCCGTGGGGTCGGGCAGCTCGACCGTGAGCAGCGCCAGCCGTGGCGCGCCCGCAGGGCTGTCGGGCCGGGCCGCCTCGGCCAGCCGTGCCAGGGTGGCCTGCCCGATCAGGGGCACGTCGCCATAGAGCACCAGCGTGGGATACGCGTCGTCGAGCCAGGGCACCGCCTGCATCACCGCGTGGCCGGTGCCCCGCTGCGGCTCCTGGAGAGCCCAAGCGATGTCGGGAGCGGCCAGTTGCGTGGGCACCTGGCTGCCGCCGTGGCCGTACACCACGACCAGGCGCGCGGGCGATAGACTGCGAGCGCGGTCGAGAACGTGCGCGAGCAGCGGCCTGCCGGCGATGGGATGCAGTACCTTGGGCAGATCGGATCGCATCCGCTTTCCCATGCCGGCAGCGAGAATCACGATGTTCATTTTTTCCTTGATTTTCAGATACTTGGTAGCGCTCTCGCGCGGCAATGTTAGCACGCCGACATGGCTGGCGCCGGTGGCGCTGTGCGTGGTTCTGTCAGGTTGCTCGGCCACGCGGCTGGGCTACGATTTCCTGCCCGGGTGGTCGCAGTGGCAGATCGACGGCTGGCTGTCGATCGACGACGAGCAGCGCGCGATCGTGTCGCGCCACCTCGACGAGGTCCACGCCTGGCACAGGCGCACCCAGCTGCCGGCCTACATCGAGATGCTGCGCCAGTTCGAGGACGAGCTGAATGCGCTCGATCCTGCGGTGCCCATCGACGCGGTCCGGGTGGCGCGCTGGCGGGTCCGGATCACCGATCTCTGGGCGCCGCTGGCCGAGCGGCTTGCGCCGGGGCTGGCCGAACTCGCGGTCACGCTGCGCCCCGAGCAGATCGAGCGGCTGCGCCGGCGGCTTGCGGAGTCCGACGCGAAGTGGCGTGAGCGGTTTCTGCCCGATCGCGCCCGCGATCGCGAGCAGGCGCGCGGCGATCGGATCATCAAACGCGCCGAGTTCTTCCTCGGCCGCCTCGACCGCGCGCAGGAGCGCGAGTTGCGGGCGCTGGCCGCCGCGTTGCCGGCGAGCGAGGAGGTCTGGTTCGCCGAGCGCCAGCAGCGCAATCGCGCGCTGCTCGCCTTCTTCGAGACCATGGCTCGCGATCGCCCGCCGCCGCCCGAGGCCCAGCGCCGGGCGCGCGAATGGCTGCTCGCGTTCTGGCTGCCGCGCGATCCGCGGCGCGCCCGCCAGCTCGACGAGGCGGTCGCCGCCAGCGATCAGCTGTCGGCGCAGATGTTCGCCCGCGCAACGCCGGCCCAGCGCGCGCATCTGCTCAAGACCGCGCGCGGCTACAGTCAGGACTTCGTCGCGCTGTCGGGCGCGACGGCCGCGGCTCGCTGACCGCGCCCTTCCTTCCGGAGCAGCTCCGATGCAGCACGGCATCCTCGAACCCGTTCCCGCCCATGCGCGCTATCTGAGCTTCGCGCTCAAGCCCGGCGCCGATCCGCGCCCCGGGCTGCGCGCGCTGGCTGCCGCGGTCGATGGCCGCGCCACCGTGGCCGGCGTGGGCGCCACGCTGGCCGCCGAACTCTCGGTGCGGGTGCCCGGCCTGCGGCCGTTTCCGCCGCTGGTGGGTGCCGGGACCGAGCTGCCCAGCACGCCGGCGGCGCTGTGGTGCTGGCTGCGTGGCGACGATCCGGGCGAGCTCTTTCACCGCGCCGCGGCCATCGCCGGCCACCTGGGACCGGCCTACCGGCTCACCGAGGCGCTCGATGCGTTCCGCCATCAGGGCGGGCGCGATCTCACCGGCTATGAGGACGGCACCGAGAATCCGCTCGGCGAGGCGGCCATGGAGGCCGCCATCGTGCGCGGCGCCGGCCGCGGGCTCGATGGCGGCAGCTTCGTGGCGGTACAGCGCTGGCGCCACGACTTCGCTGCGATCCGGGCCATGACCGGCCGCGAGCGTGATCTCGCGATCGGGCGGCGGCTGGTCGACAACACCGAGATCGACGATGCGCCGGCGAGCGCCCATGTGAAGCGCACCGCCCAGGAAGACTTCGAGCCGGCTGCCTTCACGCTGCGCCGCTCGATGCCCTGGGTGCGTGAAGGCGAGGGCGGCCTGCAGTTCGTGTCGTTCGGGGCGAGCTTCGACGCCTTCGAGGCGCAGCTGCGCCGGATGATCGGCATGGACGACGGCCTGCGCGATGCCGTGTTCGGCATGAGCCAGCCGGTGAGCGGTGCGTATTTCTGGTGCCCGCCGGCCGAAGACGGCTGCCTCGACCTGCGGGTGCTGGGGCTCTGACCCTGGCGCGCGCTCTCGGCTGAGCAGGCGCCGCCGCCTGGCATGCGCCAGGCCGCGCGGCGCTCAGCGTCGCTCGCTGCCGTGCACGTGGGCCGTGCCGTGGATGCTCTCGTCGACAACGCTTGGATGGCCCGCCCCGCCGATCACGCGCGGCGCCAGCGATCCGGCCACCATGCCGAAGATGGCCGCAGCCAGCCCCACCAGTTGCGGCGGCACGATGCCCTCGGGGTCGATCTGCTCCATGACCAGCCAGGTGGCCAGACCCAGCACGATCGAAACCACCGCGCCCTGCGGCGTGGCCTTGCGCCAGAACATGCCGAAGGCCAGCGGCGTGAACGCGGCCACGAGCGTGACCTTGTAGGCGTTTTGCACCATCTCGTACATCGATGACTCGCTGTTCAGCGCGAACAGCATCGTGGCGCCGGTGAACACCACCAGCATCACGCGCACCGTGACCAGCAGCTGCCGGTCGGACATGCGCCCGCCGAGCAGCGGCTTGAACACGTTCTCGCTGAAGATGGCCGTGGGCGCGAGCAGCGCGCCGCTGGCCGTCGAGAGGATGGCCGACAGCAGTGCGCCGAAGAACAGCACCTGGATGGGCATCGGCGTGTGGTTGAGGATCAGCGTGGGCAGGATGAGCTGGAACTCGAGGCCATCGCTCTCGAGCGCCTTGGCCACCATGTCCTTGTCGATCAGGAAGGCGCTGATCGCAATGAAGATGGGCACGAAGGCGAACACGAGGTAGGACACGCCGCCGATCAGGGTGCCGCGCATCGCCGTCTGCTCGTCGCGCGCCGAGGTCACGCGCTGGAAGACGTCCTGCTGGGCGATGGAACCCAGCGCCATCGTGAGGAAGGCGGCCAGCAGCGCGATCACGTCCTTGAGCTCGAACGATTCGAGCACCACGAACTTGCCCTCGGTGGCCGCGGTGGACACCACGGTGTCGAAGCCGCCGGCCTGGTTGCCGAGCACCACCGCGATGAACAGCAGACCGGCCACGATGATCACGGTCTGGAAGAGGTCGGTCATGGCGATCGCCCACATGCCGCCGATCAGCAGATAGACGAGCACGACCAGCCCGCCGAGCATGATCCCGTGCTCGAGCGAGATGGCCCCGCGCGACAGCGTGTTGAAGCAGATGCCCAGCGCCATGAGGTTGGCCGAGGCCCACCCGAGGTACGACAGGGTGATCGCCACCCCGGTGCCGATCTCGACCGTGCGGTTGTAGCGCTTGCGATAGAAGTCGCCGATGGTGAGCAGGTTCAGGCGGTAGAAGCGCCGCGCGAACACCAGCGCCACGATGATCAGGCAGAAGGCCGCGCCGAAGGGGTCGGCGGCGATGCCCCCGAGGCCGTCCTTCAGGAAGGTGGACGAGACCGCGAGCACGGTCTCGGCCCCGAACCAGGTGGCGAACACCGTGGCCACGTTCATGTAAAGCGGGAGGCTGCGGCCGGCCACCAGGTAGTCGGTGGCGTTGTGCACGCGGCGGGCCGCAAACACGCCGATGGCGATCGTGACCAGCAGATAGACGGCGACGGAGGCGATCAGCATGGCGGGCGGGCTTTCGTCAGGCTGGGTTGGTGGGGGCGGGACGGCGGGCCGGGCGCCACGCGGCGGCATGGTACCCACCGGCCGCAGTTTCCGCGAATCGACACGGAGGGCTCCTTTTGGCCTGATGGCGTCGTGGGATCATCGGTTCATGCCCGAGGAAGCTGCCGCGCCGATTGCCGGATCCGACCACGCCGCCATCGAGCGGCTCGCTGCGAGTGCCCGGGTGCGCGATGTGGCCACGCCGGCCGGCCGGGTACGCTGGCGCTGCTTTGGCGCGGGCGCGCCCGCGGGCGGCGCGCCACCGGTGGCGCTGTTGCACGGCGGCCACGGCTGCTGGCTGCACTGGGTGCGCAACATCGGGGCGCTGGCCGCGGGCCGCGCGGTCTGGGTGGCCGATCTGCCTGGCTTCGGTGACTCCGACAGCCCTGCCGGGCCCGCCATGGACGCGCTGCTCGACATGACCGCCGCGTCGTTGCGCGACCTGTCGGGGCCGGGGCAGGCCATCGATCTGGTCGGTTTCTCGTTCGGGGGGCTGGTGGCCGCGCATCTCGCGACCGACCTGCTCCCGGTACGCCGCATCGCGCTGCTCGGGCCGGCCGGTCATGCGGGCCGGCGCCGGCCGCGCGGCGAGATGATCGCCTGGCGGCGGGTGGCCCACGATGCCCCCGCGCTCGCCGCGGCGCTGCGGCACAACCTCGCGATGCAGATGCTGCACGACGAGCAGGCAATCGACGACCTCGCCCTGGCCGTGCACACCCGAGCCTGTCAGGGCACCCGTTTTCGCAGTCGCGAGATCTCGCGCGCCGGCGGCCTGCCCGAGCTGCTCGCGCGCTGTCCGGCGCCGCTGCTGCTGGCCTGGGGCGAGCACGACAGCACCGCCGATCCGAAGGTGCTGGCCGCCACGCTGGGCCTGCAGGCGCCGCGGCGCGAGGCGGTGGTGCTGCCCGGCGTGGGGCACTGGGTGCAGTACGAGGCGGCCGCAGCCATCAACCGCCTGCTGCTCGGGTTTCTGGGCGACTGAACCGCGCCGCGGGCCGCGCGCACGGCCCGATTGCGCCGGATCGTCAGCGCAGCAGAACCGCCGTTACGAGCGCCGCCCCGGCGGCCGCGATGATGGCCATCGACACCGCCAGCAGCGCCAGCCAGCGCCGGGTGCGGCGCGTTTCGGCGATCAGGGTCTCGGCCCAGGGCGGCATGCCGCCGGCCTGGTCGCGGGCCACGCGGGCCAGCGCGCTGTAGGCCAGCCGCGGGATCTGCGGCAAGGTCTGCGCCCACTGCGAGGCCTCGCGCGCCAGGCGGTCGCGCAGCGCCTGCGGCCCGATCTGCTCGCGCATCCAGCGCTCGAGGAAGGGCTTGGCGGTCACCCACAGGTCGAGGTCGGGGTCGAGCTGGCGCCCCAGACCCTCGATGTTGAGCAGGGTCTTCTGCAGCAGCACCAGTTGCGGCTGGATCTCGACATCGAAGCGGCGCGATGCCTGGAACAGGCGCATCAGCACCAGGCCCAGCGAGATCTCGCGCAGCGGCCGGTCGAAGAAAGGCTCGCAGCAGGCGCGGATGGCCGACTCGAGCTCCTCGATGCGGGTGGTGCGCGGCACCCAGCCCGATTCCACATGCAGCTCGGCCACGCGCCGGTAGTCGCGCCGGAAGAAGGCGAGGAAGTTCTGCGCGAGGTAGTTCTTGTCGAACTCGGAGAGCGTGCCGACGATGCCGAAGTCGAGCGCGATGTAGCGGTTGAAGTCGGGGCCCGGACCACCCACGAGGATGTTGCCCGGGTGCATGTCGGCGTGGAAGAAGCCGTCGCGGAAGACCTGGGTGAAGAAGATCTCGACGCCCTCGCGCGACAGGCGCGTGAGGTCGATCCCGGCGGCGCGCATCTCGTCGAGACGGCCGATCGGGATGCCATGCATGCGCTCCATCGTGAGCACGTTCACGGCGCAGGCGTCCCAGTACATCTCGGGCACCCGCAGCAGCGGCGAGCCGGCGAAATTGCGCCGCAGCTGGTTGGCGTTGGCCGCCTCGCGGATCAGGTCGAGCTCGTCGTGCAGGTACTTGTCGAACTCGTCGATCACCTCGAGCGGGCGCAGCCGGCGCCCGTCGGCCGACACCCGCACCAGCAGCGAGCCGAACACGCGCATCAGGCCGAGGTCGCGCTCCATCAGGCTGGCCATGCCCGGGCGCAGCACCTTGACGGCAACCGGCCGGCCGTCGTGCAGCCGGGCGAAGTGCACCTGGGCGATGGAGGCCGAGGCCACCGGCGTGGCGTCGAACTCGGCATAGACCTCGGCCAGCGGCTTGCCCAGGCCGCGCTCGATCTCGGCCATGGCGATCTCGCCGGGGAAGGGCGGCACCCGGTCCTGCAGCCGCGCGAGTTCGTCGGCGATGTCGGGCGGCATGAGGTCGCGCCGCGTGGACAGCACCTGGCCGAACTTGACGAAGATGGGGCCCAGACTCTCGAGGGCCTCGCGCAGCCGCTCGCCGCGCGGCTGGCGCAGCTTGCGCCCGAACCGCAGCAGGCGCGCGACGGCCAGCCAGCCGCGGCCGCCGAGCGTGGCCGCGGCGCTCGAGACGGCGATCTCGTCGAGGCCATGACGCCAGACGACGTGGGCAATGCGGACAAGGCGAAGGAGGCGCACCGGCGGATTCTAGCCTCGCGTGCCGCGCGCGACCGGCATCGCCGGCGGCAGGGCTTACCATGCGGGCACGATGCCCGCTCCGATACCTACGCTTGTGCGCCCCGGGCGCGTCGCCGGTCTGGCGGTCTGCGCGCTCTGGCTCGTCGCCTGCGCGACGCCGGCCGAGCCGCCGGCCGCCTCGGCCCAGGGCCCGGTTCCTGCCGCGCCAGCCTCGGCAGCCCCGACCGCGACCCCGGCTGCCCCATCCACCGCTCCCGCGGCCGCTTCGGCTCCTGCCGCTCCCGCTGCCCCCGTGGCCCGGCCGGTTGCGCCGCCCGCGCCCGGCGCCCGGCCGGCCTTCGCCGAGGTGGTGCGCGATGCCCGCCGCATCGAGGGCCTGTTCACGCTCTGGCAGAAGGACGAGAAGCTCTGGCTCGAGATCGCGCCCGCGCAGCTCGACCGGCCGTTCCTGTTCGCCGTGTCGCGCACCACCGGCCTGGGCGAGCGCGGCCTGTATCCGCACTGGACCCTCGTGCGGCACATCGTGGCGTTTCGCAAGATCAACGGCAGCGTGCAGTTGCTCGCCCGCAACACCCGCTTCGACGCCCCTGGCGATCCCGGCCTCGCCCGCACTGCGCGGCTGAGCTTTTCCGACAGCCTGCTCGGCGCGGCGCCCATCGCCAGCGCCGAGCACCCCGAACGCCGCTCGGTGCTCGTCGAACTCTCGCCCATCCTGCTCGCCGACCTGCCGCAGCTGTCGCGCCAGCTCGAGGCCCAGTTCCGGGTCGCCTACGCGCTCGATCCGCGCAACTCCTTCTTCGGACCCGCGCGCTCATCCCTGGCCGAGACAGTCGTGCCGGTGAGTGCTCACTATGCGCTGCCGCGGCTTCCGACGGTGTCGCCGGGGGGCCAGCAGCCCAGCGGGCCACCGCCCTCGCTGCCGCGCAACCTCGAGGACGCGCGCAGCTTCTTCGTCGACTATCGCTACAGCTTCGCGAGCCTGCCCGAGCCGGTGATGCGCCCGCGCCGGGCCGACCCGCGCATCGGCCACTTCACGGTGCCGCTGGTCGACTGGAGCGACGCGACCGCGCCCGACCCGCGACGCCATGTGGTCACCCGCTGGCGGCTCGACAAGAAGGATCCGTCGGCGGCGCTGTCCGAGCCCGTGCGCCCGATCGTGTTCTGGCTCGACCGCAACGTGCCGGCGCGCTATCGCCCCGCGATCACCGCCGGGGTGCTCGAGTGGAACAAGGCCTTCGAGCGCATCGGCCTGCACGATGCGCTGCAGGTGCGCGACGAGCCGGCCGATGCGCCGATGCCGCTGGCCGACCTGCAGCACGCCTCGATCCGCTGGTTCGTCGACAACGACCCGGGCGCGCTGGCCATCGGCCCCTCGGTGACGGATCCGCGCAGCGGCGAGATCGTCGATGCCGACATCGCGATTTCCGACAACTGGGCCCGCTTCGCGCGGCGGCTCTCGGTCGAGCAGGTGCTGCCGGTGCAGCAGCACGCGCACGGCCCGCACTGCACGCACGCGGCCGATGCGATGGCCGAGCTCGACTTCGGCCTGGCCCTGCTCGAGGCGCGCGGCGAGCTCGAGCCCGGCAGTCCGCAGGCCGAGGCGCTGGTCGCCGAGGTGCTCAAGGAACTCACGATGCACGAGGTCGGCCACTCGCTGGGGCTGCGCCACAACTTCCGGGCCTCGACCGCGCATCCACTGGCCCGGCTGGCCGATCCGGCCTACGCGCGCAGCCGCGGGCTGTCGGGCTCCGTGATGGACTACAACGCGTTCAACCTGCCGCTGGCGGGCGAGCCGCGCGGACCGCTGGCCATGGACACGATAGGCCCCTACGACTACTGGGCGATCGAGTACGCCTACCGGCCGCTCGACCCCGCCCAGGAGGAGCGCGAACTTGCCCGGATCGCGGCGCGCGCTGGCGAGCCTGGTCTGGCCTACGGGACCGACGAGGAGGTCGCCGCGGGCTACGACCCCGCGGTCAGCCAGCGCGACCTCGGCGACGATCCGATCGTCTGGGCGCAGCGGCGCTTCGCGCTGACGCGCGAGCTCTGGAGCCGGCTGCGCAGCCGCCCCTTGCCGCAGGGCACGAGCTACGGCGTGCTGCGCCGTGGCTTCGACAGCGGTCTGCGGCAGTTCGAGGTCGCCGCCGATCTGGCCGCCCGCCTGGTGGGCGGGGTCAGCTACGACCGCGCGGTGGCGGGTGACGCGCGCGCCTCCTTCGTGCCGGTGCCCGGCGCCAGTCAGCGCGCCGCGCTCGCGCTGATCGCGCGCGAGGCCTTCGCCGAGAGCTCGTTCGCGATCGATCCCTGGCTGGTCGCGCGGCTGTCGCAGGACGCGCTCGAGCGCGGCTACGCCCCGCCGTCGCTGCCGGGGCTGCTGCAGTCGGTGCTCGGCGTGCAGCGGCGCCTGCTCGACCGGCTGATGGCCGACGCGGTGCTCGCGCGCATCCAGGAGAGCGAGGCCACGCTGGGCCCGGCCGACCGCTTCCGGCTGCCCGAACTCTTCGACACCTTGCGCGGCGCGGTGTGGGCCGAACTGGGCCGCGGCGCCGACATCGGCGTGGCCAGGCGCATGCTGCAGCGCGAGCACCTGCGCAAGATCACCGGGCTGCTGCTGCGGCCGGCCAGCGCGGTGCCGGCCGATGCGCGCTCGCTGGCGCGTGCCGACGCGCAGCGGCTGAGCGCCGCGATCGCGGCCGCGATGCGCGGGCGGGAGCTCTCGCGCGAGGCGCGCGCCCACCTCGACGAGAGCCTGGCCAGCCTGCGCGATGCGCTGCGCGCGAGCGTGACCCGGACGGCGGGCTGATCAGTCGCGCGCCGCCGCGGTCGGCGCGCCCGGCGCCTGGGCGGCCGGGCGCATTGCCGTGCTGATGGACGGAATGGTTGTGACCGCAACGACCGAAGCCGGCGCCGGCGCCGCCTCGAAGACCGGGTCGACGTCGAAGGCGATGTCGCCGTCGGGCTGCGGCTCGCCGGTGGGCCGGGCCGCGGCGAAGTCGAAGAGCTCGCGGTCCATCAGGTGCGATGGAACCACCCGCGACAGCGACGCGAAGATGTTTTCCACGCGCCCCGGGAAGCGCTTTTCCCATTCGCGCATCAGCTGCTTGATCTCGCGCCGCTTCAGGTTCTCCTGCGAGCCGCACAGGTTGCAGGGGATGATCGGGAACTCGCGCCAGCGCGCGTACTCGGTGAGGTCGGCCTCCTGCACGTAGGCCAGCGGCCGGATCACCACGTGCCGGCCGTCGTCGGACACCAGCCGCGGCGGCATCGTCTTGAGCTTGCCGCCGAAGAACATGTTCAGGAAGAAGGTCTCGAGGATGTCGTCGCGGTGGTGGCCCAGCGCGATGCGGGTGGCGCCGAGCTCGTCGGCCACGCGATAGAGGATGCCGCGGCGCAGCCGCGAGCACAGCGAGCACATCGTGCGCCCTTCGGGGATCACGCGGCGCACGATGCTGTAGGTGTCCTGGTTCTCGATATGGAAGGGCACGCCCAGCGCGCGCAGGTATGCGGGCAGCACGTCCTCGGGGAAGCCGGGCTGCTTCTGGTCGAGGTTGACCGCGATGATCTCGAAGCCCACCGGCGCGCGGCTGCGCAACGTGAGCAGCAGGTCGAGCAGCGCGTAGCTGTCCTTGCCGCCCGACAGGCACACCATCACCCGGTCGCCCTCGCCGATCATGTCGTAGTGGGCAATGGCCTCACCGGTGAGGCGCAGCAGGCGCTTGTGCAGCTTGTGGCGCTCGCGCGCGAGTTTTTCGGGGGTCATCCGGGGCTCCTGCGCCTCGATCTCAGTGGCCCGGCTCATCGCGAAAGCGCAGCACCTCGACGCCGACCGTGCGGCAGTCGGGGTAGACGTCGGGCTTTTGCGTGCTAACCCGCACCGCGCGCACCGCCGCGCGCGCCAGACAGAGCTCGACGATGCCGTCGATCAGGGTCTCCTGCAGGTTGAAGTGCCGCGAGCGGGCGAGCTCGGCGACCGACTGGCGAATGAAGTCGTAGTCGAGCACCTCGGCGACCTCGTCCTGGCGCGGGGTGGAGTGCTCGGCCGGCACGAACAGGTCGACGTCGATCAGCACGCGCTGCGGCGCTTCGCGCTCGAAGTCGTGAAAGCCGATCGAGACGTCGATGGCGAAGCCGTGCAGGAAGATCCGGCGGCAGCCGGCCAGGCGAGGGGAGAGCAGATCGTTCACGGGGTGAGGGTTCCGGTCGGGGGTCGGTCGTCGGGCGTTCCGGTCAGGTACATCACGTCGCGCGGCAGCGCCTGCAGGTGCTGGCCGCCATCGACCGTCAGGTTGATGCCCGTGATCGCGGGTGCCGATGCGAGGAAGACCACGGCGTCGACGACGTCGGCGGGGGTGGATGAGCGACCGAGCGGCGTCATGCGGTGCGCGCGCTCGAAGCTCTCGGGCGTCTGGTCGCCCGACAGCAGCGTGATGCCGGGCGACACCGCGACCACGCGCAGCTGCGGCGCGAAGGCCATCGCGAGCAGGGTGGTGGCGCTGGCGAGCGCCGCCTTGCTCAGCGTGTAGGCGAGGAAGTCGGGGTTGGGATTCTCGAGCTTCTGGTCGAGCAGGTTGACCACCACGGCGGGTGCGGCGGCGGGGGCATCGGGCGCTGCGGCGGCGCGCAGCGCGTGCAGCCGGCGGGCGAGCACCAGCGGTGCGCCCAGATTGGGGCCCACGTGGCGGGCGAGCATCGCGTAGCTGGCCGTTTCGGGACGATCGGGCTCGAAGCGCGAGGCGTTGTTGACCACCGCATCGAGCGGGCCCAGGCGCGCGCAGGCGGCATCGAACAGGGCCTCGACGGCGGCCTCGTCGTCGAGATCGGCGGGCAGCGCCACCGCGCGCCGGCCCAGCGCCTCGATGTCGGCCACGGTGCGGGCGGCCTGCTCGGCCGAACTGCCGTAGTGGACGGCGACATCCCAGCCGGCGCGCGCCATGCCGAGCGCGATCTCGCGCCCGAGGCGGCGGGCGGCGCCGGTCACCAGCACGCGGCGGGTGGCGGGCGCGACCATGGCGGGATGGACGGGATCCACGGCGTACGGAGTGGTGCTGCGGCTGGCGGGGCGCCAGTGTAGCCGGTCTGGGGCGCCGCGGCGGCGCGCGCCCTCGTAGAATGCCGGGCATGCGACCGACCACGGCCCTGCCCGAGCCGTCCTCCGAGGCGCTTGCCGCCAGCGCCGAGCTCTCCGGGCGCATCGCCGCGCGCATCGCCGCCGCCGGCGGGTGGATGGGATTCGACGCCTACATGGCGATGGCGTTGTACGAACCGGGTCTCGGCTACTACGCCGGGGGCAGCCGCAAGTTCGGCGCCGCCGGCGATTTCGTCACCGCACCCGAGCTCTCCGACCTCTTCGGCGCCTGCCTGGCGCGCCAGTGCGCGTTCTGGTTCGAAGGCTGCGCGCGGCGCGTGGTCGAGTTCGGCGCGGGCAGCGGCGCGCTGGCTGCGCAACTGCTGCGCGGGTTCGATCAGCTGGGCCTGGGCGACGTCGAGTACCTGATCGTCGAGCTCTCCGGCGAACTGGCCGCGCGTCAGCGCGCGCGCCTGGCCCGCGAGTGCCCGCAGGCGCTCGAGCGGGTGCGCTGGCTCGACACCTGGCCGCAGGCCATCGACGGCGTGGTGATCGCCAACGAGCTGCTCGATGCGATGCCGGTGCGCGCGTTCGCGGTGGAGCCTGCCAGCGACGGGGCCGCGGCGCGGGTCTTCGAGCGTGGCGTGGCGCGGCGGCCGACGTCGGGAGCGCATCACGCGGCGGGGCATGCGGTTGGCAGCGCGACCGGCGGCGCGCCGGACCATGCTCGCGACGCCGTGCCTGGCTTCGACTGGGCGCTGCGGCCGGCCGATGCGCGGTTCGCCCGCATCGTTCTCGAACGGCTCGCCGAAGGGTCGGGCATCGACGACCCGCGCGCGCTGGCCTACGCCGCCGAGATCGGCGAGCAGGCGCAGGCCTGGGCGACGCAGGCCGCGCGGTGTCTTGCGCGCGGCGCGCTGCTGCTGATCGACTACGGTTTCGCGCGGCCCGCCTACTATCACGCGCAGCGCTCGGGCGGCACGCTGATGTGCCACTACCGGCACCGGGCTCACGGCGATCCCTTCCTGCTGCCAGGTCTGCAGGACATCACCGCTCACGTCGATTTCACCGCGATCGCGCAGGCCGGCGTCGACGAAGGGCTCGAGGTGCTCGGCTTCGTCTCGCAGGCGCGGATGCTGCTCGATCTCGGGCTGCTCGACGATCTCGCCGCGCATGCGGGCCGCGGCGACGCCACGGCCTGGGCCCGGCAGGCGCAGGCCGTTCAGCGGCTGCTCTCGGAGGCCGAGATGGGCGAGCTCTTCAAGGCGCTGGCGCTGGGCCGCGGCCTGAGCGCCGCCGGGCCGGGTTTCGCGCACGGCGACCGGCCGCTTGCGCTGCGCAAGGAGGTTGCGCGCGCAACCAATCGGGCTGATGCCGATCGCGGATTGGCCGCCGGCGGGCAGGGTGCGCCCGGAGCGGCCGCGGGCGCGCCGGGCACGAGCGGGCAGGCCGCATTCCGGGCGGGCCGATGATGCGCTGGCTGCTGGTCACGGTGCTGGCGCTGCTGCTCTTCTCGGGCCTGTCGCGCTGGCTGCGCCGCTTCGGCCTGGGCCGGCTGCCCGGCGACCTCAACTTCCGCGCCTTCGGCCGCGAGTGGTCGCTGCCGCTGGCCTCGACCATCGTGCTGTCGCTGCTCGCCGCCGGCGTGTCGCAGCTCTTGTAGCCCGTCCCGCCGACCGGAAGCCCCGCCATGCAAGACGCCGCCCCTGGCCCGCGCGCCGACGAAACCCGCCCGCCGCTGCGCGTGAACCTGGGCTGCGGCGGCCGGCGTGTGGATGGCTTTCTGGGCGTCGACCGTTACCCGGCGCCGGCCGTCGACGTGCGCGCCGATCTGGTGCGGCCGCTGCCTTTCGCCGACGGATCGGTCGACGAGGTGCTGCTCGACAACGTCATCGAGCACATCGCCGACATTCCCGCGCTGATGCACGAGTTGCACCGCATCTGCCGCGACGGCGCCCGCATCCTGATCCGCACGCCGCACTTCACCAGCCTGTCGTCGTGGCGCGACCCCACGCACGTGCACCACCTCTCGTACTTCTCGATGGATCACTTCGAGCGCGAGGGCGTGGCCCACTACACCTCGGGCGGGCGCGGCTTCCGGGTGCTTGAGCGGCGGCTGTCGTTCGGCGGGTTCACCGGCCTGATCGGCCGGCTGATCTTCAAGCTCAGCCCGCTGGCCTACGAGAAGCACTGGTGCTTCGTGTTCCGGGCCTCCACGCTCACCTTCCGGTTGCAGGTGCTCAAGCAGCCCGCCTGAACGCGGCCGGCGGCGGGCCTGCGTCGTCAGGCCGGTCCGTCGAGGGCCGCGATGGCGGCCAGCCGGACGGCGCGTATGCGCTCGCGCAGCGCATCACCGGCGGCGCGGGTGTCAGCTGGCGCGGCGGGGCCCGTTGCCTCGGCGCGCGCGGCGGCGGCAATCGCGCCGGCGTCGACGCCGGCCGCCGCTCGCAGCGCCTGGCGCAGCCGAGCCGCCGCTGCCGCGCATCGCGCGCCGTCCGCGGGTGTGGCAGCCAGCGCCTGGCAGGCGGCGATCAGGCCGTCGAGCCGGCCCGGCCGGCGCAGCGCATCGATGCTCTCGAGCAGCGCAAGGCATCCGGCCGGCGGCAGGTCGGCGGCCTGCCTTGCGCGCACGCTCTCGCG
>Ga0315904_10004866_pt1 | contig 18866 bp, 25 predicted proteins | sample LakEriMetagenome_6_FD_203529 | JGI IMG/M metagenome (GOLD analysis project Ga0315904, IMG submission 203529) | Freshwater fungal communities from buoy surface, Lake Erie, Ohio, United States - Buoy 12 MA120 | ecosystem: Environmental > Aquatic > Freshwater > Lake | place: USA: Lake Erie, Ohio...
GGTGTGGATTGTTGTGGAGGGAAAAATGAAGATCATCACCGGGACTGTGAAAATCTCGACCGGCGGATCGCGTGGCAAGGACATCCGGGAATTTGACGTCACCTACCCGGAATTCGCCTCGCTTCGCGAGGCCGCGACTGAACTGGGGCGGAACGAGGCCCTGCAGTTGCTCAACCAAGCCGTGGCGACTGAGGCTCGCTTGAAGGTCCGCCACCGGGTGCTCACCCTCGCGTCAGACGACAAACTGGGGAGAATCGCCCGGCGCCTTTCGAATCTCGGCATTGACGCCGAGACCCTCCGTGACCTCGTGGCGCAGAAGGTTGTCACGCCCAACTAGCGAGTCTCCACGACCAGGAGGCGCAATGCCCCCCGGCCGTGGATGGTCGTGGGTTAGAACCCCAGGAGGGTCCTGATCCCCGCGAGCTGCTCGACCGGGATCACCTTCTCGACTTCCTCGCCCCCGGGGAGCTTGAGCGTCACCTTCGCCTCGCTCAGGGCCTTGATCTGGGCGCCCACCGCCAGGACCTGCTCGGTCAGCCAGGTCTTGGCGGCCGTGAGGGCCTCCGCCTCCGTGGCGTAGTCCTCGTCATCCAGCCGGTCGCCGTCGATGTCGCCGGCGCCGTCGTCGCCGAGGTCCTCGACGACCGACACCTCGTAGCGGTCGTTGCCGTCCTCGTTGGTCGCCAGGCTGATCTCGATCTTCTTCTTCGCCATCGCGCTGTCTCCCTTCCCTTTGGCGGGGGATTGTCCCCCATGCCTCTGCACCTTGCAATGAGAAAAGGCCGCGGGGGAAGATCCCCAGCGGCCTCTTAGGCGGCGCCAAGCGAATGGAAGGCGAAACCATCACCGCCGGGCTTCCCGGCGAGCGCTGGTCTGACGGCTGTCGTGACGTCGAACTCGAACAGCAGGTCTGCCAGCAGCCCCAGGCCGTCATCCTCATGTAGCTGCCTGATCTCCCCGGCGCTGTCTCTCACCACCACCAGCGCGGGGGTCTGCCCCCGCCGTGGAAGGAGCAGAAACGACATCCTCAGCTCGTGGCCGAAGAGGTCGACTTGCACCCCCTGGGGGTGTAGCGGATGGCTACGAAGTCCACGCCCGGCCGGAGCCGGTCGCGCTCCTGGGCTTTTTCCTCTAGCTTCAGCCACTCGCGCCTCTGTGTGGGAGTCACCACCGGGGTATCCACCTCCCGTAGCCATCTCAGCCATGCCCATGCCACCATCCTACTCTCCTGTCGTGAAAATATCCACCTTCCACGCGGCGATGGCATCCACCGGGGGGATGAGCCAGGCGCGGTACACATGCTCTGGGTAACTCCTCCGGATCAACCCCGCGTAGATGCGCACCCAACTCTGCACTTGCTCGGGGGTTCTCCTCACGAGTTGCTCCGTTATGGTCGGACTTTGTAGAGGAGTATGCGGTGGCCTGTCCCATTGCCCCCACTCCCAACGCTGTTCGAGCCACACCGCCCACAACTCTGGGCGTGGACCGTGGGGATTGTTAAGCTTGGCCTCCCACAGCAGTCGCCACCAGGTGATCGCCTCTGAGTGGTTATGAATTGGCCAGCGGTGCTCCGGGTCAAATTCCCACATTGGCGGCTCTCCACCGTTTTTCCCAATCCACGGCCGGCATATACCCGGGCTTGATGTGAGTCTCGATCCCCCACTGCGCTGCCAGGGCGTGGAAGTCGAAGTCATCCGGACACGCCAGATACAACACCTTCCACTCTTTGGCGGTCTCCTCCGGGAAGGGCGTCAACTGGCGCAGCCAGACGTTGACAAAACCCGGCATCCACTGGCGGTGCAGCTGAGCCCCGGCGCCGGTCTCAACAACCGCCCGGAGGATGGTTTCATCCGTCGCCGCCCAGTCGAAGTACCGACTGTCGTGGGTAACCGGGCGCTTGGGGTTCAAAACCTGCCTCTGCAACAACTCGTCAGTCTCCCTGACGATGCCCCCAAAGGCCTTCAGCCAGGCTTCTGTGCCTGCGGTAGAACTCCAGGTGAGGTCTTGGTTTTCCCACATTTTGGCCTCACTTCTCTGCAGTCAGACATGAGAAGAGGCCAGCTCCACGACCTTGCAGGACACCGCCTTGAAGGCGCCCTGTCGTGGAACTGGCCTCTTTCTGTTTGTAGGTCGTGACCCCCGGGAGGGTGCGCGCTGTCTGGCGCCGCTGGTGACCCCCCCGGGCGGGGTGGGAACGTCAACGCTGCTGTCTCCTCTCTGTCGTGGATGGCGGGCTGTTACGCCGTGGTCGTCAGCCGGGCAGGTCGTGGGCAGGTCGTGGACTTGCCGTGGCCTGTCGTGGATGCCGTGGAACGCCCCGCCTCGCCACGCCGCCGCAGGTGCGGGCGGTTGTGGGACTGGGAAGGCGTGGGGGTCGATGCGGCGAGGACTTTGTCGAGGGTCTATGCCCTGCAGCGCCTGCCGCCAAGCCCCTCTCCCTAACCTCAGCCTAGATGCGCGCATCTTGCCGCATGGCTCAGGGGGAGCGTTCCACGGTAGTCAGTGGAGGGCGGTATCTACCCCGCCCCTCCACCTTGGGGATCAACGCTACACCGCTTCCTCCTCGGCGATGTCCTCGGCGTGGCGCTCGACATCCGCCACGGCCTTCATGGCTTTCACCACCCGCCGAGTGATCTCCGCCGCCTCGCCGAAGGTCACCCCTTCGGCGGGAGTCCGAAGAATCGCCACCAGGGCGTCGCACACGCCTTCAGTCGCGGCTCGCAGCTCCCTATGCTGCTGGCGGTTCATTGGCATTGCTCTTTGCCTCCAGGAGAGTCTCCACGGCCGTGGATGGTCGTGACTGGCTCCCACAAATGAAAAAAGGCCGCTAGGGGGAGTCCCCCAGCGGCCCTGTAGAGGCGCTCGGTCGTGAATGGCGCCCGGTCGTGGCTCAGAAATCAAACCCCTCCGCCAAGAGGAGCGTCGCGGGGAGCTTCCCGTGGCGCTTGTTGGACTCCGCGGCGGTGCAGGTCGGGCAGAGGGTCTTCTCAGTCTGCACGAGGCGGCCTTCCCCCGCGGCTTCATACGCCGCGGCGTCCCGGGTTGACCTCACCATCGTGCGGCGCTCGCCAGAGGGTGCCACCCGCACGCTGCTCGGTGGCAACCCTTTGCCGTCGTGCTCCACCCGGACGTAGACCCTCATGCGCGTGAGCTTGCTCCACTCGGTGGGGGTCTTACAGCGGTCGCACGCGACCGGGATAGCCGTCGCGGACCGGAGCAACCGGGGGAGTTCCGGACCGATGGTGCCCGCGACCCTCCGGGTCGCCCAGCAGCGCCGACACAGTACCCGCTCGATGCGCTCGATCTCCCCGAGGGGCTCGATCGCGAAGGGGTTGTTCTTGTCAGTGCCGAGGGGGAGGGCGCCCTGTGTGCGCCGCCGCTCCTCGTGACACCTGACAGTCAGGCCGACCGGCACGCAGTGGCCGCAGTCGGCGGTGTAGCGGTCTTCAGAGGCGGCAATTGCCTCGCCAAGCGTGCGCTGCCTATCCACGCCTCGGCGCCTCCTGCTGCGCCTTCTCCCACGCCAGGTAGGCAGTCAACTCGGCGATCACCTGCTCGGCCACGTTCTGCCCGGTCATGTCCGGGTTGAAGGTGTCCGCCATGCGGGTGGCTACCTCAGGGACGCTAATCGCTCCCTCGTCGTGTTGCCGGAGCAGCTCGCGCATGTAGGCCACGACGATCTGGCTAACACGCGTCGATGGCTCGTGCTGGTTACCGTTGACATCCGGCTGCAACATGTTAGGCTCTCTCTCTGGGGGTGTAGCCGCCCCCGGTTGTGTCTCTCTCTCTAGGTGCCTGTGTGGGTAAAACGGAAAGGGGCGGGGGTTTCCCCCCGCCCCTTAGCCGTCTAGTCGTCGCCGAACTCGATCTCGACGTTGGTCTGGCGCTTGTCGCCGCCAGCGTCCTTCGTCGCCGGGACCGCGACCGGTCCCGGAGTGTCCAGCAGGAGGTACGCTCCGATGAGGCGCGCCCCGTACTGAGCGTGAACGGTGCCGGCGGGGAGGCTGAAGCCCTTGTTGGCCCAGCCGACCTTGCCGGACGAGAACCCGTCGCTGAAGCGGGCCATGAACTTGAGTGCGGGCGTCTTGCCCTTCGCGGGCAGTTCGGCCATCACCGGCTCGGCCAGCTTCGTCCCGCGCTTCTCCAGCTTTTCGCTGGCGACCACGGTTTCGACGCCGTCCACCACCTTGACGATACGGACATACAAGTCCATACTTCAGGCTCCCTAGCCCCAGATTGTCAAACGGCCGCCCCGTGTATCTGGGGCCGTGGAAGCGACCGTGTTGCAGCGACGTGTGCAGGATGCAGCACGCCGACGCCGACCTTAGTGCAGCCCGGATGCCAAGCGAAAATCAAGGCGAAAATTCCCAAAAACGGACAGGTTTCGCCGAAGTTTTCGCCTCGAAGGGTGACAAAATTTGTCACACGACTGCCGGGAAATGGCAAAAGGCGAAAGTTTGGGCGAAAGTCCCACGGCTGAGGTAGGTCGGCGCGCCGACGGTGCAATTCCGGCCGACCTGCCGAATGGCCGCCATTTGCGTTTGCAGGCCCGTGGTGGAGTTTTCAACAGGGGGGTGGGGGTCTGGATACCCTCGACGTCGCCGATGCGTCCTGAAGCCCGTGGCGCGGCCGAGCTGGGTTTGGCATGCAGTTTGCATCGCGCGTTGCAATTCCCATGCCAACCCTCGCGGCCCTCGCCGCCACCGCTCCCCGCGCGACAGTGCGCGCGACGCGCGACGCGCAGGAAGAGGGCGCAGCGGTCGCCCCCGCAGCGGTCGCCCCCGCGGGGGAAAACGCGCGCGACGCGCGCCGCACCCCCTGCTCCGCGGTGCACGCGCGCGCGGGATTGTCTTAGGCCTCCCAAATTTTTTGCCCAGTTCAGGGCGCCTTGAGAGAAAGGCGCCAGGTGGCAAGTGCCTTCTCAAGACACTCCGTGCAACACCAATCCAGCGCCTGGAAGAAGTTATGCACCGCAGGGCCTTTTCCACAGCGACAAGGTTCGCCGGGGCGGGTCGAGGCGCGAAGCTTCTCAATCCTCTTCAACCACCCAGCCTTCGCCCGCTCACTTCGCGCTTCACGCGCTTCGCGCCGCATCTCCTTCTTCGCCTCGACCAGGGGGCCATAACAGTAGACACACACCGCGGTATGCGCCTTCAACGGGTGTGAGTAAGTCGCCGGGGTCGTGGATTGCTTGCACTCCGTGCAGACCTTCTGCCACTTCTCCGGCGGCAATTGCTTATGCGCCATGGGGTTGCTCCTGCTGCGCCTGCTGCTCCTCCATCTCCTTCCGCCGGTCATAGCGCACCTTCGCCCGAACGCGGTCCAACTCCAGGCACTCCGCGCAGCGCCGGTTGGCGCTGCCCTCCGGGAGCTGCCGCGGACAACTCCAGCATTTGCCCTTCGCAACTCGCCGCTGATAATACCGCCGCCGATTCTGCTGTCGCTTGAGGAGGTCAACCATGAGAGGAAGTGTAGCGGATAGGATGGTTGGGGGTCAAGAGGAAAGTGCAGCCGGGGGCTGCACTTCTCGTAGGTCAATATGTAACGAAAGATGATATATACTCTAAGTCGTTGATACGTAAGGGCCTGGGAATTTTCAGGTGCATATGCACTCCCTGAAATATTGAAATATCTCTCAACCCCCCACACCCGCCAATTTGTCAAATTTCAGAAAGTGCATATGCACCTGAAATTTGAAACCCGCGAATTCCTTAGGAAACTAGGGGATTTTTCAAATTTCACGCACCCAGCACCATCAGCACTACGAGACTTTTCAGCCTCACGAGACCCCCCTCCTGCCGGTGTGGGCGGCCGAGGCGGCTAGCGCCGCCCGGGTGACCAATTCAGGGCGCACACCTGGGGGGGGGGGGGTAGTCGGTGCAGAATCAGAGTGTGGGGCGCTAAAATATCTTGACAACAAGACACTCACATGCTATATTTCCCCCTGTCGATCGAGAGCCCATAAGTCGGTCCTGGCGCTCAGCGCGGTCCGCAGAGCACTGACATCGGCGTCGCCATAAGCACGGGGGAGTAATACGGCCGAAACCGGGCGACTTCCCCCGATCTTTCCTGCGCTCGCTGGCGCTCACCCGGCGGCAAGCGCCCTGAACTGATGCCAAGACCAGCCCTGACTGAGGAGGAGAAACTCCTCCGCGAACAGCAGAAGCTGGCGCGCACCGCGGCGGATACCGCCATCAAGACCCTCGCGACTTCCTACGGGCTGCGCCCGGAGGAAAAGCGAGCGCTGTTGAAGCACACCGACCGGCTGCACCTCACCGAGCAGGCGGCGGATGTCATCCTAACGCGCTTGGTGCCCAAGGCCCTGGCGGTGTGGGAGACAGCCCTCGACAGCGGAAATGTTGACGTGGCGACAAGAGTCATCGAAGGCGCCGCGCTTCTCGGGTTCATCAGCGAGTGGAAGAAGCCGGCGCCCGCAGAGGCGCAGACGTTGGACTTTGAACTTGTCCGGGAGACCATCATTGGCCGAGCGCGAGTCGCGACAGGTGGCACGACAGCGGCGACGCCGGGAGGCGATGGCTCTCCTGTCCACGACCAATCCACGACCAGGGAAGACCTCGGCGCCTGCGGCGTCGCGATCGATGCGGAGGTTATTGGCGCAGACCCTCGCGGCGGTGTCTACGCCCTACCCGGAGGTCACAACCATTCAGCTCCTGGAGGCCCTGCAGGTAGTGGCGACGGAGAGGGAGAGGCGTAGGCCCTGAACTGATGAGAATCCCCAACGACACGATCACCGGGTCCCCGACGACGCACATCAAGGTGGAGAGGACGCCGGAAGGGAAGTTCACGGCGCACAATGCGTCGCTGCCGGGGATTCCTCCGATCACGGCCAACTCCCAGCGTGACGCGATTGAAGCCGTGCGAGCGCAGACGGAGAAGTGGATCTGCACCTACTCCGGCGGCGAAGGGGGTAGGTTCAGCAGCAACCCCGGCCGCGACAAGGGTTAGCCCCGCATCGACAGAATGAAAGACCTGCGCATTCCCTTTGAAGTGGCGATTGAGGAGAAGCTCCTCCTCAAGCCGAGGTTTGCGCAGCTCTCCCTGCCCCAGCAGGTGGCGTTGAAGGCGATGTACGGCTGCGCCCTCAGCGGCGACAAGCGCGATGGTCGTGGATGGTCAGAGCTGGATTACTTCTGGGCCTTCCAGGGATATGGGGAGTATGACTCCCTGGGGTTTCTCACGGCCGTCCACACCCCGGCGAGACCCTACACCCCCGAGGAGTATAGGGAAGTCTGGGCGAACGAAGGGGTGAGAAGCGGAAAGAGCGACGCCCTGGCGGCGACAATCGTCGCGTATGAGGCGACCTGCGGGGGACATGAGGCGTTTACTCGCCCCGGGAAGCGGGTGTATTGCTTCCAGATCGCGCAGGATCTCGGGCAGGCACAGTATAGCTTGTTCGGCATCAGGGCGACCCTGGAGTCGATGCCGCTGCTGGGAGGCGGCAAGCGAATCAGCGCCGTCACCGCGCGACGCATTGACCTCTGGAATGGCGTGACCGTCGCGACAGTGCCGCCGACCATCAAGGCGATCCGCGGCTACGACTCCCCGGTGGGGGTGATGGACGAGATCGGCGTTTGGTATCAGGACGCCGACAGCGCCAACCCCGACAAGGAAGTCTACAATCAGCTCCAGTCGCGGCAGGCGCAGTTTCAGTACCCGAAGATAGTCGGCATCAGCTCCCCCTGGCGCAAGGCGGGGCTGCTCTACGAGCGGTTCGAGGCGGGCACCAATGGCGTCAAGCGTGGCTGCACGAGGCACCCGGGAAATGCGGACCTCGACTGCAGCACCTGCAGAGACTTACTAAAGGCCCACCGGTCGCGCCTCTGCCTGCACATCACCACCGCCGCCAGTGCCAACCCGCTGGTGTCACGCGACTGGCTCGCTGTGACCCGCGACCGAGACCCGAAGGCGTTCGCGCGCGAATGCTTGGCTGAGTTTCAAGACTCCGTGTCTGGCTTCCTCGACCCCACCCTCCTGAGGCAGGCCGTAGACACCGGAACGCGGGAGCGTCCACCCGCCTCGGGGGTGACGTACGTTGCCTCCATGGACCCCGCCTTTCGCCGCGACGCCTTCGGGTTCATGGTTGGGCATGTGGATGAGCGGCGGAGGGTGGTGTGGGATGTGGTGAGACGGTGGGTGAAGAGGCCGGGCGAGGGCGCCGTCGAGCCCCGGAGCGTGGCCAGGGAGATCGCAGAAATCTGTGGGCGTTACGGGGTGCACACGATCCTCACCGACCAGTACCACATCGAGAGTCTGCGCCTCCTGTATGAGGACCTGGGGTTGACTCTCCTGGAGCACAACATCCAGAGTGGGTCGAAGCAGGAGCTGTGGGCGAACTTCAAGTCGTTGCTGCAGCAGCAGCGCTTGAAATTCGTCGACCACGAGGAGATGCTCAAGGAATTGATGGCGCTGGAGATGGTCCTCGGTGAGGGCGGGAGTGTGAAGATCGCCGCACCGCGGGGGGAGTTTGATGACCTAGCGATTTGCGCCGCGCTACTCGCGGCCCAAGCCATGTGGACCGGCGCCAACGCCGAATCCACAACCGCGGACGACCCCCTGGTGGACCCCACCCCGCATGAACTGATCCAAAAGCAGATCGCAGCACGCTACACGGCGGTCTCGGCGTGGGATTGATGGCGGTGTTCAGCCCCGACCATGACCTGGGGGTGCTTGCACAACTCCTCGCGGCCTCTCGCCCGGGGGAAAAGCGCCTGCTGGTGGACGAAATCGGGGACTTCGCCGGCGGCGACGGCCTCAAGGTGGAGATTAGCGCGAATTTTCTCTACATTTCCCTCGATACGGGGGATCTAAGAGGGCGCCTCGACATCCCGTTGACGCTGTTGTTCGGGAAATTGGGCGAGTTGGAGGGGGATGCGTGAGTTCCACGACAGAAGTCACGACAGGGGCAGCTCCTGCGGAGCAGAGGAAGCGTAAGAGAGGCCGTCCGGTCCTGTCAGACGCCGAAAGGGCGGTGAAAAAGGACCGGGAGTTCCTCCTGGCGCTGCATCACGCCAGCGCCGAGCAGGCCAAGGCGAATGCAGCGGCGATTCAAGGGCTGACCCGCGCCCTCGAAGCGTGGTTTGAGATGTTCAAGGTCAGTTCGGCACCCGCTCAGGGCTGGACCAACACCGAAACCACCGAGTGGGCGCGGTATAAGGCGCAGGAGGAGGGCTTGCCCCCGCCTGATCCGACGCTAAGCGAGCCCGATCAGGTGCGGTGGCTGATGAAGCAGATGGATGAGGCGGCGGTCTAAGATGCAGGAGCCGGTGCAGACTCCCCAGATGGTGGTGCCGGGCCTTGGTGCCACGACACCGGAGGTGTCGGCGCCGGAGATTGAGGAGAAGGAGCGTGCGCTCGCGAGACTCGTCGCCGGGCGCTTTCAAAAAGGCCTCTCCATTCGGCGTGCGCACGAAGGACAGTGGTTTGTCAATGGCGCCTTCTTCAAGGGGTATCAGTATGTGGAGTGGAGTGGCAGGGATCACCGCCTGCAAGTGCCGCCGTCGCCCCCGCATCGCGTCCGCCTGACGATCAACCGCATTCAGCCGAAGGTTCGGGCAAGGGTCGCGAAGTTCCTGAAGAATCGTCCGATCCCGATGGTCATCCCGGCCACGACGGAGATCGAGGATCGCCTTGACGCCCGGGCCACGACGAAGTTCCTCGACTACATCTGGCGGAAGCTGGACCTGGAGCGGAAGTATTCGAGCGCCGTGCGTTGGGCGAGTATTACCAATCACGGCTACTGGTGGTTTCACTGGGACCCGAAGGCGCTGGGGAAGATACAGGATAGCGCCACCAAGAAGGCGGTGCTCGCCGAAGTCGGGGAGATTGAAGTCGAGATCGGGACGGCGTTTGAGCTGGTGGTTGCTGACCCGACCCTGGAGGCGATTGGCCTTCAGCCGTGGATTATCCGCGCCAAGCGCCGCAGCCTGGGGTACATCAAGAGTCGCTACCCGGAGAAGGCGCCTTTCGTCAAGGGCGAGACCGAGGGGGGTGATGTCGATGCGGGCACGACTGGCGAGCGCTACGCGAAGCAGCTCGGGAACCTCGCGCCGACTTCCCAGGGCGGGAGTCATTTCCTCACCTCCGGCGCAGACACGACTGGCGGTGACGAGGCCGGCGAGCGCTACTGCCTGGTGAAGGAACTCTACGAGCGGCCGTGCGCGGAGTACCCCAAGGGGCGGTATGTCGTGGCGACTGAGGATGTTGTGCTGCGCCAGGCCGACGCCCTGCCGTTCTTCGCTGACTTCAAGCAGAACCCCTACCCGGTGGTGGACTTCCCGGACTTCCCGCAAGTCGGGCAGTATTGGGGCACGACGGTCATCGAGCAGCTGATTCAGCCGCAGCGGGAATACAACCTGATTCGGTCGAAACTCGCGGAACACCTCCGGGTGACGGTCCACCCCAAGCTCATTACCTTCAAGCAACATAATATCGCCCCCGGGGTGTGGACGAACGAGGCGGGGGAGGTGGTCGTGGCCGGGTGGCAGCCGGGGTTGCCGCTCCCACAGCCGTATCATCCCCCGCCGATTAGTCGCGACGCGTGGCAGAGCTTCGAGCTGCTGAAGGGTGAGATCGAGGATATCACGCAGATCTTCCCAGAGTCGGAGGGGAAGGCCGCAGGGGCGACGAGCGGCTTCCAGACCAACCTCCTGCAGGAAGCCACCGACATGGTGCATGGCCCGGATATCCGTGCCCATGAGCTGTGCATCGAGGAGGCGGCTTATAAGCTGCGGCGCCTCGCGAAGTTGTTCTACACCCCCGCGCGACTCATCACCATCGCCGGTAATGACCTGACGCCGGAGAGCTTTGAATTCCACCGGGATGACATCGATGAGTCCGCCGATGTTGTGGTGCAGGCGGGGAGCGCGCTCCCGACTCTGAAGGCCGCCAAGGTCCAGGCCATCATGGAGATGTGGACGGCGGGGCTGCTCGGGGAGCAGAACGACCCCCAGTCACGGGCCAAGGCCCTCCAGATGATGGAGATGGGCACGACTGAAGACCTCTACGACTCAACCCGCCGGAATGAAGAGCAGGCCCGGCAGGAGAATGCGGCCTTCCTCCAGGGCGGGCAGGTGGCCGAACCCGAGTTCTTCGAGAACCACGACGTGCACTTCAGGGTGCACAGCGACGAGCTGACTAGCGCGCGGAGTCACCAGATGCCGCAGGAGACGCGGATGGCGCATATTCGTCATCTCCTCCTGCACATCGGGTTTGTGAACCCCGCGGCAGCGCTGACGTACGCCCAGCAATACGGGCTCATGGACCTGGTGCAGAAGTTCCAGCCGCAGGTGGTGGCAACACCGCCGCCCGCACCGGCTGCACCTGGAGGCGAGGCGGCTGCACCCGGTGCAGCCCCGGCGTCTCCGCAAGCTCCCCCGATGTAACGGGGGAGGCGAGCAAGTCCCCTCCCTGGACCTCGCCTTCTGGGCAGCGCTGGCGCTGACCCCAAGGGATTCCGATGGACAACGAACAGGTAAGTGCGCTGACTCCTGAGCAGGAGCTAGCGGCGGCTTTCACAGCCGACATGCGTGGGGAAGACTACACCCTCAGCACGGACAAGCCGGCGGAGACGCCAGCACCCGAGGTTGCAGAGGCGCAGACTCCTCCCCCTGAGGTAGAGGCGCAGGCTCCAGAAGTGCAGCCTCCCACCGCCCCGACCTTCTCCCCTTTTGAAATCGAATGGAAGGGACAGAAGGTCACGATCGATTCGGTCGACAAGGCGCGGGAGTATGCGGCGAAGGGGTTTGACTACACCCAGAAGACGCAGTCGCTGGCGGAGGAACGCCGCCTGATCCAGGCCGAGCGGGAACGACTGGCAAGTGAGTATCAGCAGCGGGAGATCATGGCTCGTCAAGCCTTGAACGCGCTGCAGAATCCTGACTTCCTTCGGGCTCGACTCCAGGCACTCACGGGGGCAGCGACTCCGGCGGCTTCGCCGGCGGCTCAGCCCGTAGCGAACACTCCCGACCCCGATGACTTCGTCACGGTGAAGGACCTCGAACAGGCGCGCGCGGAAGCGACGCGACTGGTGCAGGAGGCCAGCACCCGGGCGGTGCAGGAGGCACAGGAGCGAGTTCGTGCGGAACTGGACCAGCTGGAAATGAAGCGGCTGGAGGTGTCGTATCGCAACGACTTCGACTCGACGGTCGACCAGTTGATGGTGAAGGAGTTCCCGGTCTTGGCGGAGGCGTATGACGCCTCTGAGATCAAGGAAGCCGTGAAAGCCGAGGGACGTAAGTTCCTGCGGGCGCAGATGGAACTCAACCCGGGACAGGAAGTGTCCCCGGCGGCGGTCAAGCAGGCAATGGCGGAGGCGGCGCGACAGCGAGCCCTCCGCATTGAAGCGATGCGACAGAAGTGGGAGAAGGCTGAAGTCACGCGGAAGGCGACGCTCATGCAGAGTGCGCCTGAACCCCCGGGGGGTACACCCCCGCCACAGCCCGCGCCTCAGCGGTTCACCTCCCTCAACGACCCGGCGCTGACCCGCACGGCCATTGATGACGTGGAAGCGATCTTCAGGGCGATGCGGTAGCGCCAGTCACACGGAGAAACACACATGGCACTCGACCTTTCGGCTGCCGGGAATGTCCTGAAGAATCGTTACCTCGGGCCCATTCGCGAGCAGCTCAATCAGAAGACGATCCTCCTGAAGCGCATTGAGCGCCAGGATCAGATGATCAGCGGTAAGAACTGGACCGTGCCGCTGCACACCAGCCGTAACACCAGCGCCGGCATTGGCCGCGCGGATGGGGGTACTCTCCCGACCGCCGGCCAGCAGGGGTATGAAACGGCCGTCATCCCCAACGCCTATATCTACGGGCGGATTGAGGTGACGGGTCCGACGATCCGCGCGGCTCGCGACAACGCGGGCGCGTTTGTCGAGGCCATCAAGTCGGAAGTCAATGGGCTGACCAAGGACATCCGGCGCAGTGTCAACCGCCAGCTGTTTGGCGATGGCCGTGATGCGCTCGGCTTCTGGACCACGGCGGATGACACCTCCGGTACCAACATCGACGACAACCAGGGGAATGCGTTCGTTCACCTGCCGTCGAGCGGTACCGTGACGTGTGACCTGATCGACGCGGGGGATAACTCCACCAAGCGAGGTGATTCGATTGTTGTGACCCTTGGCGCCAAGGGTGCGACGAGCTACGCCGTGACCTGGACGGGGACCGTCTCCAGCTCGGCGGATACCGACTACCTCGTCCTGGAGGACACCCTCGGCTACCAGATGATGGGCATCGAGGGGATCATTGACGATGCCAATCCCGCGCTCCTGGCGGGTGGCCTCCACGGCCTGGACGTCGCCTCGAAGACCTTCTGGAAGGCGCAGGTGTTCGAGAACTCCGGCACCAAGCGGGCGCTGACGCTTGCGATGATGCAGGAGCCCCTCTCGGCGATCGCTCAGAACAGCGACTTCGACGAGGCGGATGTGGAGTTCATGCTGGGGAACTACAACATCCGTGACAAGTATGTCTCGCTGCTGGTGGCGGACAAGCGGTTCGTCAACACCATGACCCTGGATGGCGGCTTCAAGGGTGTGGAGTTCAACGGCATTCCGTTTGTCGTGGACCCGCAGTGCAAGCGCTCGACCATCTACTACGTCGTGCCGGAGAGCATGCGGATCTACCGCACCAGCGACTTCGACTGGATGGAGAAGGATGGCTCGGTGCTCAGCCGGGTGGCGAACAAGGATGCGTATGAGGCCGTGATGTTCCACTACGGGAATCTCGCGTGCCACTTCCGCAACGCCAACGCGGTGCTCGGGGATCTCGAAGACTAAGGGGGTGGGGAGGCATGACCCCTTGCGCATAGCCTCCCCCCTCACCCTGAGGCAGCAGGGCGGAAGAGTGGTCCACGACGAGGAAGGGACACTGCCCTTTCTCTCTCTCGGGTGGACTCTTTCACAGGAGATAGACACATGGCAGTGAGATTCATTCGGCGCAATGACGGCACCAACGGGACGGCGCCACAGGATAGTTACCTCACGGTGCACATCGTCAGCGCGACCGACGCAATTGACCAGATTGTCGGGCCGGTGGGAGTGCCGTGCGAGCTGGTGGGGGTGGATGCCACCTTCTCGACGGCGAGCACCAGCGGCACCCTGCAGGTGGAGAAGTGCCCGGTGGGCACGGCTGCCGGCAGTGGTACCGACCTTCTGTCCTCGACGATGAGCCTGTCGGGCAGCGCGGGCGTCACGGTAAGTGGCACCCTGGGGACGACCAGGTCGGACCGGGTGTTTGCCACGACGGATCGTGTGGCGCTCGATTTTGGTGGCACCGTCACCAACCTCGCGAACTGCAACATCGTGCTGCGGTTCAAGCGGCTGCAGTCGACCAGTTCGGTCATCTAATCCACAACCGGGGGTTGGTGGGGGGCTCCCAGTCCTCGCCAGCCCCCTCCTTCCACGACCTCTACCCCTCCTGTATAGCCCATGTATTCACTTGAACGATTCCAGGAGCGGCTTGCCGAGGAATTCCACGACCGGCTGAGGATTCGCTACTCCAAGGCGGAGGACGCGTATGTCGTGGAGGAGAAAGTCGGACGGGGGGCAGCGACGCCACACCGACATCGGGTGCCCGGGCGCCCCCACGAGTGGGTGCCGATTGAGTTGGATGACACCTACATCCGCGCCCGTGATGGCTACGCGAAGGTGTTGAGTGTACGGCTGGGGGATCGCATGCCGTGTCCGGTGTGTGGCCTGGCGGTGAAGGTCCCGGTGATGACCTTCGGGGAGGCTCGGTGTTCATACTGCGCAGTGAAGGAGCGGAGGTCGAGGTATACGGCGGCGTTCTTTCCCTTGGGCGAGACCCTGATGGATCACTTGAAAAGCATCGATCCCTTGAGGAGCGATACGCGCAAGCGGATTCAAGCGGAAGACGAAGCCTTCGCTCGGGAGCGAAAGGTCGAGGACAAGGACTACGACGCGGGATTCCACGACGAGTTGTTTGACGTGGCGATTCAGCAGATCCCCAAGGTGGGGTATACGGGGAGGGAAAAGGCGTGGGTAAGAGACTAGTGGTGGTGACAGCGCTCGCGGTGGCCACGGCCGTGGCGGTGATGGCTGCACAGGTGGGGCCGGCAGCGCTGGGGAACCTCCCCGGGAAGGTGGATGCGAATTATGCGCTGGTGGTGGCGGCGCCCACGGCAGTCGGGGCCACCCAGGTCGGCCCCGCGGCGCTTGCCAACCTCCCGGCGAAGACTGACGTGAATGGGGCGCTGGTCGTGGCTTTCTCCGGGGGGACGTTGGCGCTGAGCGCCACGACCTTCGCGACTCTCCCGGCGAGCGCTAACGGCACGATGCTCTACTGCAGTGACTGCACGGTGGCTACGGCGCCGTGTACTGGCGGTAGCACCGGGGCCTTCGCCTTCCGAATCAACGGGGCGTGGCGGTGTCAGTGATGACCCTCGCGGGGGTGGTGGCCATCCTGGCGATGGCCTTCCTCGCGGGACTCTTTGTCGGGGCGGCTCAGGCTGCACGAGTCTCCACGACAATGGCGGTGAGAACGCCGGAGCCGCCTGCACCGGCCCCCGCTGGCACTGTGCTGACCCGCCCGGGCGATGCCCTGCATCTCTACATCGGCGAGCAGTTGATGTCCACCCGGCGGTGTCACGGCGGCGAGGTGCCGGTGATGCTATATCGCCAGCGTGGTCACGGCGTGTCCGACACCTACCACTACCAGCGCACGGATGACCGCGCGCGTGTGCACGTCTTTAAGCTCATGGACAACGTGAATGCCTAGCGTAGCCATCGCGAATCTTCCGGGGTCGAGCCAAGTTGCGGGGGACACCACCCCACAGCATGTCTTGATTGTCAACTCTTCCGGCACGCCGATTGAGGCGTTTGGCGGAAGTGGTGGCACCGCTGCGGCGGATGGCGCGGGTTTCACGGCGAATTCCACGACGGCCACGCCGGTTAGTGGCGTGTATGAGTCGTCGCCCACGACGGTCACGACCGGGAAGCTGGGGATTGTCGGGATCACGGCGAACCGCGAGCTGAAGGTGAGTGTCACCAGCGGTGGCACGTCGGGGACGCAGTACACCGAGGGGGATACTGACGTCACCATCACGGGTACGGCGATGCTCTTTGAGAGCAACACCGGGACGTCGGCGCTCGCCGTGCCGTCGAGTGCCGCGCCGTTGCCGGTGACCCTCGCCAATACCGGTGCCAACGCCACGGCGGTGAAGGTGGATGGCAGTGCGGTGACTCAGCCGGTGAGTGGCACCGTCACGGCGAACGCCGGGACGGGGACTTTTGCCGTCAGTGCGGCGAGCCTCCCTCTGCCGACTGGCGCAGCCACGGCCGCAAAGCAGCCAGCACTGGGCACGGCTGGGAGCGCCAGCGCCGATGTTCTGACTGTGCAGGGCATCGCGTCGATGACGCCCCTGCTGGTGAACGGCTCCGGGGTGACGCAGCCGATTAGCGGCACCGTGACCGCCAACGCGGGCACGGGGACTTTTACCATCTCCGGGGCAGTCACCCAGAGCGGCACCTGGAGCGTTCGCAATGAAGACGGCACTGGCAATGCGCTGACTTCCAAGGTCGCCGGGAGTGAGCGCGCCCTGAGTGTCGCGATTGTTGACGGGAGTGGTGCGCAGATCACCACCTTCGGCGGGGGGACTCAGTACGCGGAAGGCACCACCGCCGCGACCATCACCGGCACTGCCCTGCTGTGGGAGGACACCTCCGACACCCTTCGTCCGGCGAGCGCCGCGAAGCCTCTCCCGGTGGCGATCATCTCCGGGGCGGGGAGTGGCGGCACCGCCTCGGTTGATGACGCCGCCTTCAGCGTGGGGGTCAGCAGCGGCACCCCGATGATGGGCCTGGCGGACGAGACCGGCCCGGATAGCGTTGACGAGGGCGATGTCGGTGTGGTGCGGATGACCCTCGCGCGGGGGTTGCACGTCAATCTCCGCGACACGAGTGGCGCGGCTATCACCACCCTCCCGGTGAGCCTGGCCTCGGTGCCGTCGCATGACGTGACCAACGCTGGGTCTTTCCTGGTGCAGGAGAATGGCGCGGCCCTCACGGCGCTACAGTTGATTGACGATGGAGTCGCGACCATCGCCAGTGCCACGCCTGCCAAGGGCATGGTGGCTATCGGCACGGATGGCACGAATGCCCGCGCCCTGAAGACCGACACCGCGGGGGAACTGCAGGTTGATGTCCTGTCGTTGCCGGCGGTGACGGGTACAGTCACCGCGAACCTCGCGGCGGGCACCAATAACATCGGGGACGTCGATGTCCTGACGATCAATGGGGTTGCCCCGGCCTTTGGGTCGGGGGTGCGTGGTGCCACGGTACAGCGCGTCACCATTGCCACGGATGATGTGGTCCCGGCCTCCCAGTCGGGGACGTGGAATATCGGCACCGTCACGGCGGTGACGGGCATTACCAATGCTCTCCCGGCGGGCACCAACGCTATCGGCAAGTTGGCTGCCAACAGCGGTGTGGACATCGGGGATGTGGATGTCACGTCGGTGGTGCCGGGCACGACGGCGACGAGTCTCGGCAAGGCCGAGGACGCGGCGCACGCCAGCGGCGATACCGGCGTGGCGATCCTTGCCGTGCGCCGCGACACGGCGGCGGTGGGCAGCGGCACGGACGGCGATTACTCCACGGTCAACGTCACGGCCAGCGGCAACGTGCGCGTGTCGGTGTCCGAGGACGAGACGGCGGCGACGTTCTACTCGTCGCTGGTGCGCGGCACGGCGGCGATCACGGACGGCTCGTCTACGTCGGTCATCGCAGCGGCGGGCGCCAGCGTCCGCAACTACATCCAGGGCGTGAGCATCGCCAACACCTCGGCGTCCACCGTCACCGTGGATCTGCGTGACGGCACGGCGGGCAGCGTCATGTACACGTTCATTGCCCCGGCGGGCGGCGGCGTGGTCTACAGCTTTGGCGAGGCGCCCTTGCGGGGCACGGCGAATACCGCCGTGGCGGCGGACCCGTCCGCAGCGGCGTCCACCATCACGGTGAGCATCCACGGATTCACAGGAGCCTGATGTCGCAGTTTACCCCGTTCCGCGCCCGCCCGAAACGCCCGCGCCCCGTCACGGCGACCAGCACGCTCGGGGTGTCGGACTTTACCTATCTGGGTGCCTTCGCGCTGCCGCCGGAATTCCCCGGAGGGAGTTCTGCGGCGTTCAAGTGGATGGGACTGACCGGGCGGCGGGTAGGTGGCACGCTCCGACCGACCCCGACGGCTCAACCTACGATTCGCCGTTCTTACAGTCCGTGCTGCATATCGGCTGGGACCCGGTCGACGAGCGGCTGTATTACACCACGGGCGGGATGTACCAAGCGAGCGGGCACAATTACCGTTCTGTCGGCTACGTCACGCTGAGCGGTGGAGGTAGCTATACCGCGTACGGCCCGTGGCGCACGCAAACGCCCGCGATGCAACGCCGCGATGGGATCACCTTCGCGCCGCAAGGATGGGCGGATAGCTACACCGGCGGAAAGCGGCTACTGCTCGGCGCTGGTGGGTATTGGTCAACGATTCAGTCCTGTTCGCAAGGGCCGGTGTGCGCGGCGACGGAACACCCATCAGCCGGACTATCCACCAGCACGACGCTGACCGCGCAGAACGTCATCAATCACGCGCTCGGCACGTATGGCGGCGCAGGCAAGACGAACGTGCTGGCGCGTCGGACGGGGGATGCCACGCCCGATGTTGATGACACCGACACCATGAATTACACCGCGGTGGCGGAAGGGCCGGGCGCGCTACAAGGCTACTGGCAGTGGTGGGACACGGCGTCTTGCATGTGCTGGGTGGATACCGGGACGAAAAGCGGCCTGATTTACGCGGGCCAAGAAGGCACGGGGGATATCTACTACA
>Ga0315904_10004867_pt1 | contig 18865 bp, 17 predicted proteins | sample LakEriMetagenome_6_FD_203529 | JGI IMG/M metagenome (GOLD analysis project Ga0315904, IMG submission 203529) | Freshwater fungal communities from buoy surface, Lake Erie, Ohio, United States - Buoy 12 MA120 | ecosystem: Environmental > Aquatic > Freshwater > Lake | place: USA: Lake Erie, Ohio...
TCAGGCATGGCGCTTGGTGCTTCTTTCATTTTGCGCTTGAGAAATGCATCGAATGCATCCTGTTCGCGCGGTGTACTATTTTTTTCTTCAGGCAGCATAGCCTTTTTCCTCCATTAATTTTTTGAGCATGCGGCGGGCTTTGAAGAGTTGGGTGCGGCTGCTTACTTCCGAAATCCCCAACAATTCTGCGATTTCCGCATGCGATTTTTCTTCTATTGCGTACATATTCAGTACCAGTCTATATCCCGTGGGCAGCAGTTGTATCAGTGCCATGAGGGCATCTACTGAGATGAGGTCATCGGGTTCAGCCACAGCTTCTGCCTGATACTCCAATTCATCAACATCTGCCCATTTGATTTTGTTTAGCGGCCTGCGCAGTTCGTTGATGCAGTAGTTACACATCACGCGGTACATCCACGTTTTGATACCTGATTCCCCACGGAAGGAACCGAGTTTGTCTAGAATCTTTAAAAAGCCTTCTTGGAATAGGTCTTCTGCGCTTTCTTGACTGTCGGAATAGCGACGGCATACGGAGAAGAGTACAGGGCCAAACTCCCTATACAACCAGGTGATGGCCTCGCTATCGCCGCGGCCAGCAGCCTGAATAAGATCTTTCTCTGTTGCAGTCTTTCGGCTAAACACAGTTGCTTTTACTCCGGAAATGTACATCTTTTATGGATTCCGTCCATAGTATTGACATCATTTTTCGGGAATGTTGCCCCGTTTTCGAAAAAAAAAATAAAAAAAATTAGTCCTTGGGTTCCTCGATTGCGCTAGCGCAATACCCAAGCCTAGAATCAAAGTTTGCGCAGCAGCGAAGCAATGGAGGTCTCGGCATTTAGAATGCCCGACAATTCCTCAATCTTCACGCGTTTTTGCTCCATGGTATCGCGGTAGCGCAGGGTTACGTCGCCGTTGGTAAGCGAATCGTAATCTACGGTAATGCAGAACGGGGTACCAATGGCATCCATGCGGCGGTAGCGCTTACCTATGGTGTCTTTGTCTTCGATGTACAGGTTCATATCAAAACGCAGTTCATCGTAGATTTTTTGTGCCAATTCTGGCAGGCCATCTTTTTTCACCAAGGGCAATATGGCGGCTTTTACGGGCGCCAAAGCGGGTGGAATTTTCAACACCACGCGGCTGTCGTTTTCCAACTGCTCTTCGGTATAGGCTTCGCTGAGAACCACCAAAAACAAACGGTCCAGTCCTACGGAGGTTTCTACCACGTAAGGAATATAATTCTCATTGGTTTCAGAATCGAAATAGCGCAGTTTTTTGCCGCTAAATTCTTCATGTCTAGCCAAGTCAAAGTCGGTGCGGCTATGTATGCCTTCTACTTCTTTGAAGCCAAAGGGGAAGTTGTATTCGATATCCACCGCGGCATTGGCGTAGTGGGCCAGTTTTACGTGGTCATGGAAGCGGTAGTTTGCGGCATTAAAGCCAAGGGCTTGGTGCCAGCGCAGGCGTTGGTCTTTCCAGAAAGCGTACCACTCGAGTTCGGTGCCGGGTTTGCAGAAAAACTGCATTTCCATTTGTTCGAACTCTTTCATGCGCATAATAAATTGGCGTGCAATAATCTCATTGCGGAAGGCCTTACCGGTTTGGGCAATACCAAAAGGAATTTTCATGCGGCCTGTCTTCTGCACATTCAGGAAATTCACAAAAATCCCTTGAGCAGTTTCAGGGCGCAGGTACAGGGCTTCATCAGCTTCGGTGGCACTCATTTGGGTGCTGTACATGAGGTTAAACTGGCGCACATCGGTCCAGTTTTTACTGCCGCTAATGGGGCACACAATGCCCAATTCGATAATAAGGTCGCGGATCAGGTCTAGGTTGCCCGATTCCAGGCCCTCGCGCAGGATATTGTCTACGCGTTCTATGGTGGCCATGTATTCAGACACGCGGGGATTGGTGCTGCGGTACATGGCTTCGTCAAACGTTTCGCCAAAGCGGGCTTTGGCTTTTTCTACTTCTTTATCGGCTTTTTGTCTGAGTTTTTCTTGGTGCTCTTCGAGCAATACATCAGCGCGGTAGCGTTTTTTGCTGTCTTTGTTGTCAATCATGGGGTCATTAAACCCATCTACGTGACCGCTGGCTTTCCAAATTTTGGGGTGCATAAATATAGCGGAATCCAGTCCCACAATATTCTGGTTGAGGCGCGTCATAGCCTCATACCAATAGCGGCGAATGTTGTTGCGCAGCTCTACCCCATTTTGGCCGTAATCGTATACCGCAGCCAGGCCATCATAAATTTCAGATGATTGAAATACAAACCCATACTCTTTGCAATGGGAAATAATCTTTTTAAACAGCTCTTCACTCATAAAGCGGGGCAAAGATAAGCAAAGGCGGAGGTAAGATGGGACGGGGAAAAACAAAAATCGGGAACTGCGGTGGAATCACATTCTGTGTATAATTCAATACAAAAGCAGCATGTATTGCACTGAAATTTGTTCTTCAATTTTCATTCATGAAAAAGGCAACAACACTGGTTTTCTTGTATTTCATGCATGCGCTAGGGCTTCTGCAGGCGCAAAACCGCGAACTCCGATTTAACCTCGACGAGACCAAGGCGCATTACCTCAAATTTACGGCTGTGAATCAAGTGTGGCTGCGCTATACGCAACACAATCCGGGCAGCACCGTGTATGGCGATCCTGTGAAGAATACAGCAGACTTGGGCATACGCCGCCTGCGTTTTCAAGCCTATGGCCAACTCACAGACCGCTTGTTTATCTACACCCAGTTTGGGCAAAACAACCTCACCTATATGCAAACCCGTTTCACGGGTGCATTCTTCCACGATGTAGTCGCAGAATACACCCTATCTAAAGAGAAACTGTCCATGGGAGGCGGACTCACCGGCTGGAGTGGCTTAGGGCGCTATGCTTCGCCGTCTGTGGGCTCTATTCTCAGTTTGGATGTGCCTTTGTATATGCAGGCCACCAACAGCACTACAGATCAGTTTCTGCGCAAATTGAGTGTGTATGCCAAAGGCAAACTCAGCAAGCTGGATTACCGCCTTGCGGTGTCCCACCCCATGACCGTGCAAGGCAGTGGCCTAGTAGATGCGTATAAGCTGGATAGTGTGGCTGCGAGCTTTTCGCCCCGCTACCCCAAAATGCAATACCAAGGTTATGTGCAGTGGCAATTCTTAGACCAAGAGACCGATGTTACGCCTTACACTACCGGCACGTATTTGGGTAGCAAACGCATATTCAACCTGGGTGTGGGTATTATTCAGCAAGCCAAAGCCATGCAGTGGTTGCAGCAGGGTGACACGGTGTATCAGGATATGCAATTGATGAATGCGGATGTATTTGCAGAACTGCCGCTTTCTGGAACATCAGGCGCTGCGATAACCTTTTATGGCGCACTCAGTCGATACAACATGGGACACAAGCATTTGCGTATGGTAGGCGTTATGAATCCGGCGAACGGCAACAGTTTGGTTGCAGGCGCTGCGGGCAATGCCTTCCCTATGATTGGTACGGGCACTATTGGATATGCACAAGTGGCGTATTTGTTTCCCAATCTCTCTTCACAATCTGACGCCAAGTTGCAAGTTTTTGGCACCTGCCAGCATGCAAAATTTGATGCCTTACAAAAAAGCATGACCATGTACGAACTGGGCTTAAACTATTATATCCACGGCACAGTTTTGAATAAGTTTAGTCTGGAATACCAAAGCCGACCTGTCTATACAAAAAGCGGCAGCAACTACGCTGCTGATGGACGCAAAGGCATGGTAGTATTGCAATTTCAGGTAGGGATATAGCCCAAAAAACAGCCAGTAATTTCTCCGAAATTCACAGAAGCAGGTGCTGGATCTACAGCATCTGCTTCTTTTTTTGCTTTTTTTCATGAATGTCAAAACAATTTGCCACACATCTTTGTTATCAAACTCCGGAACCCCTAAATTCCGGATATGAATTTCGAACTTCTACTCAACAACATTACAAACCCCACCTTATTATTTTTTATCCTCGGCATTGTTGCCGTTTTGGTTAAAAGCGATCTTAAAATTCCAGAATCGTCTTCTAAATTCATTTCGCTGTACCTCCTGTTCTCCATTGGTTTTAAAGGCGGACAAGAACTTCACCACAGTGGCATTAACACAGAGGTAATTCAAACCCTCGCCGTATCCGTCGCTTTTGCTATTGTTGTTCCTTTCTACTCCTTTTTTCTGCTTCGCAAAAAAATGGGCAACGAAAATGCCGGTGCCATCGCCGCAACTTATGGCTCGGTGAGTGCTGTAACCTTCGTTACGGCTACCATGTTTTTGGAGTACGTAAATGTGCCCTTCGGCGGACACATGGTCGCCTCTATGGCGCTGATGGAAAGTCCCGCCATTATTATTGGGGTATTGCTCATGCGCCGCTACTCCACCGACACGCAGGGCAGCTCACTCAAAGGCATTTTGCACGAATCACTGACCAACGGCAGTGTATTTATGATTGTGGGCAGTTTGATTATCGGCATTATCACGCCAGAAAACCAAGCCCAAGGCATTAAGCCCTTCACTACGGATATATTTAAAGGTTTCTTGGCCCTGTACCTGCTAGAATTGGGCATGCTTGCCAGCCGCCGTTTTAAAGGCTTCCTCAGCTACGGACGCACCGCTACAATTTTCTCTATACTCATACCTATATTCAATGGTGTGGCTGCGGTAGCCATTAGCGGAGCCATGGGCTTGGGTGATGGCAACCGCCTCTTGCTGGCCATATTAGCGAGCAGTGCCAGTTATATTGCCGTACCCGCAGCCATGCGTCAAGCTGCGCCCAATGCAGACCCTGGCCTGTACATTCCTATGGCCTTGGGAGTTACCTTCCCCTTTAATATTACAATTGGAATGCCCATTTACTGGGCGCTAATTCAGATGTGGTAAGTTCGCTTAGAACTGGTTCTTCCACATCATGCTTTCCACCGGACGATCAGGCTGGTTGCTGTATTTCGCATTGCCCTTCTTGTTGTAAGCGACTTCAATTTCGCCATCCACAGGGAAATAAATGAGTTGACCAATAGGCATGCCGCGGTAAATTCTCACAGGCTGCTTTACCGAAATTTCTAAGGTCCAGTTGCCGCAAAATCCTACATCACCCTTACCTGCGGTAGCGTGAATATCAATACCCAAGCGGCCTGTAGAAGACTTTCCTTCCAAAAAGGGCACATGTGCATGGGTTTCAGTGTATTCCATGGTTACGCCCAAGTAAAATACATGGGGGTACAGCACAAAGCCTTCTTCAGGGATTTCGAAATACTCGATTTCGTTGTGTTTCTTGGCATCCAAAATATGATCCTTGTACGTGGCAAGCCAGCGGCCCAAGTGCACGTCGTAACTGTTAGAGCCCAAACAAGCTCGGTCGTAGGGTTCAATCTTAATGGTTCCTTTGCTTATTTCTTCGAGTATGCGCGTATCTGACAGAATCATAAGCAGCGAAATTACATGTAGCTTGTGAATTAAAGGCCGTGGGTGGGTTTGTTGTGGGAAAGTTCCCACGAACAAGCACTGCCAAGTCTCCCATGCAGGCACCCGCACAAAAGCGTATCTTTGCAGCATGACTGCGATACCTGGCCGCTATAACTCCTTGGAGATGTTGAGATCTACCGAACCCGGCATTTTCTTAGACGGAGGCGAAGCCGGCGACATCCTCATGCCCGGCAAATATGTTCCCCAAGGCGCTGAAGTGGGCGACATGATTCCCTGTTTTGTGTATTTCGACAGTGAAGACCGCTTGGTAGCTACGGCTGAGAAACCCTTTGTGCAGGTAGGCGAATGCGCTTTATTGCGCTGCGTAGCCACCACCAAGTTTGGTGCTTTTCTTGACTGGGGCTTGGCAAAAGACATATTGGTGCCGCACCGCGAGCAAACCATTCCTATGGAAGAAGGCCGCAGTTACATGGTGTATGTTTACTTGGATGAGAGAAGTAAGCGAATTGCAGCCTCTGCCCGTATAGAGAAATACCTCAACAAAGACATTCCGGATTTCGAAGAAGGCGACGAAGTGCAGCTGTGTATGGCGCGCAAAACCGATGCAGGCTGGGTTGCAGTGATCAACAATACCCATACAGGCCTCCTGTACCACAACGAAATTTTCAAGGACCTGCGTGTGGGCGATACCATGCCGGGCTATATTTCTCAATTGCGTCCTGATGGCAAAACCGATTTGCGCTTGCAAAAAACCGGTTATAAAGCCTTGGCGCCCATGGAGCAAGAGTTTTTGAACATCGTAAAAAAATACGGCGGCGCCATGCAAGTGGGCGACAAAACCTCACCCGAGGAGATTTACCGCATCTTCGGTATGAGCAAAAAGAATTTTAAGAAAATTATTGGTGGGCTCTACCGCAGTAAAAAGTTGGAGCTTTACCCTGATGGCATTCGTCTTACAGAAGACTCTGGCGATTAAGCCTCAATGCGCCACACTGCCACCCGCTTATCATCACTCACGCTAACCAAAGACCGCGCATCCAGCCAGGCAATGGCATTTACCGAACTGCTGTGCAGCCCAAACTTGGTTTGGTCCGCCACTTTGAGCAATTCCATGTTGGCAGCATCCCATAATTTCAAGGTTTTATCCATACTGCTGCTGGCCACCAAACGGTTGTCGGGCGACAATTGAATATCGTGTATATGCAGCAAATGCGCTTTGATTTCTGCCTCTATTTCTGGCACACCGGGCAAATTCAGGCGCAGTACCGCATCGCGACCACCTGACAGCAACATACCCATGTGGGGCAAATAGGCCAAGCCAAAGATGGCTTTGTCGTGCAACTTCATACCACCGCTGATATTGCCTTCGGCCCAAGTATAGACATTGCCGTCGCTGCTGCCGCAAAACAAGACCTCATCTACCCAAACCATAGAACGAATATTCGAATCACCCATAGTATAGCGTTGCTGACTCCCGTCGGGTTTCAGATGCAACAAGCAACCTGCAGCGCCCCCAATCCAAAGTCCTTGTGCATCTTCCAGTATACGAAACACACCACCCGGAATCTGCGCAATCAAGTTCAATTTGCCCTCGTTCCATTCATACACATTTCCCTGCTGCGTGCCGGCGAACACACGTTCGTTTGTTGCATGCAAGGCATACACAGGCTCCGGAAAACGCACCAAAGCCAGGCCATCTTGCCATGCGCCGTTTGCTTTTTCCCAGCGCACTAGCAAGCCTTCTCCCCCAGCAGTAAAAAACACTTCAGCTGAAACGGCCGACACTGCATACACCGCTTGACGGTGCCCTTCGAGTGCTTTTTCAAGAATAAGCCCTAATTTTGTAGTCATGCCTTTGGATAAATTGCTGCGACCAGCGCCCGGAATCGTCATTGGATTTTGGGAAATATCCGAGTCGGGTGCAGCCTTGGCGCAAAAGTACGCAAGTACAACAGCAACATCAAACCTTGCAGAAGCCATGACCAGCATGACCGAAAACCGCATGCAACACTATTATGCCTGCCGCTTGCTGGCGCAACAGTGTTATCCAGACAAGCAGGTTGTGAAAGACAGCCATGGGAAACCCCATCTTCACGATGATGCAGCCCACATGAGCTGGAGCCACAGCGGCAAATACGCTGTGTTTATTGGCAATGACCACGAAGCAACCGGCATCGACTTGGAGCAGGTAAGTCCGCGTATACAACGCATACAATACAAGTTTTGCAATGCAGCAGACCTCAAACACATTGACCCCCAATTCCACAATGAAAGCTTGTTGTTGATATGGACCGCCAAAGAATGTTTGTACAAGTTATACGGGAAAAAAGAGGTAGATTTTCGCCAACATTTAACCGCAGAGCCCGGTCCTGTGCAGCAAGAAGGCCGATTTACAGCACATATTCACAAACCCGATTTTCACGCCAGTTTTGAAATGGAATACTCCTTTTTTGATGGCTATGTTGTTACATGGGTACTACAAAAAACCAACCGCGCATAAATGACCCACAACCAAATCGTGCGCCGACTGCGCTATATTCTTAATTATTCCGATGCGGAAATGATTCAACTCTTTGCCCTTGCTGGCTATGAGGTGGACATGCAAGAGATGCAAGATATTCTGCGCAAAAATGATGATCCTGAAATACTGGAATTAAGCGATAAAATGCTGGCTGTTTTTCTCAATGGTCTCATCATCCATTTTCGCGGACCGCAAGAGGGAGGCATTCCAGAGCCAGAGGAAAAACTCGACAACAATGCGATTTTAAGAAAAATAAAAATTGCCTTGCAATTGAAATCGGAAGACATGTTGGAAATGTACCGTTTGGCAGACAAACCCATTTCTCCGCATGAATTGAGTTCCTTCTTTCGCAATCCCAGCCAAAAACAGTACCGCCTTTGTAACAACCAATACCTGCGCCATTTCTTGTTGGGCTTGCAGTTGATGAAACAAAAAAAGCCTGTGGAAGGCGAACAAAACTCCGATTTACAGTAAGCCATGGACCCACAGAAAAACAATTTACTGCACGGGGTTACCTTAGAACAAATGCTGCAACATTTGGTAGAAAATTATGGTTGGGAATATTTGGGTAGCCAAATACAGATTCGCTGTTTCACGCACAATCCCAGCATCAAAAGCAGTCTCGCATTTCTGCGCAAAACCACTTGGGCACGCAATAAAGTAGAGGCATTGTTTATTTTCTTGCGCAAGCACGAAATGAACGAGAATAACGAAGCATAGCGGCCTAACTGTCACTTCTTAATTCCTGCCGAATCCGAAACATTACTCGGACTTCTCTGTTATTTATTTCTCACAAGGCACAAGAGAAATTCTAGCAATTATGGCAACACCCAGCAGCACATATTCTGAAATAGAAATTGACAGAATCATTGAAATGGCATGGGAAGACCGCACGCCATTCGACGCCATTAAATCGCAATTTGGACTGACCCAAGGCCAAGTGGAAAAGCTTATGCGCAGCCAACTCAAGCGTTCGAGTTTTAATTTGTGGCGCAAGCGGGTCTCATCCGGTGTGGGTGTCAAACACCGCAAAACCGCTGACCCCGATATGATGCGTTTTAAATGCAGCCGACAGCGCATGATTTCTGGCAATAAAATCTCAAAACGATGATGTTCACGCGGCAATATTCCGAAGTATTGCGCAGCATAGATGCTATTGACCCCATAGAATATTGCAAAACCCGCAACTATATAAACGGTGCTGTTACCCGACTTTCGCCCTACATTTCGCGCGGTTTTATTAGCGGAAAACAGGTACTTGAAAGCGTTCTCGCCAAAGGATACGACCCTAAATCCATTGAAAAATTCATACAAGAATTGGCCTGGCGCGATTACTGGCAGCAGTTGTGGATACACAGAACCGCAGGAATAAATACCGCTACCATAGACGCGAGTAACCTACGCGTAGGAATGCCACAGGCCGTGGCAAAAGGAAACACAGGAATACAGGCCATAGACAGTGCCATACGCGAGTTCTACCAAACAGGCTATTTGCACAACCACCTGCGCATGTACATCGCCAGTTTGGCTTGCAATGTGGGCCAGTGCCAATGGCAACTGCCCGCGCAGTGGATGTATTACCACTTGCTCGATGCGGATTGGGCCAGCAATGCCCTCAGTTGGCAGTGGGTAGCCGGAATTGGCCGATCCCAAGCTTATTTCGCCAATCAAGAAAACATCAACAATTATTGCGGTACTTCGCAAAAAAATACCTTTCTCGACATCGATTACAGCGCATTTCCCTTACAAGAAATTCCTGCAATACTTGAAAAAGTTGAGACAACAGTGCTTTCTACCCCGCTGCCTGTAACAGAAACACCTCAAATAAACTCCGAGCTGCCTACCCTAATCTATAATTTTTACAATGTAGATCCACAATGGAAAAAAGACATCCACGCGAACCGCATTTTATTATTGGAACCCTCCGTGTTTGCGCATTATCCCGTGTCGGAAAAAAGCCTGCAATTTTGCATACAATTGGCACAGCAAAACATTCCGAAAATACAGATATGGGTAGCAGAATTCTCTGAATTAAAACAACAATTCTCGGGGGTGATATATTTCAAAGAGCATCCGCTGAACAAGTATACAGGAATAGAGGAATCGCGCGACTGGTTGAGTCCTGTAAGTGGCGAATACCCTTCCTTTTTCGCATTTTGGAAACAGTGTAAAAAAGCATTGTATTGACAGCACAACGCATCAATATTGTTTGGATGAAACGGGATGTGCGCGTGCATGACCACGAACCCTTGCAATGCGCAGCTGCGCAGGAGTTCCCCTTTATCGCCCTACATATTACCGAACCTTCGCTTCTCGAACACCCCGACACTTCGCTGCGCCACCTGCAGTTTCAGTACCATTCGGTGTTGGATGTAAACCAACGCACAGCCACGCACGGCCTGCACATACAGGCGTTATATGGAGAATGTGAAAGCATATTTCAATGGCTACAGACGCAGTATCAAATTCAAGAAGTGTATAGCTATCAAGAAAGTGGCATTGCCCTCACCTGGGAACGGGACAAGCGCATGGCGGCATGGTTTAAAACCCAGAATATTATTTGGAAAGAATTCCAAAAAGGCGGCGTAATTCGGGGAATAAAAAACAGAGATCAGTGGGATAAAAAATGGTTTGGTTATGCGTGTGCACCCATTCAGGATTTCAAAACCACTGCGCAGTGTATCCAAACAACCCCGCCATTTCCCTTTCCGGAATCATTCCTTGCCAAGCTCCATGATTATCCCGCGGAATTTCAACCGCCCGGGGAAAGCAATGCATGGCGGTATCTGCATTCATTTCTTGAAGGCAGAGGCCATGGATACCACAAATTCATTTCCAAACCGGCAGAGAGCCGTAGCAGCTGCAGCAGGCTGTCACCCTATATTGCTTGGGGCAATATTTCCATACGACAGGTGTTTCAAACCGTGCGAAAACACCCACACTATGCAGCACATAAATTTGCCTTAGAGGCCATGCTTTCGCGCATAAAATGGCATTGTCATTTTATACAAAAATTCGAGGTAGCGTGTAGCTACGAACACCACTGTCTCAATCCCGGTTATGAGGCATTGCTTCACAACAACAACACCGAATTTTTAGACACGTGGAAAGCGGGAAAAACAGGCATCCCCATAGTGGATGCGAATATGCGCTGCGTGCAACACACCGGCTGGATTAATTTTAGAATGCGCGCCATGTTGGTTTCCTTTCTGTGCCATCATTTGGATATAGATTGGCGCCTTGGCGTATATCATTTGGCGCAACTCTTTTTAGATTATGAACCGGGCATTCACTATCCGCAATTTCAAATGCAGGCTGGAACTACGGGCATCAATACCGTGCGCATTTACAATCCCGTAAAGCAGTCCTACGACCATGATCCACAAGGAGATTTTATCAAAAAATGGGTACCTGAGTTGGCGCATATTCCAGCTAATTTTATACATGAACCTTGGAAAATGACCGCCATGGAACAGGGCTATTACCAAATCGCATTAGGCATTGACTATCCGCATCCGATTATTGAGCCCGAAGCAGCAGCACGAGAAGCCAAGGTTAAAATTTATGGCATGAAAAAAACCGCCGCTGTGCAAGAGGCAAATTCAGACATCCTGCGCACCCATACCCGCAACACTGGAAGACCGAGAAGTAGGCGCGGAAAAAACACACTCAAACCCAAAACCCCTTGACACAAATTAATATTGTATTTCCGCACCAATTATTTGCGCAAAGCGCACTGCTGGAGCAGCCTGGAGATTTTTATCTCATTGAGGAATATTTATATTTTAAACACTACAATTTCCATAAACAAAAACTCCGCTACCACCGCGCAAGCATGCAGTTTTATAAGGATTATTTGATTCAATCCAATAGAACTGTAAATTACATAAACAGTGCAGAAAATCACTCAGACATTCGGGAATGTATTGCCTGGGCAAGCCAAAATGGGGTGCAATCTGTGCATGTAATCGATGCAGAAGACGACTGGCTCATGCGACGCTTGCGGCATGCGTGCAAGAAATGCGGCATGCAGCTTACGGTTCATTCCTCACCTCAATTTTTGAATACCGTAGAAGAGGTAGATGCCTATTTCTCGCCAGAAAAGAAAAAGTATTTTCAAACGGATTTTTATAAAAAAGAAAGGCAATGTCGCGGCATTTTGATAGATGCGTCGGGCAATCCGGCAGGAAATCAGTGGACCTTTGACACCGAAAATAGAAAGAAATATCCTGCGAACAAACCCGTGAACCGGGTAACATTCCCCAAGGGAAATCCTTATTTAGAAGAGGCCACAGGCTATGTGGAACAGCAGTTTCCCAGCAATTTTGGCATAATAAATAAAGACTTCAACTACCCTATTGGATTTGAAGAAAGCAGGGCTTGGTTGCAGCAATTTTTGCAGCAGCGCATGCGCGAGTTTGGGGAGTATGAAGACGCCATTGTAAAAAAGGAAATCGTATTAAACCACAGTGTGCTTACGCCCATGCTCAACAGCGGGATTCTTACGCCGCAAGAAATATTGGATGCAGTATTTGCGCAACATGAAAAACATCCTATTCCCTTGAATTCATTGGAAGGTTTTGTGCGACAAATCATCGGCTGGCGCGAATTTATTCGGGGGGTATATCGTGCGAAAGGGCGGCAGGAACGGACTTCGAATTTTTGGAAATTTGAACGCGAGATTCCGGCATCCTTTTATGACGGAACCACAGGTATTGCGCCCCTGGATGACACCATTAAAAAAGTACTTCAAACAGGCTATTGCCATCATATAGAGAGGCTCATGGTTGCCGGCAATTTTATGTTATTGTGTGAATTCCATCCCAATGCGGTGTACCGTTGGTTCATGGAATTGTTTATTGATGCCTATGATTGGGTAATGGTACCCAATGTGTATGGCATGAGTCAGTTTGCGGATGGGGGTATTTTTGCGACCAAGCCGTATATCAGCGGCAGCAATTATATTATGAAAATGAGTGATTATCCCAAGGGGGAATGGCAGGTGATTTGGGATGCCTTGTTTTGGAGATTCATGGACAAGCACCGGGATTTTTTCTTGAAGAATCCGAGGTTGGGCATGTTGGTAAAGACCTTTGACAAATGGGATATTGAAAAGAAGCAGAACGCGCATCGCATTGCGGAAACCTTTTTAAGCCAGTTGAAATAACAGGCCATTTCCCAAAATTCAGGATGCATTCCGCGGCAGAAGCTGCAGACACGAATTTTTACGAATTATACGAATTAGCACGAATTGGTTTTCGTTGTAATAAACGCATGCTCAGAGGGTGAACGTTAAACTTAACTGTCAACTGTACACTGTCAACTGTCAACTATCATGAACTGGTTGGTCGAACCGGGAGTGAAACCTCTCGGAAAGACCGAACCAGGGGAGCCGGGGGGCTCCACAGACGCGAGGCATCGCGTCTCTACGGGGATTGTGCATACCCGAATCATATATGTGATTATGGCGCCTTTTAGAAAATATGTCTTATCGATTTTTGGGTTTTCCAAAATGCTTAGATGGTGAACGTAAAAATAACTCCTCACTCCCAATCGCGAGGTTGCACTCGCGATGGCGAGCATGCCTCGCCACTCCTCACTCCTCACTCTTTTTAGACGCTTCGCGTCTAAAAAATCATTCCTTCCACAACGTATGTAACATATCCATCGGATTTAATTTGCCACGCAAACTCACCTCTGGATTGGCCCGCTTAAAGGCTACATAGACGAAAATGAGAATCAATATAAACCCCGCATCTGCAGCCATAGCCGCACCCGGCAAACCATACTCAGGAATGAGCCAAAACGACAATCCTGTTTGTACTGCCAACCCCGCTGCATTTGCCATTAATAAAAACTTGAAACGGTTTACCGCATGCAAGTAATGGCTAAACAAGGTGCTGCAGCCCAAAGCCAAGATCGCTGGAAACATCCAAATGGCGGTATCGCGTAAACTTGAAAATCCGGGTCCAAAAACCGCAGTGTACAATGATGCGGGCAACACCCAAACCACCAGACTCGCCATGGCCGTACCCACCGCAGCGACTACTGCATAGCGTAGCGTAATATCCGCCTGAAATACTGCATTCTGAGACTGCAGTATCCGCATGTGTGCAATGGCGCCAAAACTATTTCCAAAGATCCATATGGATTCTGCAATCAGCAACGCATTCGCATACACCCCTACTTCAGCATTTCCCAAGAAGGATGCAATAACCAACAAACTCAAGCGGTAATTGAGGAACTGCACCAATTGCCCATTTTGCGCCCAAAATCCATCACTAAAGAAGCCCTTAGGCACAGCGGTTTTTTTATAATTTAAAAAGAAGTTGGCAATAGATTTTGCCGATAGCAACAAGGCAATACACAGCACCAAAAATGCCGCCAGCCCATTGGCCAAGGCTACCCTCGCAGTATCCAACAATTGATGGGTTCCCCATAATGACAAGCCCTCTCCTCCTTGGGTAGCTTCAAAAATAAACAAATAGGCCAAGCCGATAATGAGCAAGAACCGGAATAATTCATTTAAAATTCCCAATACATTTCTGCGAAAGACACGCGCCCGACCATGGTAAATATTGTAAATAATGGTCAAGAACATGAGAGGTGCCGCCATAAGAATAACTTGCAACACCATGGCTACATTGTGCACCCACAATTGCAGGGCAATTCCACCAACGAGCAAGGTAATTATTGACCATAACAAGGCCGCCGGGACAACGGATGCCAGGGTATTTCGCGCACTGTAATTCGCCAAACTACTGCCCCCAACATACTCATTAAACACCATGAATAAATTGACATAAAACAACAGCAGGCCAATTTCTCCGCGGCCTTCAGCACCCATCCAGCGCGACATAAAAATCACGGTCCCTGCAGCCAACGCGGCCTTACCCAATTGCAGCATAAAGGTAATCCCTGGACTATTTTTTGCCATGCTGAATATGTTGTAATAAATATGAGAAAGACACCAAGCGGAAATAGGCTTGCAAATCCGCAGGCGCTGCATTTTCTAACTTGGAAAACAGTTTTTCCCGCTTTGCCAGCGGTGCCCACATTTCGAGAGAGGTATCAAAAAACGCCTCTTTCCATGCGGAAATATGCGATTGCGTTAGCTGTGCATCCGGCACTGAAAATCCTTTTTTATCTACACGCCACAGCACCGATTCCGGCACCAGCCCTTTGCCTGCCTCGCGCAATATGCCTTTGGTATAGCCGTTCTTCAATTTTGCCGTTAAGGGCAATTTTAAATACGAAGCCAAGTTGCGGTCATCTGCAAACGGATTTCTACTCTCCAAGCTATGTGCCATGCCATTTCTATCTTCCCAAAGCAGCATTTGACCCAGCTTGATTCCATAATAATCATCCCACATTTTTGCCTCAGCATCCCATTTGGATTTTTCCCATAACAAGGACTGATATCCCATGAAATCATCATGCAAAATGTCGGCATATTTTTTAGAAAAAATACGCTGCTGTATAGCCATAGGCAGGCGCTGTTGTGCAAACAGTGTTGCGCGCATTTTCAATCTCTCTTTGGAAGAAATAGGCCATTGCCCCGGCTTGAGCTTTCCTTTTTTCAGGGGACGCGCCAAATAATCTGGATAGCCGCCAAAAATCTCATCCGCACCTTGTCCGTTGAGTATGACCGTAATTCCCGCTTGCTTCACCAATTTGCACAGCGCATAATGCGCCACGTTGTTCCATGCCACAGGGGGCAAATCCGTATGTTGTACAACCTCTTGCAGAAGTTGCGATCCTTGTTGAGTAATATCGGTGGTATGCCAAATGGCCTTGTTGTAATCTACCACCTGTTCTTGCCAAGCACTCTCATCCGCTGCACTATTACCAGAAACAACAGAGAAGGCATGCAGCTCCCGTTCTGGGTGCAAATGGCGCGCCATGCCCAAAATAAGAGCACTGTCTACGCCACCGCTTACTGCAAAACCCAATGGCACATCCGCGGTAATGCGTTGTTCTATTGAGGCTTCTAAGCGCTGCAATAAGGCTACAGGGGGCTCACCCAATTTCTCTAATTCAAAACGGCTATCTTCTTTCCCGCCTGTTGTTATGGTTTCACAAATCCCTTTGGGGAAGGCGTATATTCCTGAAAAAAACGTACTGTTATCGCCAATATCCAGCAGCCCTTCTGAAAAGAAATGCAAGAACATTTTTGGACTCACCGTATCTATTTCAGCTACTTTTCTCAAGGCCTGGGTTTCGCTACAAAACAACTGCAGTCCTTTTTTCTTATGCGAATACAGCGGTTTCACGCCCGTAGGATCTCTAAACACATGGAAACAGCGCTGGGTTGTATCATATACTATACCCGCAAAAAAACCTTCTATCTGCTGCAAGCCTCGCACACCGTGCATGTCCAACAGGTGCAGCACGGTCTCCGTATCGGTGTGTGTGGGAGTGTCAAACCCATACTTCTGATTCAGGTTTTTAAAGTTAAAGCACTCGCCATTAAACACCATAACATAGCGTCCAGAAGGACTTAACATGGGCTGCGCGCCCTGCGGACCTGGCCCTATAATGGATAAACGGCGGTGCACCAAGGCAGCCACATATTCGCCTTGCGCTTCGCGTATGTGCGTCAACGTTGTGCTGGCGCTTTCATCTCCTCTAAAGAAGTGCAGTTCGCCTTCTGCATTGATACAGACAAAGCCCTCGTCATCGGGTCCTCGGTGCTGCATCCCAGTAGAAAACCGCAGGCATAGTGCCGCCAGTTCTGACGCTGCTATGGGTTTTTGGGATACAATGCCGGCTATTCCACACATCTCTATTAGGATTGAAGCTGCGAATATACGTGTGTATATTTTTGAAGTAGGCTCGCTGAGGAAAACATAGCCCGGGCCTTCACTGCAATTTCCGGATCTCTAGAAATCTTCTGTGTCACTGCCATCTGCATTCCGCGGACTAGAGAATCCACATCATTGGAATCCACACGCAGCCCCATATCGGTTTGAATAAATTCTTCGGGGCCACCGCAGGCAGTATAAATCACCGGCATGCCTGTGCATACCGCTTCGGCATAGGTAAGACCAAAGGTTTCAAAGCGGCTGAATCCCACCAAAATATCGGCCTCTTGCAGCAGAGCTGCATACTCAGGGCGGGGCAGTCCAGGTGCATGAAACAAGATGCCCTCCAATTCTTGCGGACTGCGCTTGCTTTTAAATGCATCCCATGCGGCCTCTGGCACGATTAATTGCAAGGTAGTCTCAGGGAATCTGCGGTGAATGAGTTGAAATGCTTCTATGATTTGGGTCGTCTGTTTTTGGCGGTCTTCCCAATTGGAAACATGTGCAAATCGATAGCCCTGCTTGGGTGTGGTATAGGCAAAGGGCGGCTCGGTAAATACGGGATGTATATGATTAAAAATGGTTTCTACCCGATTCACCCCCAATTCCATCAAGCGGTTTGAGAGGCTCTGCGACACCGCAGTCACCGCCTGTGCCGATTTGAGTATGTACAAGCTCAGCCACTTTTTGTAGCCTTTTAAGGAATTGTCCTTTTCCAAATATCCTGTAAAATGCTCGGTAACCGCCAGCGGAATGCCCTGGGTCCACTGCAACAATTTCGCAGGCAATCCCATTTTCCATGCTACGAGTACATGCAGCACATGCGGCTTGCCTCTTTCGGATTTGATTTTTCTATAGGTGCTAAAAATATGAAAAAAATAGCGCCACTGACGCAACAAAGGGCCGCCTTTCTCTGGAATGAGCACTATGTATTCCTTCACATTTGGGGCAAGTTCATTGCATTGAAGGCTTGGTTTTTCTACCTCATCAAAACTGCAATGCAACACAGAAACCTGGTGTTGTGTGCCCAACATGGCGGCCAATTCTCTATTAAACACTCCATTCAACTCCTGACTGGGCACAGGATACCAACTGGGCATGAGCAAAATATGGAGAGGAGAATTCACCTGCGTTCAAACTTAAGTTGAAAAAATTAATTCCGCTTAAGAAAAAATGAAATGATGACATTATATTTGCAGCCCCGTTGGAGAAAATTCTTCACTGGTGTAGTTGGCGATTATAGCTCAGTTGGTTAGAGCATCGGTTTGTGGTACCGAGGGTCGCCGGTTCGAGCCCGGTTAGTCGCCCCAAAATGCTGCCTTTGGCAGCATTTTTTTTTGCCCCATTATTCCATAAAAAAAAGCCCAAATGGGCTTTTCTAAACTGTTCTTTATCCCTTACAAACGAACGCTTGTAAGTACACTTAATTACTGGGGCTCCATGCCGATGTACTTGATAAACTCAGCACGCGTAGCCGCGTCGTTGAATTTACCTGAGTAGCTGGCCGTAACCGTAGAGCTGCTGGTGTCTTTGATACCGCGACTTGCCACACATAGGTGTCGTGCGTCCATAACCACAGCTACATCTTCCGTTTGCAACACCTGTTTCAACTCATTGGCAACCTCTACGGTGAGTCTCTCCTGCACTTGTGGGCGCTTTGAGAAATAGTCTACAATGCGGTTGAGCTTAGACAGGCCAATAACTTTTCCGCTAGAGATGTAGGCGATGTGGGCTTTTCCGTAAATCGGTACAAAATGGTGCTCACAGGTACTGTAGAAGCCAATATCCTTCTCCACCAGCATTTCGCGGTAGTTAAAGTTATTTTCAAACAAGGTTGGTCCTGGCTTGTTGGCGGGGTTCAACCCTTTAAACTGTTCTTTAATAAACATTTTGGCCACGCGATAGGGCGTGCCGTTAAGGCTCTCATCGCTAAGGTCTAGACCCATTACGTGCATAATTTCTCTAAAATGCTTCGCAATAAGTTCAATTTTCAGTTCATCATCCATCTCAAAGGCATCGGGCCTCAATGGGATGTTCAGCTGGCTGCCTTGGTGTTCATCGCCCAGGGCTTCGATATCTTTGATTGGTGTATTATCCATTGAATTC
>Ga0315904_10004869_pt1 | contig 18855 bp, 27 predicted proteins | sample LakEriMetagenome_6_FD_203529 | JGI IMG/M metagenome (GOLD analysis project Ga0315904, IMG submission 203529) | Freshwater fungal communities from buoy surface, Lake Erie, Ohio, United States - Buoy 12 MA120 | ecosystem: Environmental > Aquatic > Freshwater > Lake | place: USA: Lake Erie, Ohio...
CAGCTGGTCGCCATCGCCTGTCGCCAGGTAGCCCCAAGACACCAGATAACAGCGCACGGGCTCCAGGCCGGGCGTGGCGCGCACCTGCTCCAGGGTGGGGCGGCGATCCTCGATGAACCAGAGCTCCGGATCGCCCTCGAGCAGCCGCTCCAGCACCTCCGGCTTGCTGCCCTGCTCGTGGCCATGCACGTGCCGCGGTTGCAGATCCGCCGCGGCCAGCAGCTGGGCGGCGAAGGCGCCTCCCTTGGTGGTCAGCACGCTCCAGTCGCCGCCTTCCTGGCGCAGGCGCCGCAGGCGCTCCGGCACTCCGGGGTAGAAGCGATGCAGGGCCAACCAACCGGGCAGGTCGTCGGCGATGGCGCGGCGGCGCACCGCTTCCAAGGCCTCTTGGAGCTGTTCGGGCGTCAACTGCCAGCGGCCCAGGGCCGCCCGTAGGGCCGCGGGGTAGGCGGCGCAGGTGCCGGCTGGATCGAAGTCGGCGCGGCTGAGTTCGGCGGCCATCAGCACCATCTCCCAGCCCTTGTGGATCAGGGGCCGCAGCCGCGCGAAAGCCGCCGGAGCCGCCTCGGGCAGGGCCAGCTCCGGCAGGAGGTTCAAGGCGGCATGGCGGGCCGACCACCAGTATTCGGCCATGCCGTCGACCAGAACGCCGTCGAAGTCGAACACCAAAAGTGGAGACGCTGCCAAGGATTTGGCTCAAAACTGGGCCGCTAGGATTCGAACCTAGGAATGGCGGGACCAAAACCCGCTGCCTTACCGCTTGGCGACGGCCCAACGCACGGCCAAGGCCGTTGCCAGATCAGTTACTCACAATGGCCCTGCCTTCGTCAACGGCAGACGGTCCCGCCAGGGAGTGGCGTGCGCTTGAACGCCATCGACGGCAGCCCGCGCTAGCCAGCGGCAGGATGATCCGCGGCACGGGGGGCACTGGCCAGCCCGGGGGGTGCCCAGAGCCGGGCGACCCCAACAGGCGCTCCAGACGGCGTCTCGCTTGGGCGTCTGGAGGAGCCGCGGGGCGAGCCCCGATCAGCAACCACACGCGGCGCCATGGCAACCAGGTGCTCCAGAAGCGGCGACAAGCGCGTTGTTTGCGACGCTGTCAGCGATGCTGAGGCCTCGCATGGAGTGTGTCGTCGCAGTGTTGTGGCCGATCAGGGGCGAGCGCGGAACCCCGGCTGGCGTCGCGTTGAGCCGCTCTCAGGACCACATGGTCGATGCCGGTTCGGGCTTGACCCGTGGGTTGTGGAGCCCGTCAGGCTGGGAACACCCTGAGCCGCTGCAGCGGGCCACGGCCGAACACGGCGCAGCGCAGCCGGTAGCGACCGGCCAGCTCCGCCTGCAACTGCCGCACCCGCTCGCTGCGGGGCTGCAGTTCCACGGGCCGTCCCTCGGGCAGCACGACCCGCTCCACCGCCAGGCGGCATTCCTCCAGGCCGGCATGGGCATCGTCCAGCCCGATCGGGCCGCCGGTGACGGTGGGGTTGGGCTCCAGTCCAGTGCCCGTCGGGCCACGGCGCTCCAGCAGCCGCTCTAGCGAGCGCCGCACCTGGTGCAGGCTGTCCGACTTGATCACCAGGATCGGCAGCCCCAGCTCCTGGGCCCGGCGTCGCTGGTCGGCATGGCGGCCCAATGCGCCCCGCAGGCTCAGGACCGCGTCGGCCTGCTCGGCGTCAGCCACCAACTCGATCGGCAGACGCCGGGAGCGGATGACGGTCTCCAGCAGCTGGGGCGTCGGCCCCACCGCCCAGAGACGAAGTGGCGCACTGGCCGCTGCCGAGGTCGGCCAGTCCCCTCCTGAACTGGAAGAAGGCTCCGGCAGGGCGGCGCCGCCCTCCCGTAGGGAACTGGCGGCGGTGGCGGTCAGCGGCGCCCTGGGCGGCCGCGTGGCCGCGTGCTGCCGCTCGCCGCTGACAGGCTCGAACCGCCGTGGCGGCTCCAGGGACGCCAGCGGCCCCGCCCCTCGCGGGGCCGCTGGCGGGGCCGGATCGCGCAGCAGCAAGCGGCCGTCTTCGCCGACCTCGCGCACCTGGGGCCGTGGCGCCAGACCGCGAAGTAGCTGGTCCACAGTGGCGGCCACGTCGCGGTGGATCAACCAACGCTGGCGGCTGTGCATCTCCACCGCCAGCGGAAAGGTGGGTTCGGCGGCCCGCTCCAGCACGGTTTTCTGGGTGCGGCGGCGGCGGGCCTCCTCGTCGCCCAGCGTCACCGCCTGGATGCCCCCCACCAGGTCGCTGAGGGTGGGGTTGCGCACCAGGTTTTCCAGGGCGTTGCCGTGGGCGGTGGCCACCAGCATCACCCCCCGTTCCGCAATGGTGCGGGCCGCCTGGGCCTCCAGTTCCGTGCCGATCTCATCGATCACGATGACCTCGGGCATGTGGTTCTCCACCGCCTCGATCATCACCTGATGCTGCAGTTCGGGTCGCGCCACCTGCATCCGCCGGGCCCGGCCGATGGCCGGGTGGGGGATGTCGCCATCGCCGGCGATCTCGTTGCTGGTGTCGATGATCACGACCCTGCGACGCAGGTCGTCGGCCAGCACCCGGGCGATCTCCCGCAGGGCGGTGGTCTTGCCGACACCGGGGCGACCCATCAGCAGCAACGATTGGCCCTGATCAAGCAGATCGCGCACCATCGCCACCGTGCCGTACACAGCTCGGCCCACCCGGCAGGTGAGGCCCACCACGGCCCCGCTGCGGTTGCGGATGGCGCTGATGCGATGCAGGGTGCGCTCGATGCCAGCGCGGTTGTCGCCCCCGAAGGACCCCAGCCGCGCCAACGTGGCGGCCAGGTCCTCCCGCTCCACCGGCCGTTCTCCGAGGGCGATGGCGCGATCGGGGTAGCGGGCCTCGGGCACCCGCCCCAGGTCGAGGATCACCTCCTGCAGTTGCTGTCGGCGCTGGGGTTGGGCCAGCTGCCGCCGAACAGGTTCCGGCAGGAGCTCCAGCAGCCGTTCCAGGTCATCGGTGATCCGTTGGGGGGTGATCGCCGCGGCTATGGGGTGTTCCGGAGGGTCCAAGGGGTATCCCGGCGCCGCGCCTGTGGGGCTGGGAGGCAAGGGATCGATCGAGGAGGGGAGGCTGTTCAGCGTTGGCGCCTGGCGGTGGCTGGGCTCTTGAGACGTTCTAGCCAGCGCCACCGCGTCCAGCGGCGGGGACTGGACGCGCCAGCCAGGGATCCACCAGGTTGTGGGCCAAGTCCAGGGCTTGCGGCAGCAGTTCGGCGCAGTCGAGCAGGCGGCGCTGCTGGGCCTGGGCCTCCAGCAGCAGCGGCTGCAGCAGGGAGCGAGCGGCACCGCCGAAGGCGACGCCGGCGGCGCGGCGGCCCGTGGCCCCATCCGCCTCCAGCAGCTCCAGTGTGCGGGCATTCGTGCCGCCGGCCAGGGTGAGCGGACCGGGGGGAGCCAACGGCGCCAGGCGCCGCAGCAGGGCGACGGCGGCGGTGGCCGTGCCGGCGCCGATATCGCCGCTCATCGGCCGACCATCGAGCTGCCAGAGGGGCGCAAACCCGGCGGAGCGCACGGCGTTGAACCGCTGCCAAAGCTCCTGGGCCAGGGTGGCCAAGGCTTGATCGGAGCCAGATCCCGACGACTCGAGACCGCAGCTCACCGCCAGCCGCCGCAAGGGGATTCCGGCAGACCGCACCTGGGCCAAGCGGCCCTCGAAGGCCGCCTGGCGGCCGGGGCGGGTGTGCAGTTCGATGGCGTCGGGGCGGATCTCGGCTAGCCGGGTCGCGACAGCCGCCGGCTCCAGCAAGATCTGCTGTTCTTGGATCAAGCCCAGGGGGCAGATGGGAAGGCAGCGACCGCAGCCGTAGCAGCTGTCCTCCAGCACACCGCTGTGGTGTTCGGGGGCGGCGGGAATCGCCAGGGCGGGGCAGACGGCGGCGCAAGGCCTGGGGCAGTCGCGCGGGCAGCGCTGGGGATCGAACCAGGCCTTGCGGAAATGGGGATCGGCCCCGTCGTTGAGGCTGACCATCAGCCAGGGGGGGCTCCAGCCCGGCATCGCCCGGGCCGCGGCCCAGACCATGCCCCGGCGGGCCGCCGCCACCACAGCGGGATCGCAAGCCAGGTCGAGGCAGTGGACCCCCACCAAGCTGTAGATGCCCGCCAGATCCTCAATCGAGGCCAGGTCCTGATTGCTGGCGCCGCCGATCCATTTCACCCAGCGGCCCCGCGACAGCGCCAGGTCGGGGGCGGGGGCGGGATGGGGATGCGGGGGTTGGGCGACGGCCACGGGGGAGGCGTTCTCCAGAGCCCAGCTTGCTCCCGCCACCAACCCGGCCAACCGCCAACCCGGCCCGCCGCCGCCGCCGCCGCCGCCGCGGCAGGGAAGCGGTGGCAGCGATGCGGTGGCCCCGAAGCGGTGGCAGCGAAGTGGTGGCAGCGAAGTGGCGGCAGCGAAGCGGTGGCCCCGAAGCGGTGGCCCCGAAGCGGTGACCTGACCGTGGCCAACATCCCGAAGGGCAGACGCAGCAGGGCCGGGCGGGCGAGTTGGATCGCTCCTCGGCCGAAGCGATGGTTGTCCCGAGGACCCGACCACCAGAACCGATCAGCGTTGTTCAGGACTGTGCCAGCGGGCCGTTCTCCTGAACCCTGTGGCCCGATTCCTGAGCGCTGCCAGACAGCCCGGTGCACTGTCGCTGATCAGCGCCCTTGGATCGCCTGACGGATTGGGCATGGCCAGGTCCCACCAGGAGCCAAGGCGGCCTGGCCGCCGCTCAGCCCACCTGAGCGCTGGCGGCGATCAGTTGATCGAGGGGTTGCCAGCGCAACGCCCGGGCGCCCCCCATCTCCACCACCATCCGCAAGCGCGGTTCCCGCTGGGTGAGGCGGCAGAGGGCGGAGAGCTCCGAACTGGAGAGAACCTGCCCCTCCAACAACCAGAGAACCAGGGGCTGGCTGCCCTCTAACCAGGGGCCCAGCTGGGGCATCGCCCGCTGCACCTCGCCGACGGCGGCACCGCGGCCGACGCTCTGGTGGCCCAGGTGGGGGGGGCGCACACCGTGCAGCTGGAGCAGAAAAGCCTCGGGGTCGCCCAGCCCTCGGGCCGAGCTGATCTGAGCCCGGTATCCAGCCGCCCGCAGTCGACGCAGCAGGCGGGTTTCGGCGCCACCTTCGAGGGGAGCGAACAGGGCGAGGGCGCCGCAGCGCTCCAGGTCCTGGCGGAAGCCGCGGCCGGTCAGCAGCAGGGGCATGGTCTTCAGGCCGGAATCGTCGGGAAGTCTGGCAGCCGCGGCGAGGAGTTGGCTGTGCTGACCCGCCATGCGGTAATGTTTCCTCTTGCGTTGATGTTGCGTGCCCGTCCGCTAGCCGGGCCTCCGCAACCCATCGCAGGGTCCACCGTTGGCGGTGGACTCCATCGGCCAGAGCGGAATCATGAGGGAAGCCAGCTCGTGCGAACGGGCAACAAGCTCTCCCCCACGCGAATCAGAGGTCCCACAAGGCATCCTCCCTTTCGCTGATCCGCCGGGAAACTGCCTGCGGCCCAGACGTCATTCGGCGTCCATCACGCGGTCAAGCCAAGTCCCAGCCAGCTGATTCGTCTCGCTAGCTCCCATCTCGAAGCGCCGCCCGGCACCGCCGGCTCACGCTCGGGGTCACCCTGCGAATCTCGAACTCAGCACCCGCCACCATCCGCCGAGTTGGTGCCGCGGCCCGGTCTAGGCCGGTCGCATCACCTTGAACCCGGCTCTGGATGGATGGTCGTCCAGCTGGCGCTGTTCCTCCTCCCATGTCCATCGGCATCCTCGGGAAGAAGCTGGGTATGTCCCAGTTCTTCGACGACGAGGGCAGGTCCATTCCGGTCACCTTGATCGAAGCGGGTCCCTGCCGCATCACCCAGCTCAAGAGCGAAGCCAGCGATGGCTACGCCGCCGTGCAACTCGGCTTCGGCGAGATCCGCGAGAAGCTGGTCAATAAGCCCGCCCAGGGCCATCTGGCCCGTTCCGGCGATGAACCCCTGCGGCATCTGCGCGAGTACCGCGTCGACGCCGTGGATGGTTTGGAGCTTGGCGGCCAGATCACGGTGGCCTCGTTTGAGGCCGGCCAGAAGGTCGACGTCCGCGGCGACACGATCGGCCGCGGCTTCGCCGGCTACCAAAAGCGCCACGGGTTCAGCCGCGGCCCGATGAGCCACGGCTCCAAGAACCATCGCGAACCCGGTTCCACGGGCGCAGGCACCACCCCAGGCCGCGTCTACCCCGGTAAGCGCATGGCCGGCCGCTACGGCGGCAAACAGATCACCACCCGTGGCCTCACCGTTCTCAAGGTGGACACCGAGCACAACCTGCTGGTGGTCAAGGGTTCGGTGCCGGGCAAGCCCGGCGCCCTGCTCGACATCCGCCCGGCCAAACGGGTGGGCAGCAAAGCCGCCAGCTGAGGAGAACAGCCATGACTGACTGCATTGTTCGCGATTGGCAGGGCCAGGAGTCCGGCAAGGTCTCCCTCTCCCTGAACGTGGCCCGCGAAGCCGCCGCCGCTGATCTGCTGCACCGGGCTGTGCTGCGCCAGCAGGCCCATGCCCGCCAGGGCACAGCCAGCACGCTCACCCGCGCCGAAGTGGCGGGGGGTGGCCGCAAGCCCTACAAACAGAAAGGCACCGGCCGTGCTCGCCAAGGTTCGATCCGCACGCCCTTGCGTCCCGGAGGCGGCATCGTCTTCGGCCCCAAGCCGCGCACCTATGCCCTGGCGATGAACCGCAAGGAGCGGCGTCTCGCCTTGCGTACGGCGCTGATGAGCCGCACCGACGCCATCACCGTGGTGCGCGATTTCGGCAAGGGCCTCGACAAGCCCAAGACCAGGGAGATCGTTGCTGGTCTTCAGCGCCTTGGCATCAGTGCCGATGCCAAGGTGCTGTTGATCCTCGATGGGGCGTCGGATGCGATCCGGCTGTCCATCAACAATCTCGAGAAGGTTCGGCTGATCAAGGCCGACCAGCTCAATGTGTTCGACCTGCTCAACGCCAATCATCTGGTGCTGAGCGAGGAGGCACTCGCGAAGATCCAGGAGGTTTACGGCGATGGCTGAACGTTTTTCCCACCGGTTGGCGGATGTGATCCGCCGGCCGCTGATCACCGAAAAGGCCACCCGTGGCTTGGAGCTGAATCAGTACACCTTCGAGGTCGATCATCGGGCCGCCAAGCCCGATATCAAGGCCGCCGTTGAGTCGCTGTTCGATGTCAAGGTGATCGGCATCAGCACCATGAATCCACCCCGTCGCAGCCGGCGCGTCGGCCGGTTTTCCGGCAAGCGCGCCCAGGTGAAGAAGGCGGTGGTCCGGCTTGCCGAAGGCAATGCCATCCAGCTGTTCCCGGAATCCTGAGGAGGGTCTGAACCACCATGGCTATTCGCAACTACAGACCCACCACCCCCGGCACCCGCACCCTCGTCGTCACCGACTTCAGCGAAGTCACCGGCAATGAGCGGGTGCGGTCGCTGGTGGTGGCCAAGCATCGCCGCAAGGGGCGCAACAATCGCGGTGTGATCACCTGCCGCCACCGCGGCGGCGGCCACAAACGCCTCTACCGCGTCGTCGATTTTCGGCGCGACAAGCACGGCGTTGTCGCCAAGGTGGCGGCGATTCACTACGACCCCCATCGCAACGCCCGCCTGGCGCTGCTTCACTACAGCGACGGCGAGAAGCGTTACATCCTTGCCCCCGCTGGCGTTGGAGTTGGACAGAGCCTCGTCTCCGGTCCGGATGCTCCGATCGAGAACGGCAACGCCCTGCCCCTAGCGGCGATCCCCCTGGGCTCCAGCGTTCACAACGTCGAGCTCTATGCGGGCCGCGGTGGTCAGATGGTGCGCACGGCTGGGGCCAGCGCCCAGGTGATGGCCAAGGAAGGCGACTACGTCGCTCTCAAGTTGCCCTCCACGGAGGTGCGCCTGGTGCGTCGGGAGTGCTACGCCACTATCGGCGTGGTGGGTAATGCCGAACAACGCAACACCAGCCTGGGCAAGGCTGGCCGGAAGCGCTGGTTGGGTCGTCGCCCGGAGGTGCGCGGTTCGGTGATGAACCCCTGCGATCACCCCCACGGCGGTGGTGAGGGCCGGGCGCCGATCGGCCGCTCGGGCCCGGTTACACCCTGGGGCAAGCCCGCCCTGGGATTGAAAACCCGCAAGCGGAACAAACCCAGCAACCGCTTCGTGCTGCGCAAACGTCGCCGCACCTCCAAACGGAGCCGTGGCGGACGCGACTCGTGATCAAGACCTCCGTATTGCCGTTCGCCTGATCCGCCATGGGACGTTCACTCAAAAAAGGACCCTTTGTCGCCGACAGCCTGCTTCGCAAGGTCGAGAAGCAGAACGCCGCCGATGACAAGACCGTGATCAAGACCTGGTCGCGTGCCTCCACCATCCTGCCGACGATGATCGGCCACACCATTGCCGTCCACAACGGCAAGGCCCACGTGCCCGTCTACGTGACGGAGCAAATGGTGGGTCACAAGCTGGGCGAATTCGCCCCCACCCGCACTTTCCGCGGCCACATCAAGGACAAGAAGGGAGGACGCTGAAATCATGGCAACTGGTACCACCGCTCAAGCCCACGGCCGTTATATCCGTGGCTCCGCTTCCAAAGTTCGCCGTGTGCTCGATCAGATCCGTGGCCGCAGCTATCGCGACGCCCTGATCATGCTGGAGTTCATGCCTTACCGCTCCACCGGACCGATCACCAAGGTGTTGCGTTCGGCAGTGGCCAACGCCGAGCACAATCTCGGCCTCGATCCCTCCTCTCTGATCATCAGTCAGGCCACCGCGGACATGGGCCCTTCTCTGAAGCGGTTCCGCCCCCGCGCCCAAGGTCGCGCCTACGCGATCAAAAAACAGACCTGCCACATCAGCATTGCTGTGGTGGCCGCCACTCCCTGACCCCTAGCACAGCGAACGATGGGACACAAGATCCATCCAACCGGCCTGCGACTGGGGATCACCCAGGAACACCGCTCCCGTTGGTACGCCCCCAGCAAGACCTATCCGACCCTCCTGCGGGAGGACGATCGGATTCGACGCTTCATCCACAAAAAATATGCCGCTGCCGGCATCAGCGACGTGTTGATCGCTCGCAAGGCGGATCAGCTCGAAGTTGAACTCAAAACCGCGCGCCCCGGCGTGTTGGTGGGCCGTCAGGGCAGCGGTATCGAAGACCTGCGGTCTGGCATCCAGAAAACGCTGGGGGATGCGAGCCGCCAGGTTCGTATCAACGTGGTGGAGGTGGAGAGGGTTGATGCCGACGCCTATTTATTGGCGGAGTACATCGCCCAGCAGCTGGAGAAGCGCGTCGCCTTTCGGCGCGTCATGCGGATGGCGGTGCAGCGGGCCCAGCGGGCTGGTGTGCTCGGCCTGAAGATTCAGGTGGGCGGCCGCCTCAACGGCGCCGAGATCGCCCGCACTGAGTGGACCCGCGAAGGTCGCGTGCCCCTCCACACCCTGCGCGCCGACATCGACTACGCCACCCGGGTGGCCAGCACCACCTACGGGGTGTTGGGCATCAAGGTGTGGGTGTTCAAGGGCGAGGTGCTGCCCGGTCAGCAGGAACAGCTGCCGGTCGGAGCCGCCCCGCGGCGTCGCACCAGCCGGCGGCCGCAACAGTTCGAAGATCGCTCCAACGAACAGTGAGGGAGGCCTGAACCATGCTTAGTCCACGACGCGTCAAATTCCGCAAGCAGCAACGGGGCCGCATGAGCGGCATCGCCACGCGGGGCAACACCATTGCCTTCGGGCAGTTCGGCCTGCAGGCCCAGGAGTGCGGCTGGATCACCTCCCGCCAGATCGAGGCCTCCCGTCGCGCCATGACCCGTTACGTCAAGAGAGGCGGCAAGATCTGGATTCGGATCTTCCCTGACAAGCCGGTCACCATGCGCCCGGCCGAAACCCGGATGGGTTCAGGCAAGGGGAACCCGGAATTCTGGGTGGCGGTGATCAAACCCGGCCGCATTCTGTTTGAGATGGGTGGCGCCGAAATCACCCCGGAGATCGCCCGGGAAGCCATGCGGCTGGCCCAGTACAAGCTGCCGGTGAAGACCAAGTTCATCAGCCTCGCCGATCAGGAGGCCGCCCTCGCGGAGGCGTCCCCCGCCCCGGCCGTTGCCCAACCCGCTCTCGCCGTGGAGGCCTGATCGATGTCCCGTCCCGCCATCGCCGAGGTGCGCCAGCTCACCGACGCTGAACTCACTGAACGGATCGACGCCACCCGCCGTCAGTTGTTCGACCTTCGCTTCCAACAGGCCACCCGCCGGCTGGAGCATCCGCACCGCTTCAAGGAGGCCCGCATCCAGCTGGCCCACCTGCTGACGGTCCAAAAGGAGCGCCTGCGCTCCGCCGCATCCTGATCCCCCTTCCACCTCCCATGGCACTTAAGGAAAGGGTCGGAACCGTCGTCAGCGACAAGATGGACAAAACGGTGGTGGTGGCGGTGGAAAACCGCTTCCCCCACCCCATCTATCAGAAGACGGTCAGCCGCACCGCCCGCTACAAGGCCCACGACGAAGCCAACGCCTGCCGCGTTGGCGATCGCGTGCGCATCACCGAAACCCGACCACTCAGTCGCACCAAGCGCTGGCAGGTGGCTGAGGTGCTCACAAACTCCAGCAGCAGCTGAGGAGTCTTCCGTCATGATTCAGCAGGAAACCTATCTCACGGTTGCCGACAACAGCGGCGCCAAACGCATTCAGTGCATCCGCGTGCTGGGCACCAACCGTCGCTATGCCCATGTGGGCGATGTGATCGTGGCTGCCGTCAAGGATGCGATGCCCAATATGGGTGTCAAGAAGTCAGACGTGGTCAAGGCCGTGGTGGTGCGCACCAAGGCCACCCTGCGCCGCGACACCGGCAATTCGATCCGCTTTGACGACAACGCCGCCGTGATCTTGGGGAATGACAACAACCCCAAGGGCACCCGCGTGTTCGGCCCGGTGGCGCGGGAGCTGCGCGAGCGCAACTTCACCAAAATCGTCTCGCTTGCCCCGGAGGTGATCTGAGATGGCCACCGCCACTGCCAAAGCGAAACCGCCTGTGCGCATCAAAATGCGCATCAAGAAGGGGGATACCGTTCAGGTGATCGCCGGCAAGGACAAGGGCAAGACAGGTGAGGTGCTGCGCACGCTCCCCGATCTAAACCGCGTGGTCGTGCAGGGCATCAACCTGCGCACCCGCCACGTCAAGCCCACCCAGGAGGGCGAAACGGGCCGCATCGTCAACGAAGAGGCGTCTTTGCATGCCTCAAACGTGATGCTTTATTCCAGCACCAAGAATGTGGCGAGCCGCGTCGAGGTGTTCGTCGACAAGGACGGCGGCAAAAAACGTCGGCTGAAGAAAACTGGAGAGGTTCTCGATTGAGCCATCCTTCGGCGCATCCCAGCTTGCGAGCCTCAGCACCAGCCCCGACCAGTGCATCCCGCTAATCCCCAACTCCCCAGCCCAGGCCTTCTGACCACGCCCAGAAGCGCATCGCTTTTCCCCCCATGTCTCTGAAACAGCGCTACCGCGAGACGATTCAGCCCAAATTGCTGAAAGATCTCAATCTTACCAACGTCCACGAAGTCCCCAAGGTCGTCAAGGTCACCGTCAATCGCGGTCTCGGCGAAGCCGCCCAGAATGCCAAGGCTTTGGAGGCTTCGATCGCTGAGCTGGCCACGATCACCGGTCAAAAGGTGGTGGTGACCCGGGCGAAGAAGGCGATCGCCGGCTTCAAGATCCGCACCGGCATGCCGATCGGGGTGGCCGTTACCCTGCGGGGCGAACGGATGTATGCCTTCCTGGAGCGCCTGATCCACTTGGCGCTGCCTCGCATCCGCGATTTTCGGGGTGTCAGCCCCAAGAGCTTCGATGGGCGTGGCAACTACACCTTGGGGATCCGGGAGCAGATCATTTTCCCTGAAATTTCCTTCGACAAGATCGACGCGATTCGTGGGATGGACGTGACGATCGTGACCAACGCTCGCAACGACGAAGAGGGCCGGGCCCTCCTCCGCGAGATGGGAATGCCGTTCCGCAGCAACTGAGCCCTCCTGCCAATCCGACCATGGCCAACCACGATCCGATTTCCGACATGCTCACTCGCATCCGCAATGCGAGTGAAAAACGACACGAGAACACCCGCATCCCGGCATCCCGCCTCAGCCGCAGCATCGCCAACGTGCTGCAGCAGGAGGGTTTCATCGCCGCGGTTAGCGAGGAGGGCGAAGGAATCCAGCGTCAGCTGGTGCTGGAGCTGAAATACAGCGGCAAGCATCGCCAGCCCACAATCCGTCGCGTCCAGCGGGTCAGCAAGCCCGGCCTGCGCGTGTACAAGAACACCCGCCAGCTGCCGAAGGTGCTGGGTGGCCTTGGGGTGGCGATTATTTCCACCTCCAAAGGGGTGATGAGCGACCGCGATGCCCGCAAACAGGGCATCGGCGGCGAAGTGCTCTGCTACGTCTACTGAGTCCTGGAGGACACATCCATGTCACGTATTGGTAAAGCCCCTATCAGCGTTCCCGACAAGGTGAGCGTCAGCCTCGACGGCCTGGCCGTCACCGTCAAGGGTCCCAAGGGAGAGCTGCATCGCACCCTTCCCGACGGGGTCACCATCAGCCAGGACGGCACCACGCTCACCGTCGCTCCGGCGGACGGCAGCCGGCGGGCGCGCGAGCGTCACGGCCTCAGCCGAACGCTGGTGGCCAACATGGTCGAGGGGGTCAGCAACGGCTTCACCCGCAAGCTCGAGATCGTTGGCGTTGGCTACCGGGCCCAGGTTCAGGGCCGCAAGTTGGTCGTCAGCGCTGGCTACAGCCATCCGGTGGAGATGGTTCCGCCCGAAGGCGTCAGCTTCGCTGTGGAGAACAACACCACCGTGCTGGTCAGCGGCGCCGACAAGGAACTGGTCGGCAACGAGGCCGCCAAGGTGCGCGCCATCCGCCCACCGGAGCCTTACAAGGGCAAGGGGATCAAATACGAAGGGGAGCGGATCCTGCGCAAGGTCGGTAAGACCGGCAAGAAATGATGGTCCCCATCGCTCCTATTTCCTGATCCGCCATGTCCACTGTCTCCCGCAAGCAGCAGACCCAGAAGCGTCATCGCCGTCTGCGCCGCACCCTCTCCGGCACGGCCGACCGTCCCAGGCTGGCCGTGTTTCGCTCCAACAATCACATCTACGCCCAGGTCATCGACGACGACGCCCAGAGCACCCTCTGCTCAGCTTCCACCCTCGACAAGGACCTGCGCGTCAGCCTCAGCACCGGTGCCACCTGTGAGGCCTCCGTGGCCGTCGGAGCCCTGGTTGCCAAACGTGCCCTGGCCAAGGGCATCCAGCAGGTGGTCTTCGATCGCGGCGGCAACCTGTACCACGGTCGGGTCAAAGCCCTGGCCGATGCCGCCCGGGAAGCGGGCCTTCAGTTCTGATCCTGCTCACCATGACCGAATCCAACGACCAAGTCCAATCCAACGACATCCCGGCAGCAGCGGATGTGCCAGCGGCCGCTGACGGCCAGCAGGAACGCCGCGGTGGTCGCGGCGAAGGTAAGGGGGAGCGCCGCGGCGGTCGCCGGGGCGGTGAGCGCCGCGGCGGTCAGGAGCGCGACTCCGAATGGCAGGAGCGCGTCGTGCAGATCCGCCGCGTCTCCAAGACCGTCAAGGGTGGCAAGAAGATGAGCTTCCGCGCCATCGTCGTGGTGGGCAATGAGCGCGGCCAGGTGGGCGTTGGTGTCGGCAAGGCAGGCGACGTGATCGGAGCCGTCCGTAAGGGCGTGGCCGATGGCAAGAAGCACCTGGTCAAGGTGCCTCTCACCCGCTTCAACTCCATTCCCACCGAGAGCAACGGCCGCGATGGCGCCGCCAGTGTGCTGATCCGCCCCGCGGCGCCAGGTACCGGGGTGATTGCGGGCGGCTCGATCCGCACCGTGCTGGAACTGGCTGGCATCAAGAACGTTCTGGCCAAGCGTCTAGGCTCCAAGACCCCCCTCAACAACGCACGCGCGGCGATGGTGGCTCTATCAGCCCTGCGTACCCACAAGGAGACCGCCAAGGAGCGGGGCATCTCGCTTGAGCAGATCTATTCCTGAGACATCCATGTCCTTCCAGCTCAACTCTCTTCAATCCCAGCCCGGCGCCAGACGCCGCAAGCTGCGCAAGGGTCGCGGCATCGCCGCCGGCCAGGGCGCTAGCTGCGGCTTTGGGATGCGCGGTCAGAAGTCCCGTTCGGGTAGCCCCACCCGACCAGGGTTCGAGGGTGGCCAGATGCCGCTCTATCGCCGCATTCCCAAGCTCAAGCACTTCCCTTTGGTGGCACCCCGCCAGTTCAGCATCGTGAACGTGGGTGATCTGGCCAAACTCGAGGCCAACACCAAGGTGGATGCCGAATCGCTCGTGGCCGCGGGCATCCTCACCGAGGTAAAGGCTCCGCTCAAGGTGCTGGGTGATGGCGACCTGAAGGTCAAGCTCAGCGTGACCGCCGCCGCGTTTAGTGGCGCCGCCCGAGCCAAGATCGAAGCCGCCGGTGGCAGCTGCGAGCTGATCGCCTGATCGCTGCGCTGTACCACTGCCCTGATCACCGCAGTGTCACGCTCGTCCGCCTCGGCGGGCGAGTCTTGCTGAGTCTCGCTCCCTTCCTTTGCCTGCTTCGCCATGGTCGTCAGTCGGGGGCGCAACCCCAGCGCCGCTGAAATTCTCAGCCAGCTGTTCCAGTCCAAGGGGCTCCGCGATCGGGTGCTCACCACGCTGGGCCTGCTGCTTTTGGTGCGCCTAGGGATCTATATCCCTGTTCCTGGCATCGACCGAATAGCTTTTCAAGAATTTATCGAACGCGGTGGCCAGCTGATCGGCTTCCTCGACATTTTCACCGGGGGCGGCATCTCAACCCTGGGGGTGTTCGGGTTGGGGATTCTGCCTTTCATCAACGCCTCAATCATCCTGCAACTGCTGACAGCGGCCCTGCCCCAGCTGGAGGATCTGCAGAAGAACGAGGGGGAGGCAGGACGGCGCAAAATTGCCCAAATCACTCGCTATGTGTCGTTGGGTTGGGGGATCTTGCAGAGTTTCGTGTTTGCCATGATTCTCAAGCAATATGCCTTGCCAGGATTGCCTGTCTGGGAGTTTGTATTGCAAACCACCCTGGCCTTAGTGACCGGTTCGATGGTGGTGATGTGGATTAGCGAGGTGATCACCGAGCGCGGTATCGGTCAAGGCGCCTCGCTGGTGATCTTCATCAACATCGTGGCTACTTTGCCCAAGGCTCTTGGCAGCACGATCGAGTTGGCCCAGAGCGGCGACCGCAGCACAGTGGCCGGTATCGTCATGCTTGTACTGGTCTTTCTTGTCACAATTGTCGGCATTATCTTTTTGCAGGAAGGTAACCGGCGAATTCCAATCGTGAGTGCTAAGCGGCAGGTAGGTGGTGCTGGCTTGCTGAGTGCTCGGCAGAGCTATCTGCCGCTGAAATTGAATGCCGGCGGTGTGATGCCGATCATCTTCGCTTCTGCCGTGGTGTTTCTGCCCCTGACCATTGCCAATCTCACCAAAAGTCCCGTCCTGATCCGTCTGGCGGGCTACCTGAACCCGAATAGCAGCACCCCGTGGCTCTACGCGCTTGTCTATTTCGGACTGATCTGTGGATTCGCGTTTTTCTACGCCTCCCTCACGGTCAATCCGATTGATATCGCCACCAACCTCAAACGCAGCGGCGTGGCCATTCCAGGCGTACGCCCCGGTTCCGCCACGGCTGGCTATCTCACTTCGGTTCAAAATCGGCTGACACTGCTCGGTGGCCTCTTCTTGGGAGCTGTGGCGATTATTCCCTCGGCGGTGGAGGGAGCCACGCAGGTCCGAACCTTTCAGGGTTTGGGGGCCACGTCGCTGCTGATTTTGGTGGGAGTGGCCATCGATACCGCCAAGCAGGTACAGACCTACGTGATCTCCCAGCGCTACGAGGGCATGGTGCGCCAGTGACAGCCTTGCCGGCCTGGCGAATCCAACCTCCAACCCAACCCTCTGCTCCAAACAGAGCGGTTCAGCTGCCCCAAGGCCCAACCCTCGAGGACAGCTGTCCTCCGACCCCTGTACCCCATTCCTTGATCCTTCGGCCCGAGCCATGAAGCAACGCCTGCTTTTTTTGGGACCCCCTGGAGCTGGTAAGGGCACCCAAGCCGAAAGGCTCGCCTCCCGGCATGATCTGCTGCATCTTTCCACCGGAGACCTGCTGCGGGCGGAAGTCCGGGCTGGCACTCCCTTGGGCCAGGAGGCGGAAGCGGTGATGGCCCGGGGCGGCCTGGTCAGCGATGCCTTGGTGTTGGCCATCGTGCGGGAGCGGCTCCTGCAGCATCACGGTGGCTGGCTGCTGGATGGCTTCCCCCGCAACCTTGAGCAGGCGGAGGCGCTGGATCAGCTGCTGGCCGAACTGGAGCAGGGGATCGAGGCAGCGGTGCTGCTCGAACTCGACGAGGGCCTGCTGGTGCAGCGGATGCTCGGCCGAGGCCGGGCCGACGATGACGAAGCCGTCATCCGGAACCGCCTAGAGGTGTATCACTCCCTGACGGCGCCCCTCGTGGCGCATTACGCCACGCGTGGCTTGCTGTGCCGCGTCGATGCCGCGGGCGAGATCGAGGCCATCACCCAGCGCATCGAAGCAGCCCTGCTTGACTGATGTGATAGTGTGGCGGTTTGCGAAACTGGAGACCAGACGCCGATGAAGGTGCGAGCCTCTGTCAAGAAAATGTGCGACAAGTGCCGGGTGATCCGTCGCCACGGCCGCGTGATGGTGATCTGCGTCACCCCCAAGCACAAGCAGCGCCAGGGCTGATCCCCGGCGGTTCCCGTTCCGTTCATTCCTCCTTGGCCCAGCTCCGGCTGAGTCATGCTCTGAAGCCCTCCCTCCGTCGTCGGCTTCGATTTTCTGCTCACCCTTGAATCGTTAACCCACGTGGCTCGGATCGCCGGCGTCGACATTCCCCGCGACAAGCGGATCGAAATCTCCCTCACCTATGTCTATGGGATCGGGCTCACCCGGGCCCAGCGGATTCTGGCCCAGGCAGGGGTCGATCCGGACACCCGCGTGAAAGACCTCGGCGATGCCGATGTGCAGAAGCTTCGGGCCGCCGCCGAGGGTTACACCCTCGAAGGCGACCTTCGTCGGGAAGAGGGCATGGCCCTCAAGCGCCTCCAAGACATTGGGTGCCTGCGCGGTCGCCGGCACCGGCTTGGGCTCCCCGTACGGGGCCAGCGCACGCGCACGAACGCGCGGACCCGCCGCGGCGCCCGCAAAACCGTGGCCGGTAAGAAAAAGTAAGCCAACCCCGCTGACGAAGCCCGGTCCCGACCCGCAACCGCAGCGCAAGCCATCGGCATACCGCCCCTTTCGCCCTGCCGCCGGCCCTTGCGCCAGCGTCACCAGAGCGCTCCAAGTTCCCCCGATCACCTGCCTGAGCTTTCAGGCCCTCCACCATGGCCAAGCCCGCGAAAAAAACCGGCCCCAAGAAGGCCAAGCGCAACGTGCCCAACGGCGTTGCCCATATCCAAAGCACGTTCAACAACACGATCGTCTCGATCACCGACACCGCTGGTGAGGTGATCAGTTGGTCCTCCGCCGGTGCCAGCGGATTCAAAGGTGCCCGCAAGGGAACCCCGTTCGCCGCCCAGACGGCGGCGGAAGCTGCGGCCCGTCGCGCTCTGGAGCAGGGCATGCGTCAGATCGAAGTGCTGGTGAGGGGCCCCGGCTCTGGTCGGGAAACAGCCATCCGCGCCCTGCAGGTTGCCGGCCTTGAAATCACCTTGATCCGCGACGTCACACCGCTGCCCCACAACGGTTGCCGGCGGCCCAAGCGGCGGCGAGTCTGAGCCCATCTGAATGGCCCCAAGTTCCCGGGCCCCTCAGTCTCTCGCCTACCGGCCCTCTTCCTTCATTCCGTTCCTTACCAGCCGTGTTGCAGTATCAGATCGACCGGGTTGAACACCATTTGGCCGACGATCGCTCCCAAACGGGTGTGTTCCTGATCGGTCCCCTGGACCGCGGCCAGGCCACCACCCTGGGCACCGCCCTGCGCCGTGTGCTGATCGGCGGCCTGGAAGGTAGCGCCATCACTGCGATCCGCATCAGCGGTGTGAACCACGAGTACGCCACGGTGCCTGGCGTTCGCGAAGACGTGCTGGACATCTTGCTGAACTGCAAGACGATCCCCGTGGTGAGCCGCAGCCGCGACCTCGAAATTGGACGGCTGGTGGTCAACGGCCCCACCACAGTCACGGCATCGGATCTGCAGTTCTCCTCTCAGGTCCATGTGATCGATGGGGCCCGGCCGATCGCCACGGTGGCCGATGGCCATTCCCTGGAGCTCGAAGTGCACGTGGAGCGAGGCCTGGGCTATCGGCCTGTCGACCGTCGCCATGAAGACTCCGGCGCCATTGATCTGCTGCAAATCGATGCGGTGTTCATGCCCGTCAGGCGCGTGAACTACAGCGTCGACGAGACAGCTGTGGGGGAAGGCGGCTCAGCATATGAGCGCCTGCGGCTCGAAATCGAAACCAACGGCAGCATCACTCCCGATGACGCCATGGCCCAAGCCGCCAATCAGCTGATCGCCCTGTTCCAGCCCCTGGCCAGCCTCACCATCAGCGAGGAGCCCGGCCTGGAACCGGAGCCTTCCAACGAAACCCAGATTCCGCTGGAAGAACTGAACCTCTCCGTGCGGGCCTACAACTGCCTGAAGCGGGCCCAGGTCAACTCCGTGTCTGACCTGATGGGTTTCAGCTACGAAGACCTGCTGGAGATCAAAAACTTCGGTTCCAAGTCCGCCGATGAGGTGATCGAAGCCCTAGAGCGCATCGGCATCTCCCTGCCTCAGAGCCGCACCAGCGCCTGATTTTCCCCCCTTAACCCTGATTCGCTCCTCCGA
>Ga0315904_10004870_pt1 | contig 18854 bp, 18 predicted proteins | sample LakEriMetagenome_6_FD_203529 | JGI IMG/M metagenome (GOLD analysis project Ga0315904, IMG submission 203529) | Freshwater fungal communities from buoy surface, Lake Erie, Ohio, United States - Buoy 12 MA120 | ecosystem: Environmental > Aquatic > Freshwater > Lake | place: USA: Lake Erie, Ohio...
GCAAGACAGACAGAGGCAGAGGCGGCCCGCACGGTGCCGACGCCGAGGCGCCGACGGGGGCTCGCGGAAGCGGCCGGGCACATGGGACGAACACCTGAGACGAGGCGGGCGGACGGAAGCCGCCACACATTGGAAAAGAGTACGGCGTGCATGGGAAGGGCGTCAACGAGGGGGCGGATGAGATGACGGCCCGGCACATGGGCCACATGCAAAGTATCCCGCGCCGCAGGGTGTCGGTTCGGCCGCGAGAGCCGTTTTTTGCCGGAAATCAGGCCCCTGTCGCGACACGACTCCTACAGGCGCGAAGGTTTACCACTAGAATCCTCAAGTTGGAGGGCAGGCGGTGCCGACGGCCACGGTGGCCGGCGGATCGTCCGGCCCGTGTGAACCTTCATTCCTAGACACCTCACGGGGGCGTACCGGTTTCGACCGGATGGCAGAAGTTCGGATTGCGTGTCGTGGTTGGTCGGCTGGCCACGTTAAAAGTCGACCGTGCTTCAATTGCCGAAGCTCAGTTCTCCCTGGCTGCTTAATTAAGTAGCCCCGAGCGATGGCCCCAGCCGGAAGGGCCTCCCAATCGGTCGCCAAATCCGGCTCGCTGCGGTTCACCGCCTGGTACGGCCGCGGCTAAAAAAGTTCCGGGCTGGTCCGTGACGCACCCTGCCGGCCGGGGACGCGCGGACGAGACTCAAATCGACCGGATACACACGTAGACGTTCGCGCGGAAACATCTCGGGACGCGGGTTCGACTCCCGCCGCCTCCACTTCACGCCCGCCGGGCCCTCGTGGCCCCGGCGGGCTGACTTGAGAGCCAGCCATCCCGGCGGGCAGGCTTCAAGTCCGCGGGATCCTCGCGCCCAAACCGCTCGGCAATAAAGGTGACAGTCATCTTTTGCCGGTCGCCGAAGGCGACACGGACCCGGCCGCAGGCCGAGGTCTCGAGACAAAAGGTGGCTGTCACCTTTTTCGGACAGTGCTTCCCGTGAGGAAGCCCCAATCGCCAGCGCGGAGACTGAAAGCCGCGAAGCGGTATGCGGGACGGCTCGTCATCCGGCTCCCCACCCGCATTCCCGTCGCTCGCGCTCCGGGCTTCCTCACGGAGCGATGTGATCCATAGGAAAGTTCCAGGCGCGGCTCCGCGCGCCGCCGTGGCGGGAGGTCCCGAGCCGGCGCCACGACAGGCGGAGTCGGATATGATTGGCGCGACAGTCGACAAGAGGTTCAATCATGCAGTGCAACATCGACAAACGCGGTCAGATGCTGCGGACTACGATGGGGGTGATCACGACGCTCGTCGGGGCGGGCCTGCTCGCGGCCCGATTCGCGTTCGGCGTCCCAGATGTTTCCGCGTGGGCCGGGATCGCGGCGATCCTCGGCGGGGCGTTCATGATCTTCGAGGGCGTCAACGGCTGGTGCGTGGTTCGCGCGATGGGATTCAAGACACCGATATGAGCGACACCATCAAGACCGCCTGCGATCTCGCCGCCGGGAAGTGCGTGCCCTGCGAGGGCGGCGTGCCGAAACTCACCCCTTCGCAGGCCGAGGCCCAGGTGGCGGCCCTGCCGCTCTGGCGGCTCACGCATGACGCCACCCGCATCCGTCGCGATTTCAAGATGCCCGACTTCAGGGCGGCCATCCGCCTGTTCAACAACGTGGCGGCCCTCGCGGAGCGCGAGCAGCATCATCCCGACCTGCACCTCGAGGGCTACCGCCGCGCGTGGATCGAGATCCACACCCACGCCGTCGGCGGCCTCTCCGAGAACGACTTCATCCTCGCCGCGAAGATCGACGCGCTCCAGCCGGCCTGACACGGATCACATTTGATCTGCAGGCTCGGGACGAAAAAGGTGACAGCCACCTTTTGCCGGTCGCCGAAGGCGACACGGCCCCGGCCGCAGGCCGGGGTCTCGAGACAAAAGGTGGCTGTCACCTTTTTCACGGAGGCTTCCGCCCACCGGGCGGGCGTGCCGGGCGGATCACCAGCAGGTCTTGCCACCGTTGACGGCGATCGTCTGGCCCGTCACGAAGGCGGCCTCGTCGCTGGCAAGATACACCGCGGCCCAGCCCACCTCGTCGGGCCTGCCCCAGCGGCCCGCGGGGATCGTGGCGAGATACGCGTCCTTGTCGGCCTGTGGGTCGTCGCGATGCCGCTCCACCGGGATCCAGCCCGGGGCGATCATGTTGACCGTGATCCCGAACGGTGCGAGCTCGTGGCACATGCTCCGCGACCAGCCGGTCTGACCCCCCTTGGCGGCGACGTAGGCCGAGAAGGGGGCCATGCCAAGGAGAAAGACCTCGCTCGTGATGTTGACGAACCGGCCGTGCTTCCGGTCCTTCATGCCCGGCAGCGCCCGCCGCGCGAGCAGATACGGGCTCTTCACGAAGTAGTCGAGCATCTCCTGGTAGAAGGCCCAGTCGTACTCCTCGATGGGCTTCAGCGGCTGCGCGGGCGTGGCGTTGACCACCACGATGTCGACCGGCCCGAGCGACCGTTCGATCGCGGTGAACATGCCGTCGATCTCGCCCTCGTCGACGGCGCTGGCCCGAAACAACTCGGCCGTGATCCCGTCGGCCCGCAGTGCGGCGAGGGTCTCCTCGGCGCGGGCCCGAGCGTTCGCGTAGTTGACCGCAACCTTCGCCCCGGCCAGGCCGAGGCAGTGGGCCGTCGCCCGGCCGAGGCCGGTCGAGGAGCCGGTGACGAGCGCCGTGCGGCCGGCGAGCGAGAAGCAGGGGGGCGCTGCCATCGGGGCTCAGCGGGGGGTGAAGCGGTGCACCATCGTGTGCCGGTAGGCCTTGCCCGGATCGAGCCGCGGCGAGGGCCACTCGGGACGGTGCACGCTGTCGGGATGCAGCTGCGTCTCCAGACACACGCCCGCGTGTTTCGCATACACGACGTCCCCCTTTCCGCGGACCGTGCCGTCGAGATAGTTGCCCGTGTAGACCTGCACGCCCGGCTGATCGGAGAGCAGCTCGAGCGTGCGGCCGCTGCCGGGGTCGCGGAGCACGGCCACGGGGCGGAGCGCCCCGTCGGGCCTCCAGCCACGGATCACGAAGTCGTGATCCACGCCCCCGGGATTCGTGCCGTCGGCCGCCGGTGGCAGGCCGTCGATCGCCGCCCCGAGCGTCGCCGCCGGCCGCCGCTCGGGACGGAAGTCGAACGCCGTGCCGACCACCTCCGCCTGGACGCCCGTGGGGATGCTGCCCGCGTCCACGGGCAGGTAGTGGTCCGCGTGCACCACGAGCTCGTGATCCCGAATGGTTCCGGCCGCGTGCCCGGCGAGGTTCCAGTAGGAGTGGTGCACCATGTTCACGACCGTCGGGGCGTCGGTCGTCGCCGACATCTCCACCCACAACTCGCCGTCGGGCGTGAGCGTGTAGGTTACGCGGGCGACGAGCCGACCGGGATAGCCCTCGTCGCCGGCGGGCGAGACGTGCTCGAAATCCACCGCCGGGCCCCGCGGCGACATCCGCGGACTGGCCTTCCAGAGATGCTTGTCGAAGCCGACGACGCCCCCATGAAGATGGTTCGCGCCGTTGTTCTTCGCCAGCGTGTGGGTCTTGCCGTCGAGCTCGAACGTGCCGCCGGCGATCCGGTTCGACACGCGGCCGCAGATCGCGCCGAAGTAGGGACTGCCGGCCTGATAGCCCGGGACGTCGTCGCAGCCGAGGGCCACGTCCACGGCCGGACCTTCGGCCGTGGGCACGAGCATCCGCACGAGGATCGCGCCGTAGTCGGTGATCTCCGCCCGCCAGCCGCCGGGCACCTCGAGCACGTAGAGCGTCGCCTCGCGGCCGTCGGCGAGCCTGCCGAAGGGCCGGGCGGCGGGCATGGTCGATGCCGAGGGCGCGGACGTCATGGGCTTGGACTCCGGAGGGGCGGCGACGATCTCCGCGGCCGCGATGACCGCGCCCATCACGACGACGAGGGCCGGGCCGAACGCGCGATCCATCGAGGGTGCTCCCACGACGACCGCCGCCGCACGCCGCGCCTGATCGAGGACGTGACCCACGGCACGCCCGGCGCGGTCGATCAACCGCTCAACGGCCTCGTCGCCCAGCAGCCTAATCGCTCGTCGCTGGAAAGGCGAGCCGCAGGCCGCAGTCGTCATTGCCCTCTGGCGTCCCGGCTCCCGGGACAGGCGGCCCGCCGTCGTCCTCGCCGTCGGGGCCGACCGTATACACGAGCCAGCCTTCGTCCGACCGTGTCGCGCGGAGCGACTGGTCGGGTGCGAACCGATCCGGAGGCAGTGCCGGCACCGCCTCCGGCACGAGCGACTCGGCAAGCGACGCCCCCGCGAGCCGGGCCCGGGTCGCGGCCACGAGCACCCCGGCCACGTCGTGCAGCGCCTCGCCGCGCACCTGGGACCCGAACACGCCCGCCAATGATGGCGCCAGCATCGTGGCAAAGACTCCTGCCCGTCGGGACTCGAGTTCGTTTTCGATGGCGGCGGTCTCGCGCTGGACCGCCGAAAAAGGCTCTCGCTCGGGTGCCGTCATGGAGCCGACGACGGCTTGGTAGCGCCGCATGACGGCCCGATAGCCCGCGATGTCGGCCGGCAGCATGAAGCACCGGTAGAGGAGCGAGAGCGGTGCGTCGAACAGGAGACGCATGGGTGGTTCCCCGGAGAACGATCGCAGCGACTCCAGCGTCGTGATGCCTTCCGCTCCGTCCGCGAGATCGGCGAGCGTGCCCAGGCCGAACGCCTCCTCGCCGAGAAACCCGCGCCGGTAGGTGATGGGCGTCTCCACGAAGTCACGAACGGCTTCCGCCTCGAGGAGCGCCCGATCGGCGTTCCCGAGCCGCGGCAGCACGTCCGCGAACGCCCCGATCGCGATCTCGTCGATCGCCTGCCCCACGAGGCCGTTGATGAGCAACGGCTCGCTCGCCGCGTGCCGTCCCAGACGGTGGATGCGGACGACGTCCGCCAGCGCCTGGGCCCCGTTGCCCGCGGCGGCCGCCCGCCGGGCGGCGAGTGCGAGCAGCCTGGCCGCCTGTCGCATCTCCTGAAGCTCGGGCAGCAGCATGTCGAGCGACGGCCGCGACCAATCGCGTTCGAATCGACAGCCGGGTCGGTCGGCGGCGCGCCTCAGGAGATCGAGGGTGGCGGCGTGCCGCTCGAGCAGCGCCGACACCTCGTTCGTCGCCACGTCGGCCGTCAGCGGGATCGTGCAGGGACTCTCCGCCGCCGCCAGCGTCTTGTCGGCCGCCAGCGCGGCGAAGGCCCGCTGGTAGAGCGGGGCCGCGTCGTCGTCGGGGCCGGGCGCCGGCGGCAGCGCCGCGGCCATCATCTGCGCCGCCTCGACCCGCAGCATGCGGCCCTCGGCGGCCACGGCGTTGTCGATGAAGAGCAGCGTGCCGAAGGCGACGGCCTTCGCCAGCACGAATCCAGCGGCGAGCGCGACCACGGGCCATGCCGCGGCGACGGGGACCACGCGCGGGGAAAGACCCATCCACACGATCCAAACGGCCCCGACGAGCGACGAGATCGCGGCGGTGAGCGTGGGCGCGAACCAGTTGGCCTCGAGCCTCACCCCGAAGGCGAGGATCGCCGTCAGGCCGACCCACGGCACCAGCGACAGGACGGGCACGACCACGGCCGCGGCGACGAGGATCCGCCTGATCCAGCCCGGGCGGCATCGGGCCGCAGCGGCCGTGAACGCGGCCGACCAGAGCAGGCTGGCGGCGACGGCGGCGAGAAAGAAGAAGAAATGTCCCACGTCAGAGTTCTCCTTCGAGCAGGGTGCGCATCCGCCAGGCCTCGTGACGCCGGGCCTCGAGCACGTCGGTCAGGCCCCCGCGGGGACTCGTCTCCCGGCTCGGGGCGATCGGGACTGCAACCACCGCCCCTGGCAGGTCGATCCCGGCGGCCCGGGCCCGCGCGACGATCCGGGGCTCCATCGAAACCGGCGCGGCAGACCGCGTCATGGCGACCCACGGCGCGACGATCACGAGCGCCGCCGAGAGCGCCATGGCGACGAGCGCGATAAATGTGCCAGCCACCAAATCTGGAGAAACTGGGTAATCACCTTGTGGAGATTGCCCAGATTTGGTGGCTGGCACCTTTTCGGCTTGTGGAGATTGCCCAGATTTGGTGGCTGGCACCTTTTCGGCGAGCGTGTCGCGCACTGCGGCCAACACGCGGTCGCGGTGCCCGGGCGGAACGGCGCGTCCGGGCCTGCCGGTGAGCCGCCGCTCGATGGCGTCGAAACCGGCGTCGTCACGCTCGCTCATGTCTCATCCTCCCGGTCGGCGAGCGCCGCGCGAAGCTTTTCGAGCGCATAGCGATAGCGGCTGGCGGCGGTGTTCAGGCTCGTGCCGGTGACGGCGGCGATCTCCGCGAACGTGAGCCCCCCGTCGATCTTGAGGGCCACGACCTCCCGCTGGGCCTCCGGCAGCGCCGCCACAGCCGCGGCCAGTTCGTCGTCGGGGAGCTCGGCCGCCGCGGCGACGCCTGCCCCGGTGGCCCGGCGGCCTGCGGCGCTGGCGACCACCGCCCGGCGGTCGATGGCGGCCCGGCGGCCCCGACGGTGGACGGCATGGCGGAGCATCGTGAACACGTAGGCCTCGAGATCGGTGACGGCGGCGAGACGGGCCCGACCCCGGGCCAACTCCACGAACACGTCCTGGACCACGTCCTCGGCATCGACGGGCGTTGCGAGCATGGTGCGGGCGGCTCCCAGCAGCCTGACGGCCAGGCGGTCGTAGAGCGCCGTGAAGGCCTCGGGGTCGCCGGCTGCGAGCGATTCGGAAAGCGGGGTGCCCACCAGTCGTCTCCGCCGGTCTGCCCATCAAGGAGCCGCGAGGGCCCGGTTTTTGTCTCCCGGGCGGCCGCGCGGTCCGTATCGCCCGCCTCGGCCCGATCGCCTATCCTAGTTTTCCGCGGGAAAATCCCGGTTCACCCCCCCCGCCCCTCGCCGGAGTCACCACGGAACTCATGTCCGACGAATCGAACGCCCCCGCTGCCGCCGCCAAGCCCAGCGCCGTCGAGGTCGCCAAGACCGCGAGCAACTTTCTCCGGGGCGACATCGCCCAGGAGCTCGCCGACGGGGCCCCCGGCTTCGGCAAGCCCTCGATCCAGCTCCTGAAAAACCACGGCACCTACCAGCAGGATGACCGCGAGGCCCGCAAGGCCGTCGACGGCAAGAAGAGCGAGCGGCAGATCTCGTTCATGATCCGCACCTGCGTGCCCGGCGGAAAGCTCACCGCCGAGCAGCTCCTCGCCGCCATCGACATGGGCGACGAGCTCGGCAACGGCACGATCCGGCTCACCACCCGGCAGTCGATCCAGCATCACGGCGTCGTCAAGGGTGACTTGAAGTCGTTTATGCAGCGTGTGCACACGAACCAGCTCACCACGCTCGCCGCCTGCGGTGACGTCGAGCGGAACATCATGTGCTGCCCGGCCCCGCTCCACGGCAATCCCGTCCGCGACCAGATGCAGGCGAAGCTCGACGAGTTGGCCCGGCACCTCGCCCCGCGGACCCGGGCCTACTACGAGATCTGGCTCACCGACCCCGACACGGGCGAAAAGACGCTCGCGGGAGGCACCGCCAAGGAAGCGGAGGTGGAGCCGATCTACGGGCCCACGTACCTGCCGCGGAAGTTCAAGACGGCCTTCGCGCTCCCCGAGGACAACTGCACCGACGTCTATGCCAACGACCTCGGCTTCATCGTCGTCCACGAGGGGGGAAAAATCCTCGGCTACAACGTGCTCGCCGGGGGCGGCATGGGCGTCACGCCGAGCGCCGCCAAGACCTTTCCCGCGCTCGCCAAGAGACTCGGCTTCGTGCCGCCCGAGGACGTGCTCGCGATCGCCGAGGCGATCGTCAAGGTGCAGCGCGACTATGGCAACCGCTCCGACCGCAAGGTCGCGAGGCTCAAGTACACGATCCACACGATGGGCCTGGAGACCTTCCGGGAGAAGGTCGAGGAATACTTCGGCAAGCCGCTCGCCCCCTGCCACCCGGCCGACGTCCACGGCTTCGACGACCACATCGGCTGGCACGAGCAGGGGGACGGAAAATACTTCTACGGCTTCAACGTCGAGAACGGCCGCGTCCACGACACCGGCGACTTCCGCCTCAAGACGGCGCTACGGCGGATCCTCCGCGACGTGCGGCCGGGCGTCCGCATCACGGCCCACCAGAGCCTCCTGTTCACCGACCTCGCCGTCACCGACCGCGAGCGGATCACGAACATCCTCCACGACCACGGCGTGAAGACCTCCGAGGAGATTTCCACGCTCAGGCGCTGGAGCATGGCCTGCGTGGCCCTGCCCACCTGCGGCCTGGCCGTCGCGGAGAGCGAGCGGGTGCTCCCCGGGCTCATCGACTCCCTCGAGCCCGAGGTGGCGAAACTGGGACTCGCGCACGACGCCTTCACGGTCCGCATGACCGGCTGCCCCAACGCCTGCGCCCGCCCCTACAACTCCGACATCGGCATCGTGGGCCGCACGGCGGGGAAGTACACGCTGTTCCTCGGCGGCCGGCTGCTCGGCGACCGCCTCAACGAGCACTACAAGGACGTCGTGCCTTTCGAGGATCTCTCCCGCGAGATCACGGCCGTGCTCGCCTGCTACAAGGCCGAGCGGAGGCCGGCCGAGACGCTCGGCGACTTCTGCCACCGGAAGGGCATGGATGGCGTCCGCACCTGGGCCGACGAGTGGCTCGCGGGCGCTCGCGGGGCCTGAGCGAACGCAGCGTCGTTGCCTCGCGGAACGATGACGACTGGCACCGGCGCAGAACGCCGATCACGCCGGCAGGTCGTCCCACATCGGACACCACAGCGGCGTCCGTGGGAAGAGCTGCGCGGCGAGCTTGAGGGCCATCTGCGTCGAGGCCTCGAGCCTTCCGGCCGCCAGCGCCTCCGCCGGATCGCCCTGGCCGAGCAGGAGCCGGGTGAGTTCATCGTCGGCGATTCGCAGGTAGCTGCGGCCCACCCGCCCCGGATGCACGGCGGCCTTGCCGCCGGTGACGATCACCGAGCCGCGGCCGCCGGGGGCCTCGATGCCGAGCTCCACCGTCTCGCGGATGCCCAGGGCCGCCACCCGCTCCTCGATCGCCGGCACGAGCGCCTCGAGCAGGTCGAACGGCCGGTAGACGCGGCCGACGAGCATGCGGTCGCCGCCGTGAACGCCCCCCTCGCCGCCGGCCACGGCCGCGTGCAGCGGGTCGGAGGCGCTCGACTCGTAAACGATCTCCTGACGGTCGTTCTCCACCGCCTCGGCACACACCCGGGCCAGGATCTCCCGCTCGAGCCCCGGAAACTCCGGATCGGCGAGGATCTCGAGCACCCGGCTGCCCGACTGGATCGCGTAGCCCACGATCCGCGCGCTCGACTCCTGGATCTCGTAGCGGTCTTGGCCGACGAGCGCCACGATGATCGAGTCGAAGGCGGCGCGGCTCACGAGCCAGCGGGCGTAGTTTTCGTCGCGATCGAGCGGGCCGACGAAACGGGCGGCGTTCTGCCGGTAGATGCGGAGGATCGCCGGCAGCTCGACGTGCCGCCACTGCCGCATCGTCACCGTCTCGCCCTGCCACCGCGGGCCGTCGAGGAGCCGCGCCAGGATCTCGGTGGGCCGCCCCGGCGTCGCGCAGTCGCGGCCGAGCACGCTCCAGCCGAGCTCGCGAAACGACGGCGCGATCCGCGTGCGCGAGAGCGCCACGACCGCACCGGAGTGTCGCATCCGCTCCTCGGCGGCGCGGACGAGCTTCTGGCCGTGGCCGGCGCCGCGACACTCGGGAAGCACGGCGACGCGATCGACCACCGCCCCCCTCACGCTCACCGACCCGACCATCACCCGCCGCGGCACGATCTCGGCATGGCCCACGATCCGGCCGGCGAGCCGGGCCACGAGCCGGTTGTTGGCGTCGTGGTCGGGATGATCGACGGCGGCATGGAACTCCGCCCGCGACGGGGGCGAGGGCAGGCCCGCGAGCAACTGGAGAAGCTCGTTCTGGTCACCGGCCCGGGCGGGCGCGACGTGACATTCCTCGAGCATCCAGGCCGGGGGGGTGACGGGTCCGCCGGCGTGGAGCGGCACGTGAAGAATCGGCGGTCGCTTCGTGGCGGGCCGCCGGCTGACGACGGTGCCCGACGGACGGATGTCCACCGTGGTGACGGCGGCCGCGGCCGCCCGCGGCGCCGCAGGTTTCGCAGGCTCAGCAGCGGGAGTCGTGCCGCGGGCCAGCCGGATCGTGGCCTCGGCGACCGGCCGAGCGACCTTGGCTTTCGGCTTGTCGGCCAACTTGAGCCGCGGCGTGCCGCCGGCCGTTCCGGCACTGATCGCGAGGCGGGGCTTCGACTTCCGCCGTTCGGCTGTCGCGTTCGCGGGCCGCGTGCGGCTGCGTGGCGAGCGCTGCATGGTGCCTCCTTTCCCTGGGGCTCCAGAACCATTCCGTTGGGGCTTCACGATAGGCGAACAATCAGCCGTTTTCCAGTAGCAGGAAGCTTTTGAGCGTCTTTTCCGGAAAAAAACACCAGGGATACTCGCGCGCTTGAAGCACCCCGCGCGCCCGCACAGCCATGGCCAGGGGCTCGAGCCGGGCCGCGAGATCGTGGCCGAGTTCGGCCGTCCATGAAGCCAGCCGCTCGTTGGCCGCGCGGATGCCGTGGCAGCGCCGCCGCGCCAGCGCCGTCGTGGGCGGCGTGTCGATCCAGCGCCGCTTCTCCGTCACCAGGTCGCAAACCTCGGCCGGCAGCGCGTCGAGAGGCCCGAGGTGGCGCTCGGGGTGATAGGCGAGGTCGCGGAGGTCGCGGCGCACCGCCGCCAGCCGGGCCGCCGGGTCGTCAGCCGCGAATCCGGGAAACGCCCGCTCCACCGGGAGCCGCAGCGTCCCCGACACCACCGCGTGCCGCGGCGGATCGCAGCCGGTGAGCCGACGTACCACCTCGTCGGTGATCCGGTCGTAGACCGCGCCGCCGATGCCGTGCACGAACACGTCGGCCACGAGCAGCCGCGCGAGGAGCGTGGTCACGAGGGCCCGCGGCCGCAGCCGCACGCCGTGCTCCTCCATCCGCGTCAGCGCGTCGACCCACCGTTCGGGCGGCGTGTCGGCCGCGATCGGCAGCTCGACCCGCACGGTCTCGAGGTCGGAGAGCGAGAGCGACCCGGGGGCCGCATGGGCGAAGACCCGCCGGCGGCGCGGATCCTCCCGCGACCACAGCCACCACGGCACCTCGATCCACTCCCCCACGGGGTCGTGACGGACCGCGAGGTCGGGCAGGGGCCGGCCCCTGCCGCGGACGCGGTGCGCGCGGCGGTATGACGCGAGCGCCTCGTTGCACGCGTCGTGGAGCTGCCGCGCCTGCGCGAGGAGCCAGCCCGTGAACACCATCACCGTCGGCAGCCGCACGAGCTCGCTCACCGGCAGCTCGAGGGTCTCGAGGCCCCAGCGCTCCTCGAGCAGGTGACGGCCCTGCGCCAGGCCCAGGCCGAGGCGGTGCGATTCGTGCGCCCGCTCCACGGCCAGCGGCCACCAGCGCCGCACGATCGGCTCGGGCACGAGCGGCGCGAGCAGGTCGGCCGCGCGGTCGCCGAACGACTCGAAGCATTCCACGTCGACGACGCCGCGCTCCTCCCAGGCCGTCTCGGCGGCGGCCGCGTCGAAGGGCACGTGCTCCACGCGGGCCTCGCGCGGCGTGCCCACCGGCACCGGCACCGTCGCGGCCGCACAGCGGTCGGTGTCGACGACGAGGTTGAGGGCCGTGCCCCCGACCTGCCGGGCGTAGGCGTCGAGGGCCGCGTTCTTGAGCCACACGCCCGGATGGAAGAGCTCGGGCTGGTGTCCCCCCATGATCAGGGGCCGCGCGATCCAGTCGGCCACGTCGTCGGGCCGCACGACGTCGCGGTAGGAGCCGGTGTATTCGGCCGCGACGGTGAGGACCTCGCGCCGCGTGGCGGCCACGAGCTCCCAGAGCCTGAGATCCCCGATCCGGGTGCCGAAGGCGGCCCGCAGGAGGCGGTTGTTGTCGACGAGGGCGTCGATCGAGCCGCCGCCCGCGGCGACGACCGGCGGGTCGACGAGCCGGCCGCCGGATTCCGCCGGAGCCCGCAGGGAATGTCGGGGAGCAGGCATGGACGCAGGCGGGATGCCGCCTGACCTGAAACGAGCGGGACGTCGACCGCAGCCCGGCCGACTCTAGCCCGCGCCGCCGAGGGCGCCGGCGGCCACCGCCGCCTCCGCCCGGTCGAGGACGCGACGATAATAGGCCAGACGGGTCGCCGCATCGTCCAGTGCGCCCCCGAAACTCCGCGCCAGATCCAGGTACACCAGCGGCACGGGCAGTTCCATGATCGAGAGGCCCGCGGCGGCGGCCTGCACCCACACCTCGAGCGGCATCGCGTAGCCCGTCTCGATCGGCGCGAGCCGCTCGAGCGCCCGCCGCGAGTAGGCCTTGAAGCCACAGAAGGCGTCGGTGAGCGCGAGGCCCAGCCGCTCGTTGATCTCGGCCGTGACCTCGGCGTTGATGCGGCGGCGGGCGACGGGGGGCTCGCTGTCCCCGGGGAACCGCGCGAGATACCGGCTGCCGCTGACGATGTCGTGGTGCCGCGCGGCGGCGACGAACTCGGGGATCAGCCGCGGCTGGTGCTGGCCGTCGCAGTCGATCGTCACGAGCACGTCCCAGGGTCCGGCGAGGGCCTCGCGAAACGCCGTCGCAAGCGCCGCGCCGTAACCACGGTTCCCTGGATGGCGAACCACGCGGACGTCGCCACGAGCGGCCACGAGCGCCGAGGTGCCGTCGGTCGAGCCGTCGTCGACCACGAGGACGTCGGGCGAGACCTTCCGCACCTCGTCGAGCACGCCGGTGACGTGCGCGGCCTCGTTGAAGACCGGCAGGGCGGTGAGGAACCGGGCCATGAGACCGCCTGCTGCGGGGGACGTGTCGGAGCGGGATCGACCCCCAAGTCTAGCGCGCGAATCCGGCGGAACAACGCGCCGGTGCGTCCCCTGCGCCGGTGCGTCCCCTACAACCAGCCGATCGGATCGACGTCGTCGCGGCTTGCCCAGGCCGTGAGGCCCGGCACCGCCGCGGCCAGCCGCTCGGCGAGCACGGGCATGCTGAAGCGCTCGCTGGCATGGTGGCCCACGGCGATCACGGCCAGGCCGGCCGCACGGGCCGCGGTCGCATCGTGGAGCTTGATTTCGCCGGTGACGAGCGTGTCGCAGCCGCCCCGGCGGACGTCGGCCACGGCGTCGCCCCCCGAGCCGCACACGATGCCCACGCGGCCCGCCGGACGGTCGGCGGGGCCGACCACTTGCACGTGCCGGGTGCCGAGCCGCTCCGCTGCCATCCGGGCGAGGTCGGCCACCGTTCCGCCGGCCGCGGCGGTGCCCATCCGCCCGAAGCCGGCCAGGGGCGTCTCGGCGTCGGGCTGGATCGGGGCCACGTGCACGAGCCCGAGCAGGGCCGCGAGAAGGTCGTTGATGCCGCCGGCCGCCGAGTCCCACGCCGTGTGGCCACTCCACACGCCGGCCCCCGCATGCACGAGCTCCAAAAGCGCCGCGCCCGGGCCGGTGTCGGAGGTGATCCGGGCCATGGGGCGGAAGGGGAGCGGATGGTGGGTGACCACGAGATCGGCCCGCTCCCGTGCCGCCTCGGCCGCGACCTCCGGCGTGAGCGTGAGGCAGGCGAGCACGCGGTCGACCATGGTCCGCCGCGGCGTCACGAGCAGACCGACCGCGTCCCAGTCGGCGGCCAGCCGCAGGGGTGCCATCCGCTCCAGTTCGGCGATCACCGCGGCGAGTGCGGGCATGGGAGCAGCATATCGTGTGGTGCCCCCGCGCATCGCCGACCGCGATGCGGTACGTTGCCGCGGCAGCGCCCCGACACCCCGGTCGCCCATGGACACCTCCCGCATCGCGACGCCGGCCTCGTCGCTCGCCCGCGACCTGCGGACGGCGCTGCGCCGGGCCCGCGACCTCGGCATCCGTGGCGTCGAGCTCGACGCCCGCGGCGGGCTCGAGCCCGACCAGGTCTCGCGGACCGGGATCCGGCAGATCCGCAAGTGGCTCGGCGACGAGGGGGTGGAGGTGGCGGCGATCGCGTTCCGCACCCGCGGCGGCTACGCCGACCCCGACCGGCTCGAGGGCCGGATCGCGGCCACGAAGCAGGCGCTCGAACTCGCCCACGCACTCGGCGCGGCCGTCGTGCTCAACCACGTCGGCGACATTCCGCCCGAGTCGGCGGGGCCGGCGTGGCGGCTGCTGGTGGACGTGCTCACCGACATCGGCGCCTGGAGCCAGCAGGCGGGCGCCACGCTCTGCGCCGAGGCGGGCCGGGCGGCGCCCGCGGATCTCGTGAGGCTCCTCGCCGCGCTGCCGGACGGTTCGCTCGGCCTGGATCTCGTCACGGGCTCGCTCGTCGTGCACGGCCACGATCCGGCGGCCGCGGCGGCGGAGCTGGCGCCGCACCTCCTGGCCGTGCACCTCACCGACGCCGTGGCCGGCGCCTTCGCGGGCCGCGGCCGCGCGGTCGAACTCGGCACGGGCCACGTCGACGTCGCCGCCGTGCTCGCGACGCTCGAGGAGCGCGACTACCGCGGCTGGATCGCGCTCGAGCCCGTGGAGGATCGAACCGCGTCCAGCGAGCTCCGGGCCGCGCTCGACTACCTCCGGGCCGTGTGAGCCGGCGCGGAGCCGTTCGGCGTTCCACCCGCACTCCCGTCGCTCGCGCTTATTCGCTCGCGCTTATTGATGTTGTGCGCGGCATGTCCCGGAGCCGCCCATCTCGCCTCTCCCTTTGGGAGAGGCCGGCCGCAGGCCGGGTGAGGGTGCGGGTGAAGATGCGCACGTCCCCTGCACCCTCACCCCGGCCCTCTCCCAGAGGGAGAGGGAGACTGTGCACAAGGGATGCCGAGCAGGACCGCCGCGTGGCCTGCGAATTGAGCGGGACGCGCCACCGTCGCTCGCCACACGCGCAACATCAGAACTCGCGTTCCGGGCGGGATGCTTCACGCCCGGCCTCCGCCGGTTGACCCGCGAAAAATCCCGGCGTAGCCTCGACTCCATGAGATGGTCCGCTGCATCGACGCGGCTCGTCGCCTGGCTGGCCCTCGGCTGCCATGTGCTCGTGGCCAGCGGCCTGCCCCTGCCCGTGGCCCCGCGGTTCGCAGGAGACGCAGGCGTGGCGACCGCCCGGACGGTGAAGGATCGCTCCCGCCCCTTTCCCTGCATGGACAAGCCCTGCGGCTGCGCCACGGCCGAGCAGTGCTTCGCCTCCTGCTGCTGCCACTCGCCCGCGGAGCGACTGGCCTGGGCGCGGGCCCACGCCGTCGAGCCCGCCGTGCTCGCGGCCCTCGAGCGCCGCGTCGCCGCGCCGGCCGCGGCATCGCCGAGCTGCTGTGCCGCCACACGCGCGGAGCCGTCGTGTTGTGCCACGTCGGCCGCAACGCCCGCCGACCCCGAGGCGGCAGATGTGTGCAGCGACTACCGCTCGCTCACGGCTGACGCGGTGTCGCCGGCCGAGCCGCGCGCCCCTCACGCCGACGAGACCGCCGGCCCGCGGGTCGTGATCCTCCGCGACATGCTTGCCTGCGGCGGCATCCTCACCGCCTGGCTCGCCTGCGGCACGGCGCTGCCGCCGCCGCCCCGGGTCGCGTCCCCGACGCACGACGCCCCGGCGGGCTCGATCGCCCTCGACGACGTCGTCGCCCCCTCCTGCTCCGCGGCTCCCGCCGTGCCGCCGCCCCGCGTCGGCTGACGCGCCGGGCATCCGCGCGCTGGCCGCCGGCCGGGACATGGTCCCGGCCTCGCCAGCGCGTCCCGCGCCCCACCGTGGGCCCGCGTCGTGCGCGGCCCCGGCCCGGCGGCGCGTCCACCCCCTTTGGTCTGCGGAGACATCCATGCGCCCCCACCCCGACGACGACGAAGGCTTCGCCCTGGAGGTGCTCGTCCCTCCCGATGCGGCGGCCGAGGACACCCTCGCCGACACCGCCATCGACGCCGACGACGCCGGGTTCACCCTGGTGGAGTTGCTCGTCGTGATCGCCATCATCGCCGCGCTCATCGGCCTGCTCCTGCCGGCGGTGCAGGGTGCGCGTGAGGCGTCACGACGCACGCAGTGCGCGAGCAACCTCCGGCAGTTCGGCCTGGCGCTGGCCAACTACGAGACCGCGCGGGGCGCGTTCCCGCCGACCGACGCCCGCGGCAGTGCGACCGCGAGCGGCACCGCCACCGGCGGCTGGTCGCTCCACGCGCGGCTCCTGCCCTATGCGGAGGAGCGCTCGCTCGCCGACCGGTTCGACTTCAAGAAGGCCGCCTTCACCGGCAGCTTTTCCAGCCAGACCCCTTCCCCCCAGTTCGCCGAACTGTTCGCCACGCCGATCTCGTTCCTGCTCTGTCCGAGCGACCCGGCGCCGGCGGTGAACACGGCCAATGGCTTCGCCTACGGCGGCAACAACTACATGGTGAGCATCGGCAGCGCCACCGCCAACGGCCGGGGCGGCATGTTCTGGAACTTCTCCCGGCCCACCGACGGCATCGTGTACGAGAACTCGCGGGTGAAGGCCGCGCAGATCGGCGACGGCGCCTCGAAGTCCGTGATCGGCAGCGAAGCGGTCCGCAGCATCGGCAGCGATACGACGTTTCCGGCCGGCTCGCCGCCGCCGACTCCCTACCAATACACGCTCAACGGCTCGACGGGCTGGAACAGCACCACGCTCGTGCCGCCAAGCGGAGCCACGCCCACCACGCAGAGCATCGACACGATCGTCAACCAGTGGAGGTCGCTGACGAACTGGCGCGGCGCGACGAGCCCGAGCATGCGGGCCCGGGGCGTGTCGTGGGCGGCGACCACCCAGGGCAACAGCCTCACCAACGGCTTCCTCACGCCCAACAGCCCGATTCCCGACTACATCGTGCACTGGTCCGGATTCTTCGGCCCGCGGAGCTTCCACCGCGGCGGAGCCAACGTGCTGTTCGCCGACTGCCACGTCGTGTTCCTCACCGACGCGACGGACGTGGCCGTGCACCGCGGCCTGCACAGTATCGCCGGCGGGGAGGTTGCCCCCGTCCCCTGATGTCCGAGCCGCTGTCGCCGATCCCGCCGCACTCACCCACCCGCACCCCACGGAGCCCCATCATGCGTCTCCCGATCCGTCTCACGACCGCCTGCTGCCTGGCCCTGGCCGCCGCCCGCGGCCATGCCCACGACACCTGGGTGCAGGCTTCGGCCGCCCTCGTGCGGCCCGACGACGTCGTGCACGTCGGCCTGTTCCTCGGCAACCACGGCAACGACCATCGCGACTTCCGGATCGCGGGCAAGCTCGGCACGCTCGACGGCGTGCGGCTCGAGGTGATCGGCCCGGACGGCCGCGCGACCGACCTCGTGCCCGACATGGTCGATCTCGGCTATGCGCCCAAGGAGGGTTTCTGGTCGGGGCGGTTCGTGCCCGCAACGAAAGGACTCCACTGTATCGGCCACTTCCGCCAGGGCATTCGGCATGGGGCGATGGGATTCAAGGGGGGCAAGACCTACTTCCTCGCGTCGGAGTCGCTCGACGCACCGCCGCAGCCGCACGGCCCGCTCCCGCAACCGCTCGGCCATCCGCTCGAGCTCGTGCTCGAAAGCCATCCGGTGCTCGAGTGCGGTCCGGGCCGGAAGATCGCCGTGCAACTCTTGTTCAAAGGAAAACCGCTGGCCGATCAGGTCGTGTCGTTCGTGCCGCGGAGCGCGACGCTCGCCGCGGGCTTCGATGCGACGCACGAACGCCGGACCGACGCCCAGGGCAGGTGCAGCTACACGCCGCGGGAGGGCGACGTCGTGCTCGTCGTGGCCCACCTCGAGAAACCCGACGAGGCCGGCGAGGGCTACGACAAAACCGCCTACGCGGCCACGCTCGTGATCGACGTGCCCCAGCGCTGCCCCTGCTGCGCAGCCGACTGACGCGCATGCCGAGCGGCCGTCAGGCCAGCCGCGCGGCAAGCGCGACGGCGGCGGTCTCGACCCTGAGGACGTGAGGCCCGAGCCGCGCGCGAACTCCGCCGGCCGACAGTGCCACCGCGGTTTCCTCGGGCGTGAAGCCCCCCTCGGGGCCCACGAGTCCGAGCACCGCGGCGGCGCCCGAGAGCGCCTCCGCGTCGAGCGGCGGGGCGTCGGGGTCGCAGAGGATCGTGCGGCTGCCCGCGGGCAGGGCCGCAGAGGCCTCCGCGATCGTCGCCGGCACCGCGATCTCCATGAGCCGGCTGCGGCCGCACTGCTTGCAGGCCTCGATCACGCCGCGCCTGAGCCGTTCGAGGGCCGCGGGCGTGGCCTCGGCCACGCCCCGGGTCGTGACCAGCGGCACGAGCCGGGCCACGCCGAGTTCGGTGAGTTTCTCCACGAGCCACTTCTGCCGCTCGCCCTTGGGCAGGGCCACGGCGAGCGTGAGCGCCACGCCGGCCGGCGCCGCCGCGGCCGTCGGCGGGCCGACGTCGAGCGTCACCTCGTCGCGGCCGATGGCCGCCACCCGCGCGGCCCACTCGATCCCGCTGCCGTCGAACACGCGCACCGGGTCGCCGACGGCCGCGCGGAGCACCCGCGCGAGGTGCCGGGCCTCGTCGCCCTCGAGCGTGGCGCGGCCTTCCCGTGGGGCCGAGCGGAGGAAGAATCGTTCACTCATCGCCGCGAAACCTGTCCTGACCCGGCGGGCAATCGTCGCTACACTCCGCCCCGATGGTACGCGACACGCCCGACACCGCCGCCCCCTTCGCCGGCCGGCTCGAACCGGCCGCCTTCCACCCCGGCCCGCCGCAGGAGGAGGCCCTCGCCCGCCTCGAGTGGCTCGTCGCCGAGCGGCAGCGGTGTGGCATCGTGGTCGGCGCCGAGGGCCTCGGCAAAAGCCACCTCGCGGCGGCCGCCGCCCGGCGGCTCG
>Ga0315904_10004871_pt1 | contig 18853 bp, 21 predicted proteins | sample LakEriMetagenome_6_FD_203529 | JGI IMG/M metagenome (GOLD analysis project Ga0315904, IMG submission 203529) | Freshwater fungal communities from buoy surface, Lake Erie, Ohio, United States - Buoy 12 MA120 | ecosystem: Environmental > Aquatic > Freshwater > Lake | place: USA: Lake Erie, Ohio...
ATTCCGGAAATTAAAGAAAAACCAATAAAAAATATTGGTAAAGTGGCAATTATCATACCAACTAAAGGTAAAATTGATATGTTACAAGAATGTGTTGAATCATTTTATGAACACTGTAATCCTGAGTTATTTGATATTTTTATTGCCGACACCGGGTCAAATTACGAAGAAAAAGAATGGATAAAAAACAATATATTATCAATAGGTAGTATTAAGTTTATTGAATATGATTATTATAATTTTGCTAAAATAAATAATGATGTAGTAAAAAATCACATAAACAATGATTATGAATTTTTATTATTTTGTAATAATGATGTTAAAATTCTCAATAATGTTATTTATGGAATGTTAAAAATATTTAAAACAAAATCTAAAGTAGGGACCGTTGGATGTAGATTATATTTTAAAGACAATACAATACAACACGATGGTATATTTGCGTATAGTAATTCTAATAATATATTTGGTGTTACACATAAACATTTAAATTGTTATTATCCCAAAAATAATAGTATTCAAGAAGTACTTGGTTCAACAGGTGCTTTATTAATGATTAAAAAATCTTTATTTGAGTTATGTGATTTTTTTAATGAAAATTACACAAACTGTTTTGAAGATGTTGAGTTAAATTTTAAAACAACTATATTAGGTTATAACAACTTTATTGATAGTAATTTAGTTTCTTATCATTTTGAAAGTCAAACAAGAAATGAAGACCCTGAAAATATTAAAAAATTAAATAATGATTATTATAATGTTTTACTACCATTTGTGAATCAGAATGTTAATAAATTACGTAGTAAAATAATAAAAGTTAATTAAATTAAAATGGCTGAAGCTAGAAAAAGAAAACCAACAACAACTCCAACTCCGGAAGTTACCGGTAAACCGGTAAGTAAAAAAGACTTAATCAGTCAAATTATCAGAAGAAAAACTAAAGAAAAGTTTTTAACCGTAAATCAAAAGAAATATTATGATACTCTGATTGAAAGTGAAATTACAGTTTGTTCCGGTCCAGCTGGTGTTGGTAAAAGTTACATAACAATGAAAGCGGCTATTGATTTACTTTCGGACCCTAAAACACCTTACGAGAAGATAATCATTGTTAGACCGGCTGTTGAAGCTGAAGAAAAATTAGGTTCACTACCTGGTAATGTTGAGGAAAAATTAGACCCATATATTTTTCCATCTTATTATCTATTAAACAAAATTATCGGTAAAGAATCTCGAGAAAAACTTAAAGAGATTGAAGTTATTGAAGTATTTGCATTAGCGTTTATGAGAGGTATGAATATCGATAATTCCATTCTAATATTTGAAGAAGGACAGAATGCTTCACCAAGTCAAATGAAACTTCTTTTAACAAGAATTGGGTTTAACAGTAAATTCTTTATCTCCGGTGATGTGGAACAATCGGACAAATATAAAAATAAAACCTTGAGTGGTTTATGGGACGCAATTGAAAAATTTAGAGATGATAATTATGTATCAACATTTGAATTTAAAGATAAAAACGATATTGTGAGAAACCCATTGATTAGTAAGATATTACGTAAATACGATAACGAACCGGATGAGAATAGCAATTGAGATTAACGGAGTATTAAGAAATACGATAGATAAAATAGCTCAAACCTATCAAAAATATATGATAGATAAAACTGATGGTATTGAAGATGAAGAATCATTTAAGTACGAAATGAATCTACCGGTAACTAGTTTAACATTACAAGACCATTTTAAGTTTCAAAATGATGAAGAATTATATTCATTTTTATACGAGGAATTTCCAATGGAAATTTTTGGTCACTCACAATCAACTGAATATAGTTCATTCAACGAATTAAATGATATATATGTTAATTTAAGAGATAATCACGATTTAATCATTGTCTCTGATGAGATTGGAAAGTCTAAACCAGCATCACTATTTTTCCTTTCTAAATTTGGTTGTCAATTAGAAAAAGTAAAATTTTATAGCAATTTGACAATAAATTCAATGTGGGATGAAATTGATGTTTTACTTACATCAAACCCTGCGTTATTATTAGAACATCCGGATGATAAAACAATAATTAAATATCAAACGGATTACAATAAACAAATTGACACCAAATATTCTATTACCGAGTTAAAAGAATTGGAAAGTGTATTAAACAAAATATTATAATGTTAAAAATATTAGGTGAGAATTACTATTTAGATTTAGATAAAATAGATGATTACGTTCAAATAAAAGACCGAAAAGAATTCTTATCGGGAGATACTGAAGGTACAGCAATTAGTATTATTAAATACGAAACAATTAAACTAATGTTAGAAGTTGTTATGGATGAGACAGAAGAACTCGATGAAACATTGGGTGTTAAAGGAACTAATAATTTATCGGTACCATTCAAAATAGCGTTTAACACACTTTTATATAAAAAATTATTAAATAAATTATAAGACAATGACAGAAGAAAAATTATTAAAATTAGAACAGTCTATTGAAAACTTGAAGAGTAAAAAATCAAAGATATATCTTCTTGTTCAAGACACTAAAGGTAATGCAAAAGCGTCAATCGCGTACATCTATAGATTAGGGTTAGCATTACAAAAAAATGGATTTAATCCAATAATGTTACACGAAAAACCGGAATACACCGGAGTTTCAGGTTGGTTAACTGATGATGTATCATCATTACCTCATCAATCAATAGAAGGTCAACAATTACAAATTGCTCCGGAGGATTTTATTGTTCTACCTGAGTTATACGGATTTGTAATGAGTCAAATTGCTAAATTACCTTGTGGTAAAATAGTTTTATGTCAGGCTTATGACCATATGTTAGAGACATTACAACCGGGAGAAACTTGGTCCCAATTTGGATTCATAAAATGTATTACAACATCTGAGATTCAAAAAGAATTTATTGAGAATGTATTTAGAGGAATTTCTTATGAAATATTAAAACCTTATATTTCTGACATTTTTGAAAAACAATCATTACCACCAAAACCAATTGTAGCAATCCATTCAAGAGACCAAAGAGATGCGGTTAATATCATTAAATCATTCTACATTAAATTCCCTCAATATAGATGGATAACATTTAGAGATATGAGAGGTTTAAGTGAAAAAGAATTTGCTAACGGTCTTAAAGATTGTTTCTTATCGGTATGGGTAGACGATACAAGTGCTTACGGTACTTTCCCATTAGAATCGATGAAAGTTGGTGTACCGGTATTAGGTTTGGTACCTAATTTAGTCCCAACTTGGATGAACGAAGATAACGGTCTTTGGATTAACAATCAAATACAATTAGTTGATTTTATCGCTGACTTTTTACAGAATTGGCTAGAAGACAATGTTAACCCTGAATTATATAAAGGAATGGAAAAAACCGTTAGTGAATTACCAACTAAAGAAAATTTTGAAACTTTATCAGTTTCATTATTTGAACAATTCCTAAACACAAGAATGGAATCATTTCTTGAACAACTATCTAAACTAATAACAATTGAAGAATAATATGGAAAACTATTTTGACGTATCAGTAATATTACCAATCAAATCCGCAATGGCAAGAGGATTTGTTACCTATTTTGAAAAATGTATTGAGTCATTAAAAACTCAAAAACTAAGAATAAAAGATTTAATTATCGTACACACCGATGAAACTCAATTAGTTGATTACTTAAATAAATTTGATTTCAGTGGATTAACTGTTCAAAAACACGTATGGACCAAAGAACCAAATTATGCCGCACAAGTTAGTTACGGTGTTAGGTCTTCAGAATCACAATGGATTTCATTATTTGAATTTGATGATGAATATTCAACAATATGGTTTGAGAATGTTGAGAAATATTCCAAAGCATATCCGGATGTTCATTCATTTTTACCAATAGTTGTTGATACCGATGAAAAAGGAACATTTGTTGGGTTTACCAATGAAGCAACATTTGCGGCAAACTTCACACCTGAAATGGGTATTTTAACTAATGAAACATTATTAGATTATCAGAACTTCCAAATATCAGGTATGGTTATTAAAAGGTCGTCATTCATTGATTTTGGTTTAATTAAACCATCATTCAAATTAACCTTTGGTTATGAGTTCTTATTAAGAATGACACATAATGGAATTAAATTTATGTCAATCCCTAAAATTGGTTACAAACACTTAAATCTACGTGAAGGTTCAATATTTTGGAATTACAAAAATGGTGAATCAACATTAACACCGGATGAAGTTGGTTTTTGGATTGAATCGGCAAAGAAAGAATATTTCTTTATTAATGACAGAGCCATAAAATACGAACCACAAGAAGTTTAATGTCTGAATTAGTTAATTTAACAGGAGATACAAATGTTGAGTTAAGAAAGAAAGGTAGAAAACCAACCACTACAAATTATTTTGATGTTCGTGAAGAATTGGCGGTAGTAAGATTTTTAGAGTCTACGTCATATGAAGAAAAAAATAAAATTTATAATGATTTTCTGAGAAAACCTTTAGATAAAATGATATCTTCAATTATCCGAAGATACAAATTATATAGAAAAGATATGGACTTCGAAGAAATCCATATAGACACTCACTCGTTTTTGATGACAAAGATAGATAAGTTCAAGCCTTCTAAAGAAAAGAAGGCTTATTCTTATTTCGGAACCATATGTAAGAACTATCTTATGGGTCAAATCATTAAAGACCAAAAAGAAACAAACCGAAAAATATCTTACGAGGATATTTCCACTAGTTTAGAAAATGACGAAGGGTTTGCATATTATATTGAAAATGATGGGTTAGACTCTGAAAGAGTTATATATCATTTCTTAATTGAATTGGAAAATTTTATTAAAAATGAAAACTTAAGTGAAAACGAAGTAAAACTTGGACAAGCGTTACACGACATATTCGAAAATTATGAAAATATTTTTGTAGGTAATGATAATAACAAGTTCAATAAAAATATCATTTTATTATCGTTACGAGAAATGACCAACTTATCCACAAAAGAAATAAGAGGGTCAATGAAGAAATATAAAAATATGTATTACACTCTGATACAAACAATGGTGAAATAAAATTCAGTGTTAAATATTTATTATTATGGCAAGACCGACAAAAAAAGAAATTAATCTAAGTAAAGAATCAATGTTATCATTGATGCAAGAAATCTACAATGAACTTGTGGAACAGAGAAATACTGCAATTAGAATACAAAATAAAATGTTGACAATGATGAAAGAACCGGAAGATATGACAGTTATTGGTCCGGTGATTGAGAAACAACAAAAAATCATAAATGATTGTGTTGAGAAAAAATTAACACTTTCAAAATTACAATCTTCTATGTGGGAAAAATCAAACAACTCCAAAGATGATGGGGGTGGTTTTTCAATATCTGATTTAGGGGATGATGATAGTTTATTAAAAAGTTTAATAGAAAAAGACATTGAAAAAGATAACGATTCCTATAAATTAAAAAAATAATAAATTATGCCATCATTTGACGCAAGTTTTGATTATGATAAAATCAAAAAAAGAGTAGAATCCACCAAAAGTTATGGAGAAGCCAAAGACCAATATAATAAAGTCACTAATAAGGTTGGTGATTCTATGGAAAAAGCCAAAGATAAAGTGGCACAAAGTCTTTCAGGGTTTGCGGAAAAAACTAAAAGATATCAAAAACAACTTAAAAACCAACTTGAACAGTTATTAGACATTAGTAATGTTTCCGGAGGAAAAGGAAGTGGTTCTCCAAAATATATAAAAAGACTTTTACTTAGAACTATCCGTAATGTTGAACCAAGAATTAGAGATATTGTTTTCGATTGTTTACATCAAATAAATTGTGATGAAACTAAAACATATAGTTCAACAGGTCCACTCTATATTAAAGTCCAATCAATTGATTTATTTGGTAGATTAAAGTTAAATCCCAACGAATTACCCGGTAAATTACTATTTGAAAAAGACCCGATTAATCCCGGAACTTTTCCTTTATCAACAAATAAAATATTAAAAGAATTAACTGATAATGAAAATTCCCCATATTCATTTTTAATTGGTGGTGGTGTTTTATATACTGGTAAATCAGGACAACCATTATTTAATATTGAATATGTAGAGACAACACCAGCTGGTGCGACAGGTCCTTGGTTTAAAGTTGATTTAGAACCAAGAGCAAGTGGTATTAATAATGTTGCAGAATTTATTGCGGATTATTATAGTTCCATTAAAATGACTGAGAAAGTAGATATTATAACCGCTATAATGGAATCATTAACAGGGGCGGTTTCTATGAAAGTTAGTGCCGGAGTGGGTGAAGTTACACAATCAACACAAACAGATAGAATTATTCTTAGAATTTTAGGTTTATGTTTTGATGGTAGAACTGAAATTGATGTTAGTGGTATATCTAAAATTGCACCGTTAGATGGTGTTGACGATTCTTTCTTTGAATTTACTGAAGTTGATTTACGTGAAATTGACCAAAGAGTTACTAATATTAAAAATGGTGTTATTGAGTTTGAAGAGTGTGGTAATGTAAAAGTACCTGTCGATTTTGACCAAATAATTGACAATTTAGACCAACTATTTTTTGTTGAAGGTTCTGACTTTGATAATTTAGCCGACCAACTAACAAATACATTAGCAAATAATCCTCAATGGGGTATTAACGTTGATGTTCAACCAGTTATTGATACTAATTTTATTAAATTAATAACCAATGGAATTGTTGGAGCTTTGATGTCTCCAAAAGTAATGCTACCAATTATGATTATGTTAAAAGCTCAAGGTAATGACATTTCAGATAAAATCGCATCATTTAATGATTTTGTAAAAAATTTCAAACAATTCGCAATATGTTGTATATCAAAAATTGGGGCAATATTTGTTGAAGAATTATTTAAGTTAATCAAAGCCGATATTTTACAATTAGTTCAACAGGTTATTACGGACATTGTTAAAGAGAAAAAAAATAAAAAATTAATAATGATTTTGAAGTTAATTGCATTATTGTTAATAATCGCACAAATCATTAGTGATTATAGGAAGTGTAAAAGTTTAATTGATGAGATATTTGCACTTCTAAATTTAATAACTACCGGTGTTGGTATGCCCGGAGGTGGAATCCCATTACCATTATTATTTGCGGCACAAATGTGTGACGGTTATTCTGAATCAAGAGCGTTCCTTGGAACAATTGAAGAAATGCAAGGTATGGGAGTCCCGACAGGAGCATTACCAGATGGTAGTCCAAATTTAGATTTACTTAGTAAATTTAGTCAAATGAAGGCTATGGCAAGTGAAGATGCCGAAAATGGTAAAGTTGAGATTGCAATTGGTGTACTAACAGTTACACCGGGAGGAACTGTTCCGGATAAAGCCACTGGTAAAAAAATATAATTATGAGTACTAATACTGAATCAGAAAAAGCAATTGAAATTATCAAAAATTATAAAAATTCTTCAAATAAAGATTTGATTTTTGTTATGGACTATATTCAAAAAGATTTTAATTTTACTAAAGATATGGTAATTAAAGGTACCGAACATTTAGATAAATTAGAGGTTACCTATAATACTGTCTTAAAAGAATATAAAAAAAGAACTAATACATAATTAATATGAGTAATAATCAAATATTTTTTCCGGGTTTAGTTATTGACAACTTAGACCCAGTAATGTTAGGTAGAATTAGAATTGAGCCTTTAGATAAAGAATTTGAGATACAAAAACCTCAAAATGAAGATAAAAATAACTTCGATGAAACAAAGGATAAATGGACTATTAAGGACCCATATGTCTTTTTACCATTATTACCCTTTTATGTAAATCTTGTTCCTGAGATTGGGGAATATGTCCACACTATATATTATAATAAAGATAATAGTAATGGTAACAGGTTTTATATTCAAGGACCATTTTCATCACCAATGAAAACCCTATATGAAAACTATGCAGGTTCACAATTATTTCTATCAAGTGGGGTAAGAATTACAGAAACCACAAGTATTAAAAATGAAAATGGGGTATATAGACAAAACTTTAGTAAAGGTATTTTCCCGGAACCTGGTGATAACGCGTTATTAGGTAGAGGTTCTGCCGATGTTATTATTAAAAAAGATAAAGCGACCGGAGAAGATAGCGTTTTAGTTAGAGCAGGTAAAACTAATGATTTTAATAAGACACTCCCTGAAGGTAATAATAAACGTTCGTTTCTTCAAATTTCAAATTTTAAACAAACTATAACACCAAAACCTTTTGAAGGGTTAACTAGATTAGTTGAAAATGTTTTAATAGTTAAAAAAATGGTTATTTGGGATATATCAAACTTGGAAACTTCTGCAGATTTATTTACCGGAAGTGTTGGGTTATATAATGTAATCCCATCAATTAAGACAAACACATCTAATTTTAAAATTGATACAATTATGGATTTATCGATTGGTACGGATTATTCAGGACCTATCGAAGAAGTTAAATTTCAAGGGTTACCATTTCAAGATGTGTTAAATTTAATTAATAAATTTAATTCAAACGTATTCAATGGTTTTATAGATATTAAAGATTATGCCGTTAATTCTCAAGAACACGTTAAACCTCAAGATACATTTCCATATGTTGTTACACCTTCAAAAATAACTTACAAAACAGGAAACACATTTAAATTTAGTGCTAACATATCAAACGATATTAATAATAAAAAAAATTATAAAAAAATTTCTGACGGTATTAAACTTAATCAAGGTATGAAAGAAAGTGGTTGGTTTTTAGTTTTTGAAAATAGTAGTGGTAAACCATTAATTGGACCACAAGGTACTGAAAAATCTTCTGTAGTCAGACCAATTGAATTTACAAACGACCCAATAACTTACTCTGTATTAGGTGGACAACGTGTTTATTTATTATCTCAAGATTCTGAAGGACCTAAAGGTAAAATTAATCTAAATGAAACTCTTTATGGAATTCCTCAAGATAAATTTATTGGAGCGGATAAAACAATTTTTTCGCAAACATATTCAATGGTTAGAGGTGATGAGATGATAAAATTACTTAGAAAAATATTTTCTTTCGTTACTGGTCACGTACATCCAATAGCTACAATGGCTCCGGTACCTGTTGCTGCAGGTAACGGTCAAACAAGTCAAGAAATATGGTCAATACTTGCTGAAGCGGAAAAAACAATATTAAATGAAAATATTCGTATAAACTAAATATTTATTGTTAAAAGATTTTATGTCAATTAACAATTCTTATTTCAGCAAGAACAACACAATCATATTCAATAGTTACACTAACACGGGTAGAAACCCTGTTACTGAAATTTTTTATGGGTCAACAGCCGTATTGGATTATCCAAACGGTTATAGTAGATTTATATTTGACATTGATTTCACTTTATTAAATGAAAAAATTGCAGATGGTACCATCGCATTTGATTCAACTTGTTCATCAGTCAGACATACTTTAAGAATGACTAACACATCTACCTTTGATAAAGAGTTGTTAAATACTTCAACATCTCAAGGTAGAATGAGAGCAACATCATTTGATTTAATTTTATTTAGAATCCCAAATTTACCTATTGAACCTGATACCCAACAATTATGGGATGAAGGTGTTGGTTATGATTTTGCGGATTTAATTTACAATTATAGTAATTTTGATAAAAACTTCTCATTAAGACCATCTAACTGGTACCAAACAACAACTTTAGACGAATGGACTCAACCAGGAATTTATGATAACGAGAATAATGGAACGTTTAATTATAATGATTTGGTTATTGTCGATATTCAACATTTTGAATTTGGTGACGAGAACATTAGTTTTGATATGACCGATGAGATTAACAATATCTTAAATGATAATACTCCGGTTCATTCAGGGTGGGGAATTGCTTATAAACCTCAAGTTGAAAATTTAAAAGGTCTAACAACCAATTATGAAGTTCAATTCTTTACTAGACATACCCAAACTTTCTACGAACCATATTTAGAAACAACCTATGATGATTTAATTGAAGATGATAGAAACTCATTTACACAAGGTAAAGTCAATAAATTATACCTATACCTATACAATGATGGAATACCGTTTAATTTGGACACTAACCCACTTGTAGATATTATTGATAATAATGGTAATACTTTATTTACCGGTCTTACAAGTTGTCATAAAACAAAAGGGGTATATGAAGTTAGAGTACCAGCAATCATCGGATATAATAGTTTATGTTCATTTACCGATAATTGGTATCAATTAACAGCAAACGGATTTACTATCCCTCAAATTGAAAATCAATTCAATGTTTATCCATTAAGTCATTCTTTACAAATCGGAACAACATCTATTGACCCTAAATTATATGGGTTTGATTTTTACGGTATTAAACAAGATGAAAAAATTTATAACACCGATATCAGAAAAGTTGGTGTAATAATAAAACAAGCTTTCTCAACAAATAAATTGTTAAGACCCGTAAGTTCATATTATAGAGTTTACGTTAGAGAAGGACAAACAGAAGTTCAAGTTCAAGATTGGACAAAAATAAACAGAACCCCAAATGAATACTATTTCATCTTTGATACCAGAGATAAAATACCTAATGAATATTTTATTGATATTAAGGTTGAAAGTAGTGGGGAAGTGAATACATATAAACGACAAATTAAATTTCAAGTCGTTAATGTGAAATATTCAGAATAAAACGATATTTATAAATAAAAAAACATTATGGCAAATGCAACATATACCGGAACAATTTGTGGTGGAAGTTCAACAACTTTTGTTTCAAACGAAGGTCTTTTAACGGGTAAAACTTATCAAGATTATGATTTAACTTGTATAACTATTAATACAAGTGCTTCTACCTCAAATGAAATTACTAAAACATTTTTATACGGACCATTTGATAGTTGTTCAGGATGTACCGCACCAATACAAGTCGGTGCTAGTTATACAACCTGTAAAGAATGTATTGTGTCAGGTAACACAACTACCACTGTAATATCTCAACCACACGCAATATATACTAATGAATTTGGTAAAGCAGTAGAACAAATGGGTTCTGTAGTATTAGGGGGTATAAACGGATTAAATAATTAAGAATATGAAAAAAGTAGTTAAACTTTCAGAATCTGACTTAGAAAATATAATTAAAAGAGTTATATCAGAATCAGATTATTCAACTGATGTAGAAAGACCAACAAGTGATAGAGAGCGTCAAGCAAAATCATTATTTGGTGATAAGTATGGTTCTTATATACCTAATGATGTTATTAGATATATAAGAAAAAATCCCGCACAATTCTTCAAAAAGTTATACCAAATGTATGGGGACGCCGCTTACGATTATTTAGATAAAGCAAAAAATAAAGGAGAAAATTAAATTTCTCTTTTTTTTATTAAATATTTTTTATTTTATAAAAATTTTACCTATCTTTGCCAAATAGTTCAATGAAGATATGATAAAATACATAAAACAAAAATTAAAACGTAGAGCCGTTAGAAAAAAAATTTTAGAGTTAAAAAATCTATACGACATTGTTGACCCGGGAAAATTAGCCGACATCGACGATTGCAAATTTATTTTCAGAAATGTTTTACGACATCCCAATTCCATTTATGAAATTGCCCCACTATCCTCTCATAGAATTATAGAAAACAAAAAATTAGGTATATTCATTATTTTAGATGATAAAAAAATTACAATAATCAATCACGTTTGTTATTATAGTAATATCCCCCTTACTGATAGAGAATGGAAAAAAATGTATAGTATGTACGATAACAAAGTACAACAAAATAGAATGCAACGTATTGAACAAATGAAATCCCAAGTGGAACATTCATTATCAAAATTAAAGAATAAAATTTTGATTAAAACAAAAACCCCCACTGTAGAGTAGGGGTTTTTTATTAGAACATATCTTCAAGTTTATCTAAATATTGTTTAACAACATCCAAATCACTTATATCCGTATAAGACATCCCTTGTCTTTTTAGTTTCTGAACTTGATTATGTAGTTGTGTCATCATCTGTTTAACCATAGAAGACATCATAGGATAATTTGTAATCATTTGGTCTAATTGATAATATTCCTCAGGTAATCTTAAAACATTCCCAATTTTCTTAACCCAATCTTTGGCATACCTATCGGCATCCATTTCCATATCCCAATAAATTTCGTAGAACTCCTCAAAGTCCTCAATATCCCCCATATAAGAATCGGCTAATCCAAACTCACTCATTTGTTGTTCGTGTTTTAATTCGTGAAATAAAACATAAACAAATGATGCCAAGTTAGGAATTAATTCCGGAGAACATAAAATAATAGCGTCCTTTGTACGAACTCCTCTATAACCTGTCTGACATCCATTAATAACTTTTAGATTGAATCCACGGTCTTGAATGAAGTCTTTTACCTTATCAAACATAACATCAAGGTTATGGTGATACTCCTCAGGTATTCTACTTTTAAAACCATTAATAACTTTCTCGTAATTTGAGGGGGTTTTTAGACTATCTGGTAAAACATCTTCCAAAATGGTATCTTGGTGTATCTCAACCCATTCATTGACCGTATGAACGTCGTGTGTGTCTATATCATAGGTTCCATCAACACCTTTCTCCCACATACCAACAACACGTTTAACATTATTTTTTATGTGCTTACCTTTAGATTTTTTATTAAGGTAATTATCAACATCAACAATGAAAGGGAATAACTCAGACTTTCTCCATTTTTTTTGACCTAATTCTAAAGGACCATTATATTCACCGGCAGTAACAGAAGTCGTACTTTCTTTTATTGGAACAATTTTTTTATTCTTACCGGGAGTTTGGTTGATATTGTTTCCATCCTCATCCCCTGATGTTGAATCGGGGTGTTTTTTAATATAGTTAGTTATTTTTTTCGCCTTAGATTCAATTTTATTTATTTGTTTTTTTGTCTCATCCATTGAACCGTCATAACTATCAAACTCTAATTGAGGACTATCATACTTAGATACAGGTTGTGTAAACGGTCCCATTTGAGATTTCTTAAAGACTCGAATACCCAATTGTAATGGTCCAACATACGAACCTCTTGCACCACTATCCCCTGTTGCCTCATTAATATGTATTTTTTTAATTTCCTTCATATTATTATAAATATCAAACAAAATCAATTATGGAAGAACAACAAGAACTATTTGGAAAACTATTTAATTCAATCCCCCTTTATACAGAATCTCATTTAGATGTGATGATAGACACAATGGATAAAGAACAATCAATCTATTATTTAATCCAAGCCGTGTCCCACGCATACCACTCAGGACTATATACAATTGGAGAATCTGAAATAATTTCCAAAGCAATTAGAACAATTTCAAAAAAAGAAGAAGAAAAAGTTGTGGAAGAATAATTTTTTTGTATATTTGTACTCTAAATTATTTATTATGAAAATTATAAAAACTTTTTCAGTATTCATTATATCATTATTACTACTAATGATGATATACATTAACACATCATTTCCTGAAGGTATGAGCGTGTTAACCCACTATGTTTTTGGTGATGGCGAAAAATTAGAATTAAAATCCAATTACATACCAAACTCACCGGTCATAATTAAATCATTGAAATCAATGAAGGTCGGTCAAACAAAAGTTATCCGATTCAAACAATATAAAGATTGGAGATTATCCTATGCACTGAATCCATTTAGATTAAAGAAATTAAAAAATGGTTTTGAAATTTATCAGTACATCAAATTTGACACCACCGGTAATATATATACAATCGTGAATATATTGGGGGTTAAAATAAAAATATACGATAATTGGGTTAATTTACTCAACCCAACACCGTATATGTTAACTTATTCACACACCTATTAAGCAGGTATTTCTATATTTATAGGAATTCCCTTGTACCCTAACTTTTGATAATAAGATGCCATTTTCTCAATACCTTGAACAGGGTTCCCTGAAATTGCGGTTTTAATAGAATCTTTAACTGTATTTGGTAATTCTTTTAAGGTATATTTTTCAGGATTATTTTTATAATTGTTGAAATCATAAATATCAGTCACAATATACTTATCACCCCTTTTTGTTACCGTAGCATTACCCAAAGTCATAGAAAGTTTTGTATATTCACTTTTAAGTGCAAATTGATTTATACCTAAATCTTCTTTGTTTTTGAAATCGATTTGTTCACTACCGTCATTTAATTTATTAGCAATATCATAAAAACTAAAATTTTTACCACTCTTATACCCGTGTTTCAAACCATATTGAATCATTTGTCTCAAAGCTTCTTGTTCTGTCGTTGAAAAATCAGTTAATGTAATTGGTTTTTTTCTTAACGTCAAGAAATCATAAAATGTTCTTATATGAATCGGAACAACAGACCCAACCATATTTGAAGCAAATTGTTTTATACCACCAGTTATTCTGTCAAATAGTGATTTCTCTTCTTTAGGTGTTTTAACCTCAGATTTACCCGGAACAGTCGTTGTTGTAGTCTTTGGTTTAGTAGTTGTTTTTGTTGAAGATGGTATTGAACCAGGATTTATTTGGAAAATTTTAGATTTAATGGCTTGTTTAGCTTTTTCATTTTTTACCTCAACCCATTTTGGATTTTTACCATCACTTTTTTTTGCGTACCATATTTGGTTGGCAAATTTCATATATTGATAGGGGTCTCCGGGGTCTCCTTGTAATACCATACTATTTTGTTTAGTATTCAAAGGGTCCTTTGGATTTGAAAATAAAAATTGATTATTTTGTTCACTTAAATAGTGACGTTGAGTTGCCGTTTCGTGAAGATTTAAAATTCTATTTTTTTCTTCTTCGTTAATTATAAATAAATTTTTCATATTATTGTTGTGGTGTTAGATTTTTAATTGCGTCGATATTTGTGAGAATTGCCTGAGCTGTTAGTGGTCCATATTTTCCATCATCAACCAATCCCGATTGGAATTTATAATTTAACAATTGTTGTAAGTATTTAATTCTTGGATTTTCAACCCCCATCTTAATTGGTGATGCCGTTGTAGCCGGTTGAGTTGTCACAGCCGGTTGAGTTGTCACAGCCGGTTGTTCAGCCTTAGCAACAAGGTTTGGGTCAATTTCACTATCATCAGCTTGATATGCACCGGAAGGTTGTGCAGGTTGTTCAACCTTAGCAACAACGTTTGGGTTAATTTCACTATCATCAGCTTGATTTGTACCGGAAGATTGTTCTGAAATAACAACACCCCTTTTATAACCCAAAAGGTATTTCATACTGTTTATCTCTTCTAATATAACTTTTTTCATCTCTATATTATTGTTTTAACTTATTAATCATTGTTTCAACTTCAGCGGAATCAAGAACACCACTTGGTGTTTCCACACCTAATGATTGTTGAATTTGTTTAGTTGTGGTCTGAGTTTGTTGAGTTACTTGTTTTGCTCTTTGTTGATACGCAACCTTAGGGTCAACAACTGCGGCTTTATTAGGTTGAGTACCTTTCCAACCCTGAGCCTTTGACCAAGAATCACCATCATCCAAAACAATATTCAAAACATTACTGTTACAAGACCATTTACCATATATTGTTGGCTTATCTTTTGGTTTATATTGAGTACTATTATCAACACCAAAAAATAAAGTAGAATCATCTTCCAAGTCAATATAAACGAACCCTGACGTTGCGGAATTTTTAATATCACTATTAAATTGTTTAATACAAGCCGTTGCTTCAGCACTGAATCCACTATTTGTTGAGGTGGAGGTAGGTTGAGCATTTATTTTGTATGTACCTTTTATATAACGACCCGAATCTTGTTGGATTGTTGGACGAAAACCAAAAGTTTTTAATTTGGTAGTAATTTCATCAAGGTCTTTTCTATTACTACCAATAACACCATATTCAAATTCGTCATTAATCAGACCAACAATATCTAATTTATCACCATTAAGGGGTTTAACCAAATCATTTACCTTCCAAAATTGTGTTGCGTCTGCAATAGATTGAATAGCTTTAATTAACTCTGCAGGGTCAGTACCCGACATCTTCGAAGTTGCATTAACAATTTGTTGTGCAATTTTTAACTCAGGAGTATCAGCGGCTTCATTCAAATACCGTCTCTTATTTGCACTCTCGTAAAGATTTAAAATTCTATTTTTTTCCCCTTCATCCAAGAAATATAATTTTTTCATAAAATATTTTATTTATAAATATCTTATAATTTAGAATAATTTTAATTCATATTTAAATAATCCACAATCCCAAATTTTTTCATAACCTAGTTCAGAAGTAAGTTCTTTTTCAGTTTTACTATAGTCTAAATCCGGAAATCTTTTTTTAAGATTATTTTTCCCAAACCCAAATTTATGAAATCTTTTATATCGATTAACTTTAGAGTTGTAATAATAGTAAGTTGGTTTTGTTATTGAAACTAGTTTGAACCCTAAATTAGTGTAAAGATTATTATTTGAATCAATTGTCCATCTTCTATCCGCGAAACTAATAATAGTTTTTGGCGTGTAATCTTTGATAAATTGTTTTAATATTTTTGACGCTAATCCAATTATGATATAATTTTGTTTGGTGGCAAATCTACTTAATTCAAATTCACCTTCATTATTTTTAGTCATAGTTCTTTTATCATTGAATGTCATAACACCAACTAATTCATTGTTGTAATAACCCCCGTAAAATATATTTGATTTATCATTACCTTGAATATGATTTTCATTTAAAAAAAATGTTTTATCCTCGTTATCAATTTTCTTTATTGTAATATTTCTCCCACCAATTTTAATTCCGTCATTAACTTTTAATAGATGTTTTAATTTGGTTTTAACTAAATTTTCTTTAGTTTTCCACTCATCTTCAAAAATATGAATTAATTTATAACCTATTTGATTACAATGGATAGTTTTATTTAAGTGATAAGACGAAGTTTTACCCATTTTTTCTGTGTGGTAATATAACCCATTATATTCTATACAAATATTTTTATTATCTATAATCAAATCTATTTCTTTACCATCTAATAATTTACGATTTTTTCCTTTTTCAACCGGAAACCCTAAACTTTCAATAAATTCTTTGATTTCTGTTTCTCCCTTAGATGTCCAAGTTGGGGTCATATTGATATTTGTGATTTTCGCTAAATTACTCAAACCCTCAGATATTGAAGTTGAAACAATTTTTTCATTTGGGTATTTTAATTTATATTCTAAAATTGTTACATTATGTTTATTTTTTAAGTGAGTATTTGAAATAGATTTCATTTTTTCACCACATATTTGGCAAACGACATAATTTTTACTTTTACTTAGAAAATTAGATAATTCACATTTTTTTATATAATTTGGATGGTAACAATAATCATCAGGAAATTTAGTTAAATAAGTATCTAAAGTTACTTCGTGATGTTTATTAAGATGAGTTTCAAAACAACCGGTTTTATTTGAGGTATCCGTTGTTTCCCAATCACATAATTTACATTTCCTTGTTGGTAAAATTTCTATCTCAACAATATTAAAATATTCCTCAAACCATTTTTTGTTATTTATTGATTCGTATTTTTTTCTTTGATATGTGTTATTTGGAATCCAAACATCACCATACAATTCAATAATATGTTTAGTTAACTTACCGGATAAATTATTAGGGTCTTTTATAACCACATTAGTTTTTTTACACTGAGCAACTAATTCGTGATTATTTGATGGTGAATATATATTAGATTTTGTGGATTCTATCTGAAAACTATTACCTATTTGAGTTTGACCACCTTTTTTATTAATTTCAATATTATTTTCTTTTAATATCTGACTAATTTTTTTATGACCAACCTTATATTTTTCTGATAACTTATGAGTACTTGGGATTTTTGTTTGATATAACTCAATGATATTGTTAATATCTTCTGTTGATAGATTTGTTTTCACTATTTTTTTTTATATAAATATATTAAAAAAATACTAAAAGTCAAATTATAACCCATTTATTTTTAACCCACTTTAATAAATAAAAAAAAGGGACTAAAAGTCCCTTTTTTGTTAATATCATCAAGATTATTGATTATCTCAATTCTCTCAAGTCAAAAGTTCTTACACCATCAACAGTGATACGTGCGTAGAAACGGTTATTTACCATCTTTTTCGCGTATCTTGTCATAATCCCTTTAATTGGTGTGAAATTAAATGGGTTATACATTGTTGGTGTTAATTGTAATGGTACATACGGAGCGTAGATGTATCCTGTATCAAGTAACGATGTTCCTTTGTGTCCAATTAACACTTGGTTAGCTGGGAAGTAAGGGTCACGGTATACTTGGTAACGTCCTGCTAATGTTCCAACTCTTTCAATACCCATATTATATTGGTCTTGTTCAGGTGAAGCATTAGATACGTGGAAGTACTCTAAGTCGTCAAAGATAGCTGAAACTTCAGAAGAAACAACAATCCAGTTAGCACCACCTCTTAATGTAGATTTGTGGATTTGAGCAGACAATTGGTTAATTGCTGTAATCAACGTTTGGTTCCAATCTTTTTGAGTGTAAGAAGTTGTTAAACCGTTTACTCTTCTCCAACCATTGTAATCCCAACGTAAGTTCCACGCTGCACCTTTACGTAAATCTCTTAAGATTTCACGGTCAATTTCAGCCGCAACTTGTTCAGATAATAAAGCTGTTAATTCAGCTTCAGCATCGATGTTGTGGAAAGCAGCAACGTCTTGAGCTAACTCAGGAGACCATTGTGCTCTTAATTTTCTTTCAGTTACAGAAACTGTTACAGATTGTAAGTCGAAAGAAACCTCACCGATTTTATCTTCAAATTCCATTTCTTTATATCTTCTG
>Ga0315904_10004873_pt1 | contig 18843 bp, 13 predicted proteins | sample LakEriMetagenome_6_FD_203529 | JGI IMG/M metagenome (GOLD analysis project Ga0315904, IMG submission 203529) | Freshwater fungal communities from buoy surface, Lake Erie, Ohio, United States - Buoy 12 MA120 | ecosystem: Environmental > Aquatic > Freshwater > Lake | place: USA: Lake Erie, Ohio...
GTCGAAGAGTCTTTAAAAAGAGAAGACCCGCCGAAACAAGTAGTACATCCTAAGACTGGAGCAACAGTCCGAGGGTTTAGACATCGACTTAAAGAGCTTGCTAATTTCTTAACAAAAGCCCAAAAGAAAGCATTCGGCACTAATTTCTACGCGAACATGTACGATAACCCAGATTCAAACGTGAGCCTAATGCTAGGACTTGAGATATCTGAGGTTGGCCAAAATGGCGACCCAAAGTTTGAAGTAATTACCGGAGATGGAGTGCTTTTTGCTCAGGCAGCAGGCGCGTACTCTTCGGGGCCTCTCTACACTAGGTCTGTCTCTTTAGAAGAAAGAATGCAGATTCTCAGGGATGGCAGAATAAGAATGGCACCCGATAGTCCAGGTGAGCTCTTATCTTTTCCAGGCAACATAGATTCGCTAGAAGAATTTTGGCGCGGCTATGCAAGGATAATGGATAATCCAAGCTTGCTAGACTCCGACGTTCTAGACCCCAGCGCTGTTGGCGGACCAGGGGGAATTCTTGCACTTTATCTGTTGCAAACACTGCTACACGCTGGAAAATTGAGCGGGACCTACGTCAGAACTCTTTCTTTTGAAGATGTAGACATCGAAGATGAAAGTCACCCTCTTCATTATCTTACAGCGAAAGGCCAAGAAGTGGCGCTTCGACCAAGCTCTTGGTCGAAGCTTGGTGTAGCGGGTTCAACTTCTGATGCCGATGGGCTCTTCACCGCGTTGGAATTTGGAAAACGTGGGAGTCGTGGAGACGTCGCTCTTTTTATTGAAGACCCAGAAGGCATCAACATTACTTCGTTTACTGAACTATACGAAAACGAATCTATTATCAAAAACGGAAGATACAGAGTAGCTTCAGTAGAAAAAGTCACTAGAACAGTAACTCCATTGTACGACCCCGAGAAAGAAGGGCCATACGAGCATACGTACACCAAGATAACTCTCGAGCGTATAGAAGCAACAGAAACAGAAACAGAAACAGAAACACCTAAAGCAGATGCTCTTGATATTGCAGAAGACACCGCTCGACCTGTAGAGGATATCGAGGGCTTCAAGAAAGAGCTTGGCAAGGCGTACGACGAAGCTCTCGGCGACGCAACAAATGATCAAAACGCGCTTCTTCTTCGCAGCTACCAAGAAGAGCAGGACGTTTTCATGGCGCTCAACGCTTGGCTAAGAGGGAGAAAGTCCTTAAGTAAGATTGAAGAAGAGTTTGAAATCGACAGATCGTACCTTCTTGCCACGAGAGAAGCGATTTCAGAAGAGATCAACGCAGTTCCGGCACTACAAAATGCCATCATCCTTTACCGAGGAACTCGAATGAAAACTGCTGAAGAGCTGTTTGCGTTAGAAGTCGGAGAAACTTACGTAGATAAAGGATTTGTGTCAACGTCGCTCGACAGAGAAACTGCAGAGGAATTCACTAGAATTCATCTAGAAGAAGGCGCAGATCCAAGTCTTCACGGAGTAGTCGTTGAGATCGTCGCGCCAAAAGGCACGAAGGCGATATCACTTGCGGCGTACTTTGGCGACGAAATAGACGCAGAGTCAGAGATGCTGCTCGCAAGAGATCAGAGGTACGTTGTTCTTTCTAAGACAGAGGCAACTGATACTAAGCCAAGAACAATTCGGGTCGCCATTGTCAACGAAGCAGAATCAAAAGCAGAAGAAAAAGCGGTCACTGCGGGGTCTCGACCGTGGCTAACGTGGGAAAAAGGCGCTTCTGCATTCAGCAGTAACCAATACTCATCAGTAAATCGTGGAGAGTTTTTCTTAAGAGCTGACACTACAAAAGAAGAGTTGCAAAAAGCAATTGAAGACGACTTAAACATAGTATTTGAAGATGAAAACGGGAACCTGTTTGTTGCGAACATAACTTCTCTTAGATACTTTGATGGCGATTTTGGCGGTGCTAAGGGCTGGGTGCTTAACTCGAATAACATATGGCAGTCCACACCGGAGGGAGAAGGCTACGGAATGGCTCTACAAAGAGTGCCGGAGCAGTTCCGAGGGGCCTCAATTAGTCTTAGCGACGTGTATCCCGCAAAAGAAACAGATCTTGATCTCTCTTGGGAAGAAGATATGACTGCTGCTGTCGCAAAGAGCGACTTCGACAGCGTACGTGATTCGGTAATGTCCGAGATAAAAAGACTACTTAGATCACGTGAACCAGAAAAGGCAGCTAACTTAGCCGCGAGATTTGTCGCTGCACTCTACAAAGCCGCAGAGACAGACTCGGAGTTAAGTAGGTACGTTTCAACTACGTTTGCAATGCTGTTTGGCAACAATTACAGCGGCGATTTGACCTCGGCCTTAGGCAGAGGAACTAACGGAATGGGCTGGAGCACTATCACTGATCTTATGAATGGGTATTACAGCGCGTTTAGAAAAGACTTTGAAAACGTAATACCTGATGGTATTGAAAAAATTAGAATAGGCTCTCAAGGTCTTGTTCTTGGGACAGGCGCTCCCGACGTTACGCCTGCAGCCCCTCTGTCTATCGGCGAATCTGCGTTTGAAAAGGTAGAGTCGTTGATCTCTGCGGTAAAGAGAATGCTAAGAAGAAAGAGCAAAGACGACGACAACGTCTTTGCTTCTGCCGCTGTAGACAGCGGCGACATTGAAGACTTTGAAGTACGCGCTATGACCGTAGTGAAGCAGTCTACTGGAGAAAAAAGCCTACGAGTTAAGTATAAGCTCACTGCGTGGGCTGGTAAATCACTCGCCGCCAAGATACTTGAAGCAGAAGAAGCAACTTCCCGTTGGGACCTATATCCTTTCAAGATTAGCTACTCAAGCAGAACAAGTTCTGGAGACATACTAATCGAAGACACGAAAGGTCCACTATATGAAACGTACGGCGGGGTCAAAGACGGCGCTGTAACTTACACAATGCGTTTGGATCTTCCGAGTGGAAAAGTAGCTACAATAGAATTTCACAGAGTTGACGACTCGGCATCTGGTCTTAGCAATTACAATGGCACTGGGCATAGAAGGCCAGTAGCGTTCAACAATACGGTCACGATTGACTTGCCAGTAGACGCGAGCCAAGAAGACATCGAATACGCGATGAAGAATGCAGGAGTGTCTCAAGTTCGCGCTGCTTCTCCAGAAGATCTGCGTATTCTTGCTGAAAATAGACTTTTAAGTGTCTTCGGAAGAAAAACAAACGCTTCAGTAAACGTCGCAGACCAAGACGAAAGAAAGAGACAGCTTGAGGAAATCAAAAAGAGATGGGGAGTAGAGCCAGAAGACATAGAAATAGCCGTTGACGCAACAGGAGCACTGACTTTCAAGGTTCCCGCTGAAGTCGCGCTAAGAATCAGTGCGACGACAAATACCCACGCTCTGCGTCACAGTATATCGACTGATGGTCTGACAGATTATTTAATACGCATTGGGGTCTTGGACTACGTGTCGCAGCGCCCCGAGAGACACGCTGCTCTTGCTAAGTTTATAGTAGATATTCTGCTAACCGGCGGATTGCGCTCGACAGAAAGACGCTACACAGAAGGAGTGCCAGCAAATGGCATGTCTTCTATAGCCGACATCGAGACCGGTGGAGCGTCCTATGTCTACTTAAGCCCATTGGATTTTAACAGAATAGAGCACAAAACTCAGTCATCAGGGAACAATTACTTTGGAATTGACCTTCTATTTGACCCAGACTTGGCGTACCAAAGAATTGATTTCTACGCCAACAGTAGTGACGCGTTTGGAGAAAGATTCGACGAAATCGATGTAATTGAAGAAGCGCACTCCGGCGCGTACGAAGTAATGTTTAAGCACGGGCTCGGAACAGACGCGCTGATGGCTCTACACGTAAGCAGAGAAGCCCAAAAAGCGATTCTCAAGGAGCTTGAAGACAGAGGCATCAAAGAAATAAACGGAATTCCAATAGAAAACTTTGTCGTAACTACGTTTACAAAGTCGGGAAGCAGAGAGTCGGTTCAAGAAATCGCGCGCTTGCAAGCCCTTGTGGAAGAGATCAACAATATGTTTAGGATTGATCGAATAGAATTTGAAGATGACGGATTCATGGGCGTTGTTTATTGGTCAGCTATGAAAGTGTCTGGAATAGAAGTAATTATGAATTCAATTAACGAGTTGAATCCATACTCTAAGATTCGCGCAGACAGACTATGGAATCTGCCGAATGATGCTGCAATAGTAGCAATTGACGGTTCTGGTAACGTTTTGTATGAAACTGCGAAAAAAGACGGCTCAGGACTCACGGAGTACCGAATATTTTCTTTAACTCTTGAAAATCCAGAAGGCTATGAAGACGACGCTGTCGCGAGCTCGCTGGCTCCTTCCACTACCCTTGAGGCGTTCATAAAGCAATATCCTGAGTTTGGACAAAAAATAAGAGATGGCTTCTACAAGGGAGATAAAGAACTTGAATTGCACCCTATGACGCAAAAGGGGTTTGACGGAAACGCATTTGTCCCTGTAGGGATGGTAACGACCCTGCGGCAGCTAGAAGATTCTCTATCTATGCTAGTTGATAAGTACTTAGCCAGTGGGAACGATGTCACTAAGGCGCAAGACATAGCTGGTTTTCTTATTCAATTAATGTTTGCAAAAGTAGACGAAAGCTCTAGGGCGCTAAGTGCGAACAGGATAATCGAACTGATTAGCGACAAGCTCGGGGCGCTCAGCGAGGTCGAAGTAAACAAGATAATGGCACTGCTCTTCATATATGCTGACGATTCAGAGCCTTTTTAGCTCAAGATTTAAGAAAGAGTAGTCAATGAAAATACACAAGAAAATAGATCTAAGCGCGGATACCGACGCTCTTCTTGTGGAAGGTCCCGCTATTCTCGAGACCTCGCGAGGCATTAGGTACGTGTACAACGTTCGTACGCGCATGGAGTACATTCAAGGCAAAGGCCTAGTTCAAATTCTGCTTGTAAGCGGGGACGATCGCGTTCTCGAGTACATTCTTGACGCTCCCACGAAGACGAACACTGAAGAGGGCGTTGTCGAGTTTAGCAGTATGAAAACAAGGTATAAAATAAGGGAAATACAAGACTCAGACAACAAAGCATTGATCGAAGTTGCTGTCCCTACGCCGGCGAAAGAGAAGAACTAGGCAATATAATGAAAAACATGAACAAGATTTGGCCATCTAAGGTCGGAAAAAACGACGATCTATACGCCATAGTAAACGAGAAAACAAACAACGTTGAAGCACTTGTGTTCTCAAGCTCGGAGAAAAAAATAAGCGTAGTTCGAGACACTGGCATCTGGTTTGATATGACAGACGATTTTGTCGAGTGGGTGGATGACCCAGACTTTTATAATGTTGATGTTACTCCAGACTTTGTAGAGTATTTTGACAGCATGACCGCAAAGAACGGCAAGGCGCAGTTCGCACAGAAATACGCGCGAAAAGGAATGACTGCCGCGGCTGACTCGGACTGCCCAGAGGCTACGCAGGACATCGCGGTAAATCTTCGCAATAGAAAAAACGCAATAGATACGGCAATGTATGGCCCTCTTAACCCGCAGGAGCCAAACCGAGGCTATTGGATAGACATTGCAAAGGAGTGGGGAGTCGACGTTGAGACCGCGAAAAAACAGCGATGCGGCAACTGTGCAGTGTTTATCGTTACTTCAAAAATGAAAGAGTGCATTGAGTCAGGGTTGACAGGAGGAGAAAGAGCCGACGAGTTTGACGCGATCGACGCCGCGGGCGAACTTGGTTACTGCGAGGCGTTTGACTTTAAGTGTGCGTCAGCACGCACTTGCCGTGCGTGGGTGGCTGGTGGCCCAGTCGCAGATGATGTACAATAAATGAAGAGGTGTTGCGCGCATGATTAAGCTATTTGGCGAATCTCCAAAATACTATTTGTTTACTGACGATAGCAATGCCGTCATTATCGACAAAAGTACAAATATGGTTGATGACGTCGGGACTCTGCCCGTGCTTTCATCAGCTCTGCCGTGGGAGGGCCCGTACTCCACTCCTGCTCCTCATTTTGAAGACCTTGCGGCAGGAGCGCTTTCAGATCTACAGGTTCAGGTCATCGTCGCGTCAGCAAGAATGTACACTATTCCAAAGGCTGCGCAGGAAGAAGCAAAGCGAGCTCTTGAATGGCGAAAAGAGCACAAGAGAGGTGGAACGCCTGTTGGAGTCAACACGGCAAGAACGCTTGCGAACGGCGGACAAATTGGAATTGAAAAAATTCGTCACATTGCGAAGTACTTCCCGCGCCACGAAGTAGACAAGAAAGCCAAGGGTTACAGCCCAGGTGAAGATGGTTTTCCGTCGAATGGAAGAATCGCATGGGCGTTGTGGGGTGGAGATGCTGCATGGCGTTGGGCACGCTCAATTGTTGAGAGAGAAAACAAAAAAGCTGTAAGAGCAGATGGTTTTGTCGTCGAGTCCGATGGCTCTTCCTATGAAGACTATGTAGGTGACTCGCCGTACGGCGCAGACCTAGACGTATTCAGGATGGCAAAAAATAGCGCCGTTGACGAGGGCCCAGAGTTTGTCGCTAGGACACGAGCGGACGGGTCTGGTATTGATCGTCTGTACATGGTTGATCAGATGGGCGACGTGTACGTATGGGACGGCGGATTCTGGGACAATTTAGGAAACGCAGATAGCGATATCTACACGTACGACCGGTCGCTTGACGACCCGTATGACCAGGTAGAAAAGTCGCACATTCTTATTGACCCAGACTCGGCACTAGTGCTGTCTGCACATATGCAGACTTCTCCGTTTACTCCAGTGTCTGTGTACGACTTGGACTACCAAGAAGCAGAGCTTGTTTCATCAGCGATTGACGGAATCGACTGGGAAATCTCAGACATGATTCTGTTAGCTGCAGGAGACATCAATCCAGAAGATGGAAAGTACACTCCCGAAGAAAGATCGCAAAAGGCGCGAAAGCAAGTTAGAGACGCTACTGGAAAATTTGCTTCTCAGGGGTCTAGAGTAGTAGTCGACGGCGACACGAATAAGCGCGGAAGCATTGTTGGTATCAACCCAGAGTCGCAGAGTGTCGCCGTCAAGTTTGACGATGGCACGATGGCTGAAGTTGCCGCGTCGTCTACTCAAAAAGAAGAGACTTTTCAACCGCAAGCGACTCAAGTACCAGAGTCAGCCGCGCCTCTAGACACATCTGGAATACTTGGTCAGCCGAGGGCGCCAATTAACAATCCAAAAGCTGTCATACCCAACGGACTACCGGCGTTGACGCCTGACCAGCTCGGACAGATGCTAGCTGACTTCCCTGCGTGGGTAAAGAGCCAGCGCGAAAATCAGCAAACATATACTCCCCCAAAAGACGCTGGAAAGTCTTATACCGAGAAATACGCTAAAGATCTCAAGAAAAAGACCGGAGTAAACTTCGACGAAAATCTTGGAGATCTTAGAGAGCACCCGCTATACAAGAATCTTTTCAAAAAGAAGCCAATTTACAATCTTTACTACAACCCCGTGCTGTCTGCGGCTTCAGCGCCTGCGGCTGAAAAAGGAAAAGAACTGACGCCTACGACGAGCGACGTTCAGCCGCTCTACATGGCGATTGTTTCTCCAGAAGACCCTGCCGCAGTGTTTGATCTTATTGCAGTCGTGCCGGCATCTTCAACTTCTACTAGCCCGATGACGTACAAGCGCGAAGAAGCTAAGTGGGTGAAGGACGAGCAAATTCTTGCCGACCTAACTTCGCCAACTCCACCTCCAGTCGTCCCGTTGAGCGGGAACAACTTAGTCGACGTTCTTCAGCAGCTAGACAAGACAGTCGTCGCCTCTGCCGAGTACGACGCCTTGATGGCTGCCGGCGGGCTCGATAGAAATCGCGGAAACGCAGAAAAACTTCGACGCTACTGGCTGTACGGAAGAGGCGCGCTAAAGATTCGTTGGAACACACCAGGCGACTGGACGCGTTGCTACCGACAGCTAATGAAGTACATGGGGCCGCGAGCAAAAGGCTACTGCTCATTGCGTCACAAGGAAGCGACAGGTGTTTGGCCTGGCAGCAAATACAACATCGGCAAGAAAAACAAGAGGCGAAGGATTGTCGCAGGAGCGTCATTTGACATCGAGATTCCTTCAGAGTCTTACGTTCTAGAGAAAATTCTTTTGCGCGCTCAGATGAACGACGCTCGAGCAAGAGTGTTGACCGCCGGTGCAGAAATGCACGACGGCGCTAAGTTCGTGATCCCGATGGTCATACCAGAAGGAGTCGAGTCTGGTGACGGTCGCAAGTTCCGCAAAGGTTCAATCGAAGTTAGAGAGCTTCCGCTGCCTCTGCTGTGGCAGATCAAAACCGGAGAAGGCCACGACGGATCGGTCGTCGTCGGACGGATTGATCGCATGGAGCGAACAGACGACGGGATTGGAAATGCGTACGGCTGCTTTGACAACGGAGCATACGGCAGAGAAGCTGAACGTCTCGTGAGAAACGGGTTTATTCGAGGAGTATCTGCTGATCTTGACAAATTTGAGGCAAGTGAAGACAGCCCCGAAGAGGCGACTGCAGACACTGAAGCTTCAAAGAAAAGCAAGAAGAAAAAGATCGGTGGAAACAAAATTGACATCGATCACGCCAGAGTAATGGCGGTTACTATTGTCCCTAAGCCTGCGTTCCAAGAATGCAGAATCTACCTACAAGAAACAATGGATGCAGGCGAAAGCCAGGAGAAAGAAATGATGCAAGCACCAGACGGCATATATGTCGAAGATCTAGAGGGCGTCGATGCGCAAGCGATCGTCGCATGCGGAATGATCGCTGGCGCGATCCCAGCAGTTCCGCCTGCCGCGTGGTTTGCTAACCCAGCTCTAACTGCGCCGACTCCGCTAACAGTGGACGATAGCGGCCGCGTGTTCGGCCATATCGCAGCGTGGAACGTTAACCACATTGGAATGACGGCTGGCACACGGCCGCCGCGAAGCAAGAGCAAGTACTCGTACTTCCACACAGGAGTTGTTCGCGCAGACGATGGCGTTGACTACCCAGTCGGCCAGCTTACTCTTGCTGGCGGTCACGCTTCACTTGAGGCAAGCGCTGTAGACGCTGCACGTCACTACGACGATACTGGTTCTGCAATCGCGGATGTTCACGCTGGAGAAGACGCCCATGGCATTTGGGTTGCTGGCGCTCTTCGCCCTTCAGCTTCGCCAGAGCAGATTCGCGCGCTGCGCGCCTCGGCTCCTTCTGGCGACTGGCGCCCGATCAACGGTTCACTCGAGCTCGTTGCTGTTTGTCAAGTAAACGTTCCGGGATTCCCCATCGCTCGCGCGAGAGTCGCGTCAGGGCAGGTGTATGCTCTAGTTGCAGCCGGCGCGCAGGTGCTAGCGAGACTAAAGAACGACCCAGTAGCAGAGCTCGCGCAGAGACTTGACAATATTGAAGCAAAAGAAAAAGCAGAACTGTCGGCTAAGGCAGCTGTCGCTCGTCGAGGCTTTGATGAAATCAAAGAGCAAAGAGCTGCCGAGCTTTCTGCTAAGGCTGCAGAGCTCTCTGCAAGAGTTCACGGAGAGCGTGATAAGAAACTTGAAGAGCTTAGAGCTCGGGTCGCATCTGCAAAGACAGAGCTAACGGCTCAGGCAGATGCCGAGGCGTACTTTGCGACGATTCCAATGAAGACAAGACAGCGTCTAGCAAAGACAGGCAAGGCTCTCCCAGACGGGTCCTACCCAATTCGCAACGTTGAAGATCTTAAGAACGCGATTCAAGCGTACGGCAGAAGCAAGCCGTCGAGAAGAGCCGCTGTTCGTCGTCACATCGCGAAGAGAGCAAAGGTTCTTGACAGATCAGATTTGATCCCAGAAGAGTGGTCAAAGTAGGCTTAAAAGAGAAAGTCAGAAGCAGTTGTGGCAAGACCAAAAGGTAGATACGTTTCGGGTGTAAACCAGCCTCGAGACTCAAAGGGTAAGTTTCGTACGGTTCTTGCTCGGCTAAAGCAAGACCTCGGAGTGTCGGGGCTGCAGAACGTCATCGAAAAGGTTCAACAGGCAGAGGACCTAGACAACGCGGGTAACTATTCTGCTGCTGTAGCCGCTGCTACAGAGCTTTTAAGCATTATTGACCGCCTCGATACTGGCGGTCTTAACCCGCAATCACTTGAAAATGTTAGGGCTTCTGCACGCGCGTTAGGCAGCGTGCTTGCGAACCTGCCGCTGCCGTTCGGGCAGGATACAAGCACCGTACGTTACAGCGATCTACCGCCAGTTTTGCGCAATCTTATGGACGATCTAATCGACAAGGTCGAAGAAAAAATTGGCAAAGATGACGCCAGAATTGCGACGCAGAAACTACGTTCTTACCGCTCAGGAGGAGACGCTTTTTCCCAAAGCGAGGTATCTTCTGAGATGAGCACTATGCTAAGGCTACTTACATAGTTGTGGTAATATAAAACCTAGGCAAGTGCCTCTGGACTAAGTGTGCCGGAGTCCCTTTCCTTGGACAGCAAACCCAGACAAATCTAAAAGAGATTTGTCGTGAACTGGCCCGGAGGAGGGACAGTGGACCGTATTAAGCAGATGCTCGACACGATTGCAGAGCTCAGTGATGACCAAATCACTGAGCTGCAAACTGCAATCGTCTCCGAGTTTGACGCGGTTGAGGGTTCGGATCCAACACCAGAAACAGTAGAAACCATGACAGCGCTCGCTGACATGCTCGACACAGTGCGCAATGAAGCAAAGCGTCGCGAGGCACAGGCTGAAGAGCTTGCCGCACGCGCCGCTGAAGCTACAAACCGCGTAAAGGGAGAGCTTATGGCAGATGGCGACATGGAAGAAGAGACTCCATCTGAAGAGGAAATGCCAGAAGAGCAGATGCCCGCTGAAGAAGAGTACGAAAAGAAGCCAATGACAGAGGCTTCTACTGTTGAAGAAGTTGCAACCGAATTGTCAACCGAAACAGAAACAATTGCAGAAGCTGCAACAGACCCGGAAGCCGCGGAAGATACCGCTGCCGATGCGCCTGCTGAAGCAGAAGCAAGCACACAAGAAATCACAACCGCTCTCGAAGTAGAGCAGGAAGGTCAGGAGGCAACAATGACTGCCGCCGCAAACGAAGAGGGCCAGGACGTCTCGTTCCAGGCTCCCGCTGACCGTGCACCAATCCAGGTTCGCGAGGTTGCTCCGGTGGTCATCACCGCAGGCGCCGACATTCCTGGATACACGGCTGGCGCCGAAATGAGCGATGCCAACGACATCGCTGAAGCCATGGTCTCCCGCCTGCACGGTCTACGCCGTGTCAAGGGTGGCGACGGCGAGCAGCATATCGTTGCGTCTATCACCACCAAGTACCCAGAGTCTCGCGTTCTTACCCAGGACACAGAGTCGAACGTCGCCAAGATCAAGGCAGTTGCTTCCCCCGAAGCACTCGTCGCGTCTGGTGGCCACAGCACTCCGTTCGAGGTTCGTTACGATATCTTTGGGTTCGGTACAACTGACAGAGCAATCCGTGACTCGCTCCCGCGCTTCGCAGCAGACCGTGGCGGTATTCGCTACATTCTGCCCCCAGTGCTCGGCGACTACGGCAACGCTGTCGGTGTGTGGACAAACGCCACAGACACCAACCCAGGTACAGATGTCAAGGCAAGCCTCACCATCACTGCTGCGACAGAGACAACGGTATCGACAGACGCCGTAACTCTCCAGCTCCAGTTTGGTAACCTCATGACACGCGCGTACCCGGAACTAGTTGCACGCCACAACGAGCTCGCTCTCATCCAGCACGCTCGTGAAGCTGAGCAGTACCTCGTCAGCAAGATCTCTGATGCCTCGACAGCGGTTACGTCGTCGAGCCTCATCGGTGTTGCTCGCGACTTCCTCGTTCAGGTTGGCCGTGCGGCGACTGCGTACCGTTCGCGTCACCGTCTCGATCCCACCCAGCAGCTCAAGGTCATCGCACCGTACTGGATCAAGGACGCCATGCGTGCGGACCTCGTTCTGTCGATGCCTGGTGACAGCACACTGAACGTTGCTGACTCGGAGATCGAAGGCTACCTCGCGGCTCGCGGCGTAAGCATCACATGGTCGCTTGACCTCGATGTTTTCGGCGCACAGAGCAGCGGCGGCATGACAGAGTTCCCGGACTCGTTCACCTGGTACCTCTTCGCGGAAGGAACATTCCTCTTCCTCGACGGCGGCACACTCGACCTCGGCATCATCCGCGACTCGACACTCGTCGGGACCAACGACTACAAGATGTTCGTTGAAACCTTCGAGGGCATCGCAAAGGTTGGTATCGAGTCGATCAAGGTAACATCGACCATCTCGGTCAACGGTGTGGCAGCTGCCCTCCGTGACACCACTGGTGGTGCGACAGCGGCCGCGATCGAGTACTGATCCGAGCACACTAGCTACCAACTAGCTACGTAAGCTGAGAACGCCCTTCCGGGGCTAGCGTTAAGTGACGCTCCGGAAGGGCTACTCGGTCGATTGAAACGAACAGAGGATTACAAATGGCTTTTCCAAGAAATGGCGTAGTAGAAGCTCCAAAAATTGTCCCGTCTGAGTACGGGCTACTTGCCGTTATCAAGCCAGAAAACTCTAACGACGAAGACAGATGGATTCGCGGCTTTTCACAGGAGTGGGCGACAAGCCTCTACTCCGCGAAGTTGTGGGACGATACAGATACTACAAGCGATACGGTGGCGTCAGATGCTTCACCGACGTACTACACTGAAATTAAGCCATTCTTCATTGAAGTAGAAGAAGTAGTATCAACACTTGGTTTTCTTGGTTTAGACAGAATTGACAGAATTAAGAAGCAGATTGACGGCGTAACTCAAAAAGCTTTGGAACAAGAGCTGTGGGACGGCGCGATTCGTCAAGGAGAAAGTCACAGCAACGCTGCTCTTTCAAGCGCGAGCGCGACTGTTCTTAACAGCGGCACTGCTTTAAATGCCGCAAGAGCACTTGCTCTTCTTGATTACACTATTTCGCAGACATCTCCGTGTGGCGAAGGTGGCGTTATACATATGACAAGAGACGCCGCTGCTCTGCTCTCCAGTAGTTACATGATTTTTCACAAGGAGAATCACCTACAGACAGTCAGCGGTACTCCGATCATCGTTGGGTCAGGCTACTCTGGCACTGGCCCGACTGGGGCTACTGGAGCGACAGCGTCTTCGACAAACAAATGGATGTACGCCACTGGAACAGTAAAGGCGTACGTCGGCAAGATTGATGTCGTAAATGACAAGATGTCTCAGGCATATGACGTTGATGGAAACCAGAATGACATGCGGCTCAAGGCAATTCGCCCGGCCGCAGTTTACTTCGACACGACGGTTCACCTAGCTGTTAGAGTAGATCTATCAGCCGCACTATAGTTAATCACTCAAGGAGAAAAAACTAAAATGGCAACTCAAGACTATGCCGCGAGTATTCAGGGAGTGTCAATTCGCGTGACGCGTCTTGATGCTGCTGGAAACTTGCTTAATGACCCAGGCGATAGCTACACAACAAGCGCGTTCATGCGCGTGTCGTTCACACCTGAGTACGAAGAAGGCGATGAAATTGTAGAAAAGTCGGCTAACGGCGTAATCTGCGTTTCGTACAAGGCGCCTGACACCCTCAAGCGCGTAACTCTCGAAGTCGCGATCTGTGAGCCGGATCCGGAGCTTTCGCAGCTCATGTCTGGCGGTCTACTGCTTCGCAAGAACATGGGCACCTACGCTTCACCGGACCGCAAGAGCATCGGCTGGGCGGCTCCTGCCGTCGGCGACGACCCGGCGGGCAATGGCGTCGCCATCGAGGTTTGGTCGTTCGCTGTAGCCGATGGCAAGCGTGCGTCTACTCTCCCGTATTTCCACTGGGTCTTCCCGTACTGCCGTCTTCGTCAGTCCGGCGACAGAGTCATCGAGAACGGCATGATGGCAAGCACCTTTGAAGGTTACGCTCTTGGAAATACCGCGTTCTCAAGTGGTCTGGATGAGAGATGGGAGTTCCCGGTCGCAACAGAGCGTCCGTACTCCTACGCTCGTGCATCTTGGGCGCCGACTGGTCGCAAGGGCTTCTACGAGTGGCACGGTGACATCACCAAGACCATCTCGAACAGCGCGCGCACTGGCTCGACTGCAACTCTTACAACCTCGACTGCACACGGCTTGCGCGTAGGTGACGAGATCACAGTATCTGGCACAAACGGCAACCCGTCGCTCGAAGGTACATGGACAATTGCAACTGTGCCGACAACCACGACGTTCACTTACACGACTACAACAAGCGGCACAATCACTTCCGCTGCGGACACTGGCACGGTACTGTGCACGGCGAACTCCTGGACAGTCACTGACTTCCTATCGCAGGGTTCAACAACAGCGTACAACATGCCTGGTAACTCCGACTACAACGCGGACGAAGACATCGACTTCATCATCGCGTCTAGCGAGGACCCGACGTCGTAGTTTACGAACAGTCATAACCAGCCTGTGTAGGCGGCGCGTCTTTAGTATAGAATTACTTAGACGCGTCGCCTACGCATTTGCGACGAGATACGAGGACACATGTCTAATCTGTGGATTACACCAGAAGAGCTTGGAGTTTACGCAGAAACTGAGTTTGCGTACGAAGCAGCTAAGGCTGCTTCCTATTTGATGTGGTCACTGTCCGGTAGAAAATACAGTGGAGTAACTACCGTCACCGAGCGATACGTATGTGCTACGCTTTCCTACAGATACGGGCCGTCAGTAAGAAATAACAAGGCTGAGCTTGTTCTGGGCGACATATACAACATTCCGTACACAGATATGGACTCGTACACGGCTGTAACAAGTGACGGTCTTTCTCCACAGTCTCGCCTGCGCCTTCGCGGAAGGCCGGTGACTAAGATCCATTCGATAAGAAACAGGTCCGGAGTAGTAATTGATGAAAATAGCTACTATCTTGTAGACCACTCGACGATTCAAGCAACTTCTGGGTCAAGATGGACCCCGTGCGACGTAGAAGTAACGTACACGTATGGCGTAGAGCCACCGACGCTCGGCAAGCTCGCCGCGCGAACACTGGCTTTTGAGTTCTGCAAACTGTGGAACGGCGACGATGACTGCATGCTTCCACAGCGCGTAACTTCAGTGTCTCGTCAGGGTGTGTCGTACACTATTCTTGACAGTCAAGAGTTTATAGACGATATGCGTACAGGCTTGTACGTAGTTGACATGTTCCTCAAGTCTGTGAACCCGGACAAGGCTAGAGCGAGGGCAAGAGTATTTACCCCAGACGTGCCAAGAGCGCGTAGGTACACTCCTAAGGCGCTTAAATTGGCTGCCAGTGGTATGGACATGGTTGTAACAGCGGGCGGTACAGGGACAGTAGATATCGCTCTAGAGGACATAAACGCACTGTTTCTTGTAGAAGACCTCGGCTGGTCCCCGTACATAATCGTTAGAAATTATGCGGAAAGCGCGTCAGTAACATTGGACGACGTAGTCTCCTTGAGCGACCCAACGCCTGTGACGAGAACCGTCACTAACAAGTCGCTAACTTCAAACGTTGCAACACTAACAACTAGCGTCGCGCACGGGCTCTATCATGGCGCGACAGTAGTGATCTCAGGCGTTGACGCTACATTTAACGGAACATACACCGTCGACAACGTGCCTTCATCAACAACGTTCACGTACTCAAAGACAGCGGCTAACGTGGCATCTACAGCGTCTTCTGGAACAGTTACCGCGGCTACCGATGACAGGGCAGAGATCGTAGTTGACTACGACGACGTTCTCAAAACGCTCGGAAAAGTTGACCCCGGAACGTATGATCTGTACGCGCAAAGAACCGTTGGCTCGACTGTAGAAACAACCTACATTGCTTCAGGTAACATATCAATATCTCTGGCATCTTCACTTGTCAGCGCTTACACACTAGGATAGCTCGTGGGGATTGTTGACGTATCTGGCATCTCAGAAGATGTAACGAACATTGTAGATTTCATGGACGCCGTCCTCGAGAGACTGGAAGATGTCTTTGAGTCGTACAACGTCCCGCTGCCAGCTAGGCGGTACTGGACAGTTGGTCAACCAGCGATTGACTGCGAGCAACTGGTAGTCACGCTGATTCAAGTGTATTTAGGACCACCTGGCGATCAAGCGTCTTCTCCGCAGAGATGCAACATGCCAAGAACGGCGGTCATGAGCGTAATGATCGCTAGAGAGATCCCAGTCGTCGGGCAAAATGGTAGACCGCCGACCGCCGAGAAAATCAATGAAGCCGCGAAGATCTCGGCGATAGACGCGTACACGTTTATGCAGTCGATCAACGTTTTTGACGTCTGGGAGCCGGGTGGCTACGGAGTTGGAGTAATCGCGACCGCCGACATTCAAGAGCCGCAGGGTGGTTTTCAAGTAGTGAATATGCAGCTCACGATGGCGATCCCGTAATGGCTAAGAACGTAGAAATAAAGTTCAAATCAAACGACATCGGCATGTACTACACTCTGAAGTCCGCTAATGGCCCGGTTGGTAGACACATGAGAACCAAGGCAGAGCTTGTTCGCGAATTGGCACGAGTACGCGTCGGCAAACGAACTGGAGCTCTTGCGATGTCGCTGTACATTAATCAGTCTGCTACACTGACTGGTCAGACGATCGAGATTGGCTCAAAGCTACCGTACGCGCTGATGCATCACGAAGGCACTAGGCCTCACGTCATTCATTCAAGAGACGGCGGCACTCTTCGCTTTGCTAGCAAGGGGAGAGTGGTGTACGCGCGAACAGTTATGCACCCAGGAACTAAGCCAAATCGGTACCTGGCTGATTCGCTTCCTTTGATAATATAGCAACGACGCGTTGCGTTCATACGACACTACGACTATCACGGAGAAATCAAGATGGCAAGATTCAAGGACTTTGGCTCAGCAGGCGGAAACCCAAATGCAGAACCAATTATGTTTCGTCTTCACGATGAAGAGTTTACCTGTAGACCGGAGATCCCCGGCAAAACTGTGCTAAACCTCGTTGCAAGATCTTCTAATGAAGATGACCCGGGAGCGGCTGCTACAGTCGTGACTGACTTTTTCAAGACTGTTCTTATGCCAGAGAGCAGAGGCCGATTTGACGCGCTTGCAGAAGATCCAGAGCGCATCGTAACGATGGATACTCTAAGCAAGATCATCGAGTGGCTCGTGGAGCAGTACACTGACCGCCCTACGGAGCGGCCAGAAGTTTCCTCGAGTGGGGAATAGACCTCTGGCCGTACGTAAACGGCAAGGCAGTAGCGAGCGGAATAAACTTAGCAGAACTCGACTCTGCTGATTTAGTAGACGTTCTTCATTTCTTCTTTGAAGAAGACGCGAACGTCGCGTCTGGAGAACAGGCAGAAGCTCGCGACAAGATGAGAGAAACGGTGTACAGGGACCTGTACAAGCGCGCGTATAGATACGGGTCTGGTTCTTCTCGCGTAAATGACTTTAGTCAAATTGACGATCCGTACGGAGATGACCTCCCAACCCCTGTTGACCCTCTACTTCGCTCTTTTGAAGTGAAACCATACGTCCCTCCGACGAGCTTTGACGGCACGTCTTCTCGACCGTTCGGGTCGGTTCTTGACGCTCCACTAGGCTAGTTGTAAGTGTAGTAAGATTATGCATGACGCAGGTGAAGGAGGTGAAGTGACATGGCGATCGTCGGTACAGCATCTGTACGCATTTCAGCGATAACTACAGGCTTTGAGGCTCAGATCTATCGAGCTCTCAAACGAGTAGAAGCGATGGCCGATAGAGGGCCTATTTCTGATCTTTTTACGTTTGACACAAAAAGCTTTAAACAGTTATCGCGCGAAGCCGACGGTACATACGAAAGCATAAACCAACTTATACGAGTAGCTTACCGTATGCAAGGCGCGATCGCCGCCGCTGTGCCGATCGTCGCTCAGTTGGTAGCTGGGTTGTTTGCCCTCGGCGCGCAGGCTGCTGCCGCCGCGCCCGCGTTGATTGTTTTGCCGGCAGCGATGACTGCGATTATGCAGGCAGCGATCACCGCTAAGCTCGCGCTTGGCGGAGTGTTTAAGGCCGTTGGAGAACTTGGCAAACAAAAAACCGGCGGAGTAGATCGGATGCCGGCAAAGCTCGCGGCAATTGCAAACGCGCAAACTCGGCTGAAAGCTGCTCAGGACGCGCTAAATAGATCATATCGCGAGGCGGCAGAAAGACTGCAGCAGCTTGGGTTTGACTCTGAAGACGCCGCGATCTCGCAGGAGAGATCAGCAATGGCTCTTGAAAGCGCGAGAGAGACGTTGGCACGCGTACAAGATTTGCCGCCGAACTCGAGAGCAAGAAAAGAAGCAGAGCTCGCTTTCAAAGAAGCAGATCTAAACTATCGCCGTGCAATTGATAGAAGCAACGACCTAGCTGAAGAGCAAGACAGAGTCACGAAAAACGGCACTCTCAATGCTGAAGAGCAAATCGAGCAATCAGATGAAGTAGTGCGGGCAAAGCGCGAGGTAGAAGAAGCCACACGCGAACTTGCAAAGGCGCAAAAAGATCTCAACTCATCGACAGCGTCTGGCCTTACTGAGTTCAATAAACTGTCTAAGGCTGCTCAAGAGTTTGCAAAGTATTTAGTGTCTCTAAAACCAGAGATACAGAAGCTCAAGGATGCCGCGGGCGCAGAGCTGTTTGGGCCGCTACAAGACGCTATTCAAAATCTAGTAGACAACTTTTTTCCAAGACTAATCCCCCTGCTGCGTAGAACGGGCAAGGCTCTCGGAGAGACTGCTAAAGACTTCTCTGAAATAGTGACAGAGGCAGTCAACCTTCGCAACTTTGAGACGGTCGGAAACACAAACATATACATTATCGAACGTCTTGGAAAAGTAGTCGGCAATTTATACTCTGCGTTTATTTAATTATT
>Ga0315904_10004877_pt1 | contig 18835 bp, 13 predicted proteins | sample LakEriMetagenome_6_FD_203529 | JGI IMG/M metagenome (GOLD analysis project Ga0315904, IMG submission 203529) | Freshwater fungal communities from buoy surface, Lake Erie, Ohio, United States - Buoy 12 MA120 | ecosystem: Environmental > Aquatic > Freshwater > Lake | place: USA: Lake Erie, Ohio...
ATCTTACATTACCCGCCGAATATAAACCGTTGTGGAAGTCAGAGAAAAGTTACCCGTATCTTCACGCATTGACCTATCTGAAGAATAGAGGAATCACAGCGGAAGATATTCTTCGGTATAGAATGGGCTATTGTGAAACGGGGACTTACGCTGGTCGAATTATTGTTCCCTCGTATGACAGTAATAACCAATTAAATTATTTTACCGCACGGTCGTTCTATGACGGCGGAATGAAATATAAGAATCCGCCGGTCAGCAAGAATACTATTATATTTGAAAATATGATTGATTGGGAAGAACCAATTATTCTGTGCGAAGGAATGTTCGATGCAATTGCTCTTCGACAGAACGCTATCCCGTTGATGGGAAAAACAATTTCCAAGAATTTAGAGTACGCACTTCTCCGTCATAGTGTAGAGAACATCGTCATCTTTCTTGACGCTGATGCTCGGATGGATGCGTTGAAACTTGAACACCGATTGAAGCAGTATGAGATTGACACAAAACTCGTCTTGACCGATGGAAAAGATGCGAGTGAGATGGGATTCACAACTTCGTGGGATGCAATTGATTCCGCAACAACAACGAACTTCAAGCAGTTTATTGAACAGAGGTTATATATCGCATGAAAATAAAAGTTCCGTTTAAGAAATTACAGCACGTTATACATTTAGCCGACATTCATATTCGTTTGTTCCGTAGACACGACGAGTATGAACAGGCATTTAGCCGTTTATATCAAGACATTCGTGATAAGCAATTAAAGAACTTTGTCATCGTGTTAGCAGGTGACATCGTTCACGCTAAGACCGATATGAGTCCAGAAATGGTTGAGGTGACTTCCCGTTTCTTAAAGACTATTTCGGATATTGCACCGACCATTATGATTGCAGGAAACCACGATTGTAATCTTGCGAATACAAATCGTATGGATGCACTTACACCCATCGTAAACAACCTCCAACATCCCAATCTCTATTATGTAAGAGAAAGTGCGTTGGTTGAAGTTGCTGATACGACATTTGCGGTGTGTTCTATTTTTGATGAACAAGAGAACTGGCCAACCGCTGATGAGATTGACGAAGGAACCAAAATTGCTCTTTATCACGGGCCGGTGCACGGTTCTACTACCGACGCAAACTTTACCATTACTAATCGCCACGTACACGTTGATTCATTCAATGGGTATGATATCGTTATGCTTGGAGACATTCACAAGCATCAAGTTCTTAAGGAAGCTGACCCAATCATTGTCTACGCCTCAAGTCTTATTCAACAGAACCACGGAGAGACGCTCGAGAATCACGGATGGTGTCTCTGGGATATTCCGTCAAAGAGTTTTGAATTTATCCCACTTGAAAATGACTACGGATATGTAACACTTGAAGTATATGATACAAAGATTACATACCCTGCTAATATGCCCAAAAATGCTCGTATGCGTTTGTTTACGGGTGATTTGGAAAACACACAAGTCAAAAAGATTATCACAACACTTCGGAACAATTACAACATTATTGAATTGAGTGTCAGTAAGAATCGGTTCAACAAGACGGTTACTCGTCTCGCAAATGCGACACACGATGCGTTGGATTTGACAGATGTACCAACACAGAATACACTTATCAATCAATGGTTAGGGCGTAATTACTCAACATTGGATCCCGATGTGTTACGGGCAATTGAAAAGATTAACAAGGATTTGAATGGGAAGATTGCACACGACGATCATTCTCGTAATATCCATTGGCGTCCACTCAAGTTTACCTTCTCCAATATGTTCTCGTATGGAGAAGATAACGAAATTGACTTTACCGACATGAAGGGCGTGTATGGTGTGTTCGCACCGAACGCTTCTGGTAAGAGTTCTATTATGGATGCATTAATGTTCTGTCTCTATGACAAGACCCCACGTGCGTTCAAGGGTGACCACATCATCAATAACCGTAAGGATAGTTTTGAATGTGAATTGACGTTTGAAATTAACAATGAAGTTTTTGGTATTAAGCGTGTCGGTACTCGAAAAAAGAACGGCGATGTCAAGGTTGATGCCTCATTTTGGAAGGTGCAAGACAACGGAGACAAACTCAATCTCAACGGTGAGGACCGACGAGATACTAACGCTAGCATTCGTTCGTATGTGGGAACCTATGAAGATTTCGTGATGACGGCATTGAGTAGTCAAAACAGCAACGCTCTCTTCATCGACAAGTCACACTCGGAACGAAAAGACTTACTCATTCAGTTTATGGGATTGAATGTGTTTGATAAACTATTTGATGCGGCTCACGGAGAAAGTAAAGAAATCTCCGGCGTCCTCAAGCGGTTTAAGAAGTCGGATGTGACTGACCAGATTGCTGAAACGCAGAATAAATTAACTACCGAATCAGTTGTAATGACAGAAGTAGAAGAAGAAAAGGAATACTATGAAAACTTTATACTTGGGTTGAATGAAGAGTATAAAGTACAACATGCGTTAAAACGTCCCGTGCCGGAAACGTCGGGAAATCTTGATGAATTACAATCGACTCTTAAAAAGCACCAAACCAAGTTGAAGAAGATTCAAGAAGATATGTCATATACCGATGTGAAGGTACAGTCGGAACGTAATGAATTAAAGATGGCAGAGGATGACTTTGAACAATATGATATTGCTAAACTGGAAGAGTCTATTGTAAACTGGAACAAGTTAAATGATTTGTTAAGTAAGGGAAATAGCGCCCTTCGTGTTGTTAATACCAAGATAGAAGAGAAGGATAAGTTTAAGACTAAACTATCGGGGTACAAATATAATCCGAAGTGTGATGTTTGTGTTACGAACAACGCTTCAGTCATCGAAGATTTAACAGCAGTCAACGCTGAGTTAGACGAGTTACACGCTAAACGGTTAATTCAAGAAGATTCTATCACTAGAATTATTGAACAGATGGAGCCGTTGGAAAATGACAAAAAGGAATATGAAGAAGCACAAGAGTTAAAGAGTACAATCAATACGTGGAAGCAAAAGCTGAACGAATCCGAGACAGCTCTTGCTACATTAACACTTGCACAAGAAAAGACACAGAATGTCATTTCAGCAGTCGAGTCGGATATCGTAACATATAAGACTAACGAAGAAAATATCTTATATAACGCAGATATTGATAGTAAGTTAGAAGAGATTCAACAGAAGATTGCAGAAAACAAAAAGGCTTTACAAAAAGTTGATAATAGACTTCGTGAAATCCACGGCACAATCTCTGTATTAAAAGCAAAGAAGGAAGAACTATTAGCAAAACTAAAGGAAGCTGAAGAGTTGGAAACGACTTACGAGGCTTATAATCATTATATGATGGCGGTTGGCCGTGATGGAGTACCATACGAACTAATGAGTAAGGCTATTCCAAATATTGAGGCAGAGATTAATACGATTCTGTCACAGATTGTAGATTTTACTGTGTCGCTAGAGGTGGATGGCAAGAACATCAGCGGAAAGCTAACGTATGATAATGATCGTATCTGGCCGCTGGAGAACTCGTCGGGGATGGAACGATTTGTCAGTAGTTTGGCAATTCGAGTAGCTTTGATGAACGCTTCGAACCTCCCCAAGTCCAATTTTATGATTATTGACGAAGGATTTGGAGTATTAGACGCAGATAATCTTCATTCCATGCAAACTTTGTTTAATATCCTCAAAACTCATTTTGATTTTATACTTATAGTAAGTCACTTGGAGAGTGCACGGGACATGGTGGACAACCTAATCGAAATTCGCAAGGAGGATGGGTACTCGCAAATTTCGGTGTAATTGAGGATATGAATGGCGCGTACACGAAAAGCGATACAAACGCTCGAATTATACAAATATGATGTTTTAGTAGAAGATCGAAGCACTCGCTCAGAATACTTTAAAATTTCACAATTTGATGGATATTTTTACGGTGGCCGCAACGCGTTTCTCGTTGCGGGCACCGGCGTTTTGCGTCCTGGTTCAAGCATTCTTGTTGAAATTTTAAACAAAAACGGTACAACGGTATATAGCGTTCCTGTCAAGGATTTCGTAGAAGGAAACTCACGATTAATTCAAGTTGAAGTATATGAAGATACTCCGATAGGTCCTGGGAAGATAGTAATTCTTGGATGTGCTGATGTACTATTGGATGGTAGTCCAGTTCCTGACGAATGGAAGAATAAATTCAATGTTCGTTGGGTTGGCGATGTCACAATTTCTCCAAGAATAGAAAATAAAACACCGATACGGTTTACTAGAGATCCACAAATTGAAGCAACTGAAAAATTTTACGCAAAACCAAGTTCTTCAATCTTTTCACAATCCATACAAGTCCCGCTTGATATTAATCTAAACACTAAATTTTATAATATATTTCCCAACGGATATGTTCTAAAAGTCCCTGCAACAAACATAAACGATAGATTTTATACGAAATATTTAGGTGGAAGGATTACTGGTTCAATTAAGTTTAATGGAAGTAATGGATCAGAAACCGCTTCAATTGATTTACCAATAGACCGAATCTATAATAGAACAACTGCCGAGTCAGTCGGGTCTTTAATTTATACTGACAAAAAAACTCTTATAAAGTCTGGATTTTTAAGTTCCAGCGGACAGTATCAAACACAAATAGAACCGTTTGGTAACATAGGAGTTACGAGTAGTATTGTATTGGAATACAATGAATTATTGACAATATCAACGGGATCAAACATCTCGTTTGCGGAAATACGACTTACAGACTTAAGCACTATTTCTGGTGAAGTTTATAAAGCTAGATTTTCCTACAAATCATCTACATCTCCAAGTAACTATGCCGTAATAGGCGATGCTCAGTTAACAGTATTGGAGTTATTAGCAGTAGATTCAGGAAGTTCTGCAGTAAGTACGGGTGAATTTAGAAATGTAGTACTTAATGATTATTGGTATGCGGCTACAATGTCAATTGCACGTGACGACATAAACCCAACAGTTCCGGCATATTATTACTCATCATCATTAGTATCTTCTACTATTCCGTTAGATCAATGTTGTATAGAATTGCTTGATGCAATTAATGCAACTCCGCCGGTGTCAGCGTCTGGAGAATTTAAAGATAATGTTCAATCATATTTTATAGGAACTAAAGATAGTACTTCCGTTCGTTTGTTTCCTCGAAGTGAGTACACTCTTGCGTTTGAAGCATTGGTTACGGCGGCATCTTCTTCTATAAAATGGAGCGGCCCAGATACAACATTAGAGGTGTATTTAATACCGGCAACAAATTCAAATACAAAATTGTTAGACACAAATCCTAAAGGCCAATTGTTGGGTAGTATACGACCAACAACTAATTTTCTAAAACAAAATTTTGAAACAGTAGAATTTAATTTTACACCTCGTATCATTTCTCCTGGTGAATTTAATATTCGATTTGTTGTTTATGGTGCGTTTTGGAATTTTGCTAATATTTCGGTTAAACCTGCTGTAGAACCATTCTTCAGTCCAGACGAAGTTACGTTACTACTTCCAAATAATTTTCGTTCAGAAGATTTAGTAACACTTAAAGCTGAGTATCTAGACATCAACAATAATTCAATTGGTGTAGAAACTTTAGCAAATCCAGTATATTTTACTGGATCTAGAGAATACGTGCTACGAAGTGGGGATACAATTACTGGAGATTTGGAAGTAGTAGGAGAAATATCAGCATCATCGTACATAGTACCAGTTGCAATAGAACCAGCAGCTATAACCGCAACGTCAGCTAACTCTATAGTTAATTTTGATGTACTATCAACATCAGTATTATACTATACAGCAAACGCTGCTGGAAACTGGACATTAAATGTTCGTGGTGATATGTCAACAACACTAGATTCTATAATGCAAAACGGAGAAACACGAACAGTAACATTTTTAGTAACTAACGGAACCACTCCATATTATCAAACTGCATTTCAAATAGACGGTTCTTCCATTGTTCCAAAATGGCAAGGTGCAACTCCTCCTGGAGCAGGTAGTGCTAATAGTGTTGATATTTACACGTTTAGTATAATAAAAACAGCACCAACGACATTTTCTGTGTTTGGTTCTAAAGTACAGTTTGCGTAACTATGTCCCCTATATTAAACTCAATTGGTTCATTAAATGCTAAAGCATATGGGTTATTAACCGCAATAACTCCTACGCCAACGCCTACTATTACGCCTACTATATCACTTACATCAACAATAACTCCTACGCCAACTCGTACTGGCTCTCAAACCCCCACTATAACAGCTACACCAACTATTACCGCTACACCAACTATTACTGCCACACCAACCCGTACAGCTTTACAAACACCAACATTAACTGTTACACCAACTATTACGGCAACGCCGACAATAACGGCTACTCCAACTATTACCGCTACTCCAACTATTACCGCATCGCAAACGCCAACTATTACGGCATCGCAAACACCTACTAGAACGGCATCACAGACGCCAACTCGCACGGCATCACAAACGCCAACTATTACGGCAACACCTACAATAACTGCTACGCCTACAATAACGGCGACACCAACTATTACTGCGTCCCAAACACCAACTATTACCGCTACACCAACACGTACTGCATCACAAACACCAACCGTAACTGTATCACAAACACCTACAATAACAGCATCGCAAACACCAACAATTACGGCTACACCAACTATTACGGCATCACAAACGCCTACAATAACCGCATCCCAAACACCGACTCGAACTGCATCGCAAACGCCGACTATTACTGCTACGCCAACCATTACCGCTACACCTACAATTACTGCGTCCCAAACACCGACAATTACTGCATCTCAAACGCCAACCATTACTGCTTCACAAACACCAACACGTACTGCGTCGCAAACGCCCACAATAACCGCATCGCAAACACCTACAATAACTGCCACACCTACAATAACTGCATCACAAACACCAACAATAACTGCTACCCCTACATTAACCGCGTCACAAACACCAACAATAACGGCGTCACAAACGCCTACACGTACAGCATCACAAACGCCAACCATTACTGCGTCACAAACGCCAACCATTACTGCATCACAAACGCCAACCATTACTGCATCACAAACGCCAACCATTACTGCGTCACAAACGCCAACTATTACGGCATCGCAAACGCCGACTATTACGGCATCGCAAACGCCGACTATTACCGCGTCCCAAACACCAACACTTACCGCATCACAAACGCCAACCCGCACGGCATCACAAACCCCAACAATAACCGCTACACCAACAATAACCGCATCACAAACCCCAACAATAACCGCATCACAAACACCGACAATTACTGCTTCACAAACGCCTACACGTACAGCATCACAAACTCCAACAATTACTGCTACACCAACTATAACTGCTACACCAACTATAACTGCTACACCAACTATAACTGCTACACCAACTATAACTGCTACACCAACTATAACTGCATCGCAGACGCCTACTAGAACCGCTTCACAAACACCTACTAGAACCGCTTCACAAACACCTACTAGAACCGCATCTCAAACGCCTACTATTACCGCATCGCAAACACCAACCATTACTGCGTCACAAACGCCAACACGCACTGCGTCTCAAACGCCTACTATCACCGCATCACAAACGCCAACTATTACGGCATCTCAAACACCTACTAGAACGGCATCTCAAACACCAACAGTTACTCCAACACGAACACTCCCGCTGGGTACTTGTTATGCGGTATTGAACCCACAAACATCGGCCGACGCACGTATACAATGGACTGCCAGAAACGGCACTGTTTACAATCAACTTGTTGCGGGAGCAAATAGTACCGTATATATTTGTAGTACAACAACTCCAACATGTACTTTAGCATGTACGGGTGTCGTTATTACAAATTGTGGTAACACCTGCGGTCAAATTCACACCAGCTTTTCGGACATTTCAAGTAACCCATGTACGTGTGGAAGCACACCACCACCAACACCTCCACCTGTAACACCGCCACCCACACCACCACCAACGCCACCGCCAACACCACCCCCAACACCGCCACCAACGCCACCGCCAACACCGCCGCCGACGCCGCCACCAACACCGCCGCCGACGCCTCCACCGGTCACACCACCGCCGACACCGCCACCAGTTACACCGCCGCCGACGCCGCCGCCGACGCCACCGCCGGTGACGCCGCCGCCTACACCTCCGCCGGAAACACCTCCGCCGGAAACTTGTAACTGTATTTGTGAAGTGGGCAACTTCTGTTCGCTCTGTTGTTCAGGAACGTCTGGACAATTCTGTTCAACAAATGAACAATGTGCACAGTTCTAAAATTATAAGGTATCAATGTTTGGTTAGATATTTATATTAAACAACAACTTAATAATACTATGGATGAAAACGTACTAGATTACTCAATTCCAGTTTTTACAGGATCACATAACGTAAAAACAAAAACGATAAAAAAGCCATTAACATTTAAATTTGTTGATGACGAGTCTGGCTTGCATAAAGATGATGAGTCTTTGGAAGAAGCTGATTCAAGTACTGAACGTGTTAGACGATATTATCGTAAAAATAAACACAAAGTTCGTAAATATCTAAAAAAGACACAAGATGATCGTGTTGCTCGTAATAGAGATAGACGTAAAGCCGTTGAACGACATGGAAAAACTAAAATGAAGAATCACGATGTACATCATCCAAACGGCCCACATAACGGTGGAGCGCGAATTGTACGAAAAGACCACGGCAGAGATAAAGTAAATGAGATATTTTATATGATTGCAAATCAACGAGACAAAGTAAATGAAGTATTTCAGATGATTATGGAAGGTGGCGCGGCCGGACATATGGCACATCCATATGAAGATGACTCGTTGACGTTTGCACAAGTCAAAGAAATGATTCATCGTGGGTTGGTGGGGGCATTGGATGCTGAAGCACCCGTTACCGAAAAATTAGATGGTCAAAATATTGCATTTACTATCGTAGATGGAGAAATTCGGTTTGCTCGTAACAAAGGACAAGTTAAGAATAAAGCTAAAAATGCATTAGATGTAGCTGGTATCCGTAGTATGTTTGCGGGTAGAGGTAATATTGAACGAGCTTTTACTGGAGCCGCAGAAGATTTACGAGATGCAATCGCTAAAATGCCACCCGAACAGCGTGACGCTATTTTTGGTAACGGTAGTAAGTTTATGAATGTGGAAATCATCTTTCCAGATACGAAAAACGTTATACCATACGATAAATCAGTATTAGTATTTCACGGAACTATTGAATATGACGAATCGGGGGAAGAGATTGGTCGTTCACAAGATGATGCAAAGGCCGTGCACGATGCATTAGTGAAGGCAAATGCAAGTAAGCAAAAAACATTCGGTATCTCTGGTCCAAAAACCATTACATTTAGTGATACGGATACCTCTCGCAACAAGAAAAAGATGCAAGAGTATATTCGTCGCATTCAGCGATTACAAAATGAGTATGGATTAGATGACGATTCTACTGTTGAAGAGTACAAGCGTGAATGGTGGGGTCGTGAAATTGATGCAATGGGGTGGGATTTAACCGATGAACAACGAGACGGATTAATTAGTCGTTGGGCAATGGGCATTAAGAAGTTTGGCCCAAAAGATATTGAAGATAAAGAACTCAAAAAGAAAGTCAAAGAGTTTGAAAGTGAACACGTTCCAAGTCTCCAACGTAAAGCCGCACAACCATTAGAACGTACCTTCTTGCAAGTGGGTACGGATGCAATGCGTCGAGTCACGGACTTCTTGGGTTCTAATAATCCACAACTAGCTGCTCAATTAAAGAAAGAAGTGTTAGATACTATCCGAGAACTTCAAAACACCGATGACCAGAACAAATTAGCTAAACTTCAACAGCAAGTAGAACGACTACAGGCGTTAGGGGTAGATAACATCGTTCCATCAGAAGGTATGGTGTTCGTCTATAACGGTAAACCTTATAAGTTTACAGGCACATTTGCCCCAGTTAACCAAATTTTAGGCACCTTGAAGTTTGCTGCTGGAAAAGCCGAAATAGTCGAACCAGCAGAATCACCAGAAAAGGCAGCAGAACGTAAAGCATCTCCTGCGGCACAACCAACTGTAGCAAATAAAACACAAGCACGAGGACCAAAACGTACTGTAGCTATCTTTGCTGGACGATTCCAACCATTTCACGCTGGACATTATAGTGTTTATGAGGCATTGGTAAAGAAATTTGGTAAGGACAACGTATATATTGCCTCATCAGATGTTACAGACCCAGTTCGTTCTCCGTTTGGGTTTGACGAAAAACACAAAATTATCACAACAATGTTTGATGTTCCAGAAGATCACGTAGTTCAAGTAGCAAATCCATATGCTCCAACGGAAGTATTAGAAAAATTACCACCGAACACAACTTACGTTACCGCTGTCAGTCAGAAGGATGCAGAACGATTGGGTTCAAAAGGTAAATACTTTAGACCATATGAAGATGGAAAATCAACAGAAGGGTTTGCTGACCGTGGGTACTTTATTGTAGCACCAGAATTTCAATTGTCAGTAGATGGTAAGAACATTAGTGGTACTCAACTTCGCCAAGTAATGGGCGACCCGAGAATTACTGAACGGGCTAAAAAGGAAATCTTTACAAAAGTATATGGTAGATTTAATCCTGAAATATTTAAGAAAATTGTTAAAACAACGACGGAATCGGAAGAGGCTCGTCAATTAACTGCACAATATGGTGATAGTGGTAAGAAAAGAAAAGCTAAAAAGGTAGCTAAAAAGACAGCACCAAAAAAGACGGCACCAAAGAAACCAGATGCACAGCAAATGCAAAGCGCTCGAGATGTTTTACGTCAACGCATAAAAAATCCAAAAACAGGCCGTAGTGTTTTTGTAGCCACTGCGTTAGGATATGAAGATGGTGACCCAACGCGTAAAAAAGCGGAAAAATTAGTACGTCAAGCAATTGCAAATGCCAAAAAGAAAAAGTAAGGTAAATTTTTAGACTATGTATATTAGTACGTTACCCAAATGAGGTTATTATGAGCGATCCAATTAATGATGTAAGACGAAAACTCAATGAAGTGTTAAATAAACAAGATCAACGATTGGTTTTTGGATGGAAGCCCGGCGCAGAACCTGCTAGAAAGGAAGGTGAAACGTGGGAAGATGTAGATGGCCGTAAATGGACGGTTAAAAATGGAGTTAAACAATCTATATCTAAACTAGAAACAGCAAAAACACCATGGTGGTGTCCAAAATGCAATAAAGTTATGAATCATAAGATAGATGACAAGTTTTGGAGAATTCGAGGACATTGTTTTGATTGTAACGTTAAAGAAGAAACAGAACTTCGTCGCCAAGGTAAGTGGAAAGAGTACGAAGAACAGAAACTACGAGCCAACTTTCTATCCGAAATGAAAGACACGTTACAAAAGCTACAGGATCTTCGAGAAAATCTGTCAACACCAGAAGTAATTCATTTTGATGAACACGAAAAACGAGTTATGATGGTAGAAAAGTGGGATGTAGATATTAATAAAGTTAAAAATGACTTAGATGTTGATATTGAAAAGGTAAAGAAAATAATAGCTAAGGCTGAGATTGGAGATTTCACCGATGAAGATACTGAATGAAGTAATTAGATTTGGTAAAGCGTTTGGTCAGCTAACACAAGTGAGTCAAATTGCTGTTGCCGTGATATTAATAGTGGTGGCATTCTCTGTTGGTAACTGTAATGGTAAAACTGAACTAGATTCGTTCCTAGTAGAATACCAAGAATTACAGAATACCGCGAAGAAAACCACAGCATATGCAGATTCATTACAAAACGAAGTTACGCAACTTGCAGATAGTGCAAAACGTCAAGATGATAAGATTAAAAAATTAACTATTAGTATTTCGTTTAGAGAACAACAAAAAGTAGCACAAGTACGACAACTCGCTCAACTTGAAAGTAGAGTTGAAGCAGCTAAAGCAGATTCTAATCTAGTAGTTGTTGTGGCTACACAAGACACCGTAATTACAAACTTAAAGGAACAAGTAACAACTACGGAAGCAATCGTCGTTGATCAAAAGCAAGTCATTCAAGCACAGGCAACACAAGTGTTAGCATTAAATCAAGCGTTAACATTATCGACGATGCGGGGAGACAGTCTCCAGACCGTTTTATCATCATTACCAAAAGCTCCGTCTAATCCAAATAAATTTTTCTTTGGACTAATACCTAAACCAAATAGAACTACAATTGCTATTGTATCATTAGCCGCCGGAGTTGTTGTTGGAAGTCAAATAGGTAAGTAATATATGAGTACAAACATAAAAGATATTATCAAGGCAGAATTTAAAAAGTGTGCTAAAAACCCCGATTACTTTCTGAGTAGATATTCTTACATTCAGCACCCGATTCGTGGTCGGGTGTTGTTTGATTTATACGGATACCAGAAAACAACATTAAATGATTTTGAAGGACATGATTATAATATCGTTCTTAAAGGTCGTCAGATTGGTATTTCTACGTTAGTTGCAGGATATGCATTATGGTTGATGCTGTTTCATAACGATAAAAACATACTAGTCATTGCAACTAAACAAGATACTGCAAAAAACCTTGTTACAAAGGTCCGATACATGCACGCCAATCTTCCAGTATGGTTGCGTGGTAATTGTGTTGAAGATAACAAATTGTCAATGAGGTTTTCGAACGGGTCACAGATTAAGGCAGTAGCTTCCTCGCCAGACGCTGGACGTTCTGAAGCATTGTCTCTTCTTATCCTTGACGAATGTGCGTTTATCGATGATGCTGACCTTATCTGGACAGCAGCATCTAGTACATTATCTACGGGTGGTAAAGCAATCCTACTGTCTACCCCAAACGGTATGGGTAATTTCTTCCACAAGATGTGGCAGCAAGCAGAAACTAAAGCTAACAACTTTAATCAGATTCTATTAGATTGGAGAGTTCATCCTGAACGTGACCAAGCATGGCGTGACCGTCAAACGGAATTGATGGGAGAAATGCAAGCATCTCAAGAACACGATGCATCGTTCATCTTCTCTGGTAACACAGTTATCAATCCAGAAATTATTGAATTCTATCGCAAAACGCATATTAAGGAACCAATATCTAAACAAGGATTTGATGGAAACTTGTGGGTGTGGGAATATCCTATATCTGGTAAAACTTATATAGTGGCAGCTGACGTTGCCCGAGGGGACGGCGAAGACTATTCGGCCTTGCACGTAATAGATGCGGAACGATGTGTTCAAGTGGCAGAGTATAAGGGCAAATTACCTACAAAAGATTTTGGTAATTTGATGATGAACGTAGCTACAGAATACAATGACGCTTTATTAATACCCGATAATTCATCGATTGGGTGGGCGGCAATTCAACAAGTAATTGATAGAGGATATCGAAATCTGTTTTATATGTCATCCGATATGCATTACGTCGATGTGGAACATCAGATTACTAATCGCAAATATATTGCGGAAAAGAATATGAAGCCGGGATTTACGGTTTCTATGAGAACCCGTCCACTTGTTATAGCTAAAATAGATGAATATTTAAGAGAAAATTCAATAATCGTACAATCTTCGAGGATTCTATCCGAGTTGGAAACGTTTATTTGGAAAAACGGACGTGCGGAGGCATTGCAGGGGTATAATGATGACTTGGTATTTGCTCTTGGTATCGGATTGTGGGTTCGAGATACCGCTTTGAAACTCCGTCAACAAGGCATAGAATTAACAAAGTTAGCTTTAGAAAAAACAACGGTTTCCAATACGCCGGTTATGGTCAATAATAATAGATTTATAAATCCGTATCAAATGCCGGTCGGGGATAATAAAGTCGAAGATATTCGATGGTTGATTGGTTAGAAATTAGTAGATAATGCGGATTTGTCTTATATTTATAGAATGACATCGTTTTTGAGACACATATGAAAATTAGTGAGTTAAGAGAACTGATTCGAGCTGAGATACATAACGTTATACAGGTACAAGAAAAATCTGTTCCACAGCCATATAACAGAAACTCTGCACGTGATATGACAGCAGATCAAATCAAGCGTAGAGATACGGTAGGAAAAAAAATGTTATCTAAGAAAGAAGCTGTCAAGTACTTTCAAGATAACTTCGGTGACGAGTGGGAAGATTACTTATGGGCAACCGCAACTAACATCGCCATAGATGGTGGAGAATAATATGATTCGTTTAATGGGTTTAGTAGATTTTGGTAAGTCATTTCAAAATGAAGCAGAACTTACCGATAAACAAAAGCAACTTGATGTCGATAAAGATGGCGAGATTGAAGGAAGTGATTTAGCAAAACTCCGTAAGGACGAAACTCACGGCGGTGATCACGAAGTTTCAATGGCACAAGGCCTATTAGACGATATTATTCGTAGTGCAACCGAACTTAAGGCAAAGATGGGTGAAGGAGAAAAGGATATTCCGGCATGGATTCAAGACCATATTTCTCAAGCACAAAATTTCATCAATCAAGCATCAACCAACTATCACGAATACCAGGCTCCAGCACCAGAAGCACCGATGCCGCCGGTGGCAGAAAAAGCACCGGAAGGTTGGGAAGGTACGGTCAAGGCAATGAAAGACGAGCCGGGAATTGACAACCCGTGGGCACTTGCACATTGGATGAAGAACAAGGGATATAAGTCACACAAAGGACAATAAAATGCATAATTCGTTTGACTTTGGTAAATTTGAAAAACAATTACTAGAAGCACTACAACGAAACGAGAAATTTATTAAAATTCTCGCAGAAGAAGAAACTGCCGCTGAAAAAGCTAAAAAGATGGGATTGACTAGTATGGGGTTTGGTCGTTGGGGTAAAGACGATAAAGTAACCCATAAAACTTCTGATGGTAAATTAGAACCTATTAAAGCCGGTGAAGAAGAAAAAGACCAAGACAAAAAAGAAAAATCAGCAGATACAAAATCAGATACAAAAACTAAAGAACCAGAAAAGAAAGCTGCTGATAAAAAGCCGGAACAAAAAAAGAGTGAAGAAGAAAAAGCAAATCCTGAAGCAGAACGTCTTCGTAGTATAATGCCTGGTATGACTAAAATTGGTCGCCCACTATCAACAGTTCCACCAGAACAACTAAAGCAAGTATCGACAAGAATTAAAGATTTAGCCGATCGTGTGAATAAAGCAAAAGCAGCTGGTGAGGCGGCAGAAGATTTTGATTTATGTCAAATTTCTATTCCTGGTACCAACCTATACTGCGGTGACCATAAAGGTATCGATCGTGTAGATATGCCCCAATTTAAGGGAACTCCTCGTCCTGGTTCTGATGCTGATAAACTTGCAAAAGATCCAAAATCCGGCGAAGTAGACACAGAAGCAATGTTCCGTGATATGCTAGAAAAACAAGGTATTAAGGTATCGGAACCAGAAGCAGTTCCGCCGGAATCATTAAAAGCAACTCAAAGAAATATGCAAGGAACAAAAGTTGCCGGTATGGCCGCAGCTTTAGCAGAAAATCCAGAACACCCCGCAATTACCGCTCCAATTTATGTCAGTCGTGATGGATATGTTCTCGACGGACATCATCGATGGGCGGCAATTGTTGCACATAACGCAGGAAATCCTGATAAACCAATTCCAATGCGAGTTCGTGTTATTGACGATGGAATTGAGTCGTTGGTACAACGTTCTAATAAATTTGCAGATGACATTGGTATTGAACGCAAATCGGCACCTGGTGGTAGTTCTAAGCCAAAAGAAGAACCCAAAAAAGGATTTACGCGTCGAATGTTGGATAGAGTTAAATCGTGGGGTAAAAAGCAAAAAGAAGAAGCCAAGGCATTTTTTGAAGAAGAATTACACAAAGGTAAAACACCAGAACGCCGTTCTTTAGTTCAAAAAACCCGTGATAAAGTAAAGGGTGCATTAAAAGATGTTAAACACGAACTTAAACACGAAGCGGCAGTATTTCGTGACGCTGGTCGTGGACTTCAAGGATTCTTCCGTGGTAAAGGGCCAAACGAACGTGAAAAGAAAGCAATGAAATCTGTTGCAACAAAAGTAGTTATGACTGCTGTAGTTGCCACGGGTCTTGGAGCTGCAGCAGGTGGAGCGGCTGCACTTGGTAAAGCTGTCTTAATTGAATTTATTCCACACGTTGTTGGTGAAAGTATTTTAAAGGGCGCGGGACGTGCGGCATTGTTCGCTGGTCCAGAAGATCAAACTGATGACGCAATGATGGAAAAGTTTATTGAGTTAGTATTAAAGAATATGGAAGAAATGGATATTCCAGACGAAGTAATAGAAAAAGCATTTATGAAATATAAAGGAGAAGAGTGATGGAAGAAATAGCAAAATTTATCGCAACCTTGATGGCTAGTCGTAATCAAGCACACGTGTTTCACCTACAGACTACATCATTTGCCGCTCACAAAGCATTAGATGATTACTATTCTGGAATAGTTGATCTTATTGATTCATATGCAGAATTTGCACAAGGTCGTTACGGTATTATTACCGGATATTCCGCAACTAGTATGGCATTAATTGAAGATGGTAATTCTCTTAAATACTTTATGGGCTTACAAAAGTTTGTAGACAGTATTCGTCAAACATTACCACAAGACGGAGAACTCAACAATACCGTTGATGAAATTTCTGGACTTATTTCATCAACCGTATATAAGTTGAAGTTTTTAAAATAATGGCTAACTTAGATAACGATATGTTCAACGCACAATTTCCCGTTGACGAAAAACAAGGTCCATGTTGGAAAGGATATAAGCAAGTTGGAATGAAGATGAAAAATGGGAAGGAAGTTCCAAATTGTGTTCCTATTGACGAAATATTGGACGAAAAAGAAGGACCGTGCTGGGATGGATATGAAATGGTCGGAATGAAAATGAAAGACGGTCGTGAAGTTCCTAACTGCGTTCCTGTCAATGAAAATGAAATTTATGAATTTTGCTCAGCATGTCTAGTAGAATATATTAAAGAACATGCTAACTTGATGATGGAAGCAGAATATCAAGGACGTAAAGTTAAGTTAGGCAAACCAATGCAAGGTGATGTCAAAAAATTCAAAGTATACGTTAAAGATCCAAAAACGGGAAATGTAAAGAAAGTTAATTTTGGTGACAAGTCGATGAGAATTAAGAAATCTAATCCAGGCCGCCGAAAGAATTTTCGAGCACGTCATAATTGTGACAGCCCAGGTCCACGCACTAAAGCACGGTATTGGTCTTGCCGTAAGTGGTGATGTTCACAACTAAAGACTACCTTGTTGAGACGCTTACCCCAGCAGAGCAAGCTAAACGACTTGGCTTGAAGTATCTGGGGTTTGGTCGTTGGGGTAAAGTTGTCAACGGAAAAAAAGTTACTACCCATAAAACTGAAGGGGATAAACTGGTTCCGTCAAAGGAAAAAAAAGTTACCACAAAACCAAAAACAAAAAGTGCACCACAACAAAAGAAAGTTAAAATTGAAAAGGGTGAGCAATTACTCCCGTGGCATGTTCCGAACCCGTGGGCCGGTGCAGATGAAGAAACTTCAATAGAACGTTTAGCACGCCGTCGAGAACGATATGCTGAAGGTCTTGGACTAAGTGCGGAATGGAGTCGTCCGCCGGAAGTAGTTAAAGAAGCTCAATCACATTGGACACAAATTGATCAATTAACACACGGCCCTGCGGAAACACCAAACGAAAAAGCAATTCGACTACAAGTTAAAGCGTTAGGGCTGAAACGAGCTAATTTACCAGGTAGTTTGTTACGGGGTACATTGTTTATTGGTCCAAGTGGAAAAGTAACTCACGCCGCAGATTTTCGTACTGGAAAATTGTATAAGCTAAAAAAACCATTCAATCCTAAGACGGGAGAACCGTCTGAAGTGGATGTGACCAGCGGCGTAATATGGACAACGCCTGTGGACCCCGCACGTGTGGATAGAGAAAGAGTTCTAAAAGATGTTCGAATGTGGACAGACGATAAAGTATTTGACAGAATTACGAGTCAAAGATTGCAAATCTACGAAACAATGGATAAGCTAATTGACCAGGCCGACCTTCGTGTAACTGAAGCAAAAGAACTATATCGTGGTGTTTATTTTACAAATAAAAATATAGACTATGCAAAATCATTTATAAAGATGATAACTTCTGGTGGCACAATTGAACTTCCACCATCGGGATTTACCACAACACTTAAAGTGGCAATGGATTTTGCAAATATTGGTGACCCACAAGTATCTGTTATTCTTCGTGCGCTTCCTCCAAAAAAAGGATTTCGAGCAATGCACCTTGCTGGAATTCCACGCAACGCTCACGAAAAAGAATCTGAAGTGGTTACTCGGTCGTCCAAGTTTCAAATTATGAGTGTGCTGGAACAAGAAACCAGACGAGAAAAAACTATAACAGAACCAGACGGACGATTGATTAATGTCACATATACCGTTCAACTTCAACAGTTAGAAAAATAATATGAAAAAAATGAATATAGTAGATTTATTGATGGGTGATTCGATGCGAGGTACGAAAAAACTCCTTGACCGGCTGGAAACAAAAAAGACCACTCCTACGGTAAACGAGAATACTTATATTAGTAAGGTTGACGCAAAGCGTATTTACGATAAGATGGGATATGACTTTGACTTTAATGAGTTTTTGTTGGGCATGAACACCGAATTAGAGCATCAAGACATTACTAAAGGTAATATTGTCAAGACCGCAAAGATTGCCGCCGCCCACTTAAAAGAGAAGCCAAATTATTATACGTTATTAAAAAAGTACATTGAACCAAAGAATGAAGATATAGGTGGAATTGCAGGACCAGCT